>Ga0172378_10001377_pt1 | contig 22387 bp, 11 predicted proteins | sample GrowelOW332metaG_FD_119755 | JGI IMG/M metagenome (GOLD analysis project Ga0172378, IMG submission 119755) | Groundwater microbial communities from an aquifer near a municipal landfill in Southern Ontario, Canada - Pumphouse #3_1 metaG | ecosystem: Environmental > Aquatic > Deep subsurface >... | reverse complement strand
TTGAATGCTGCGTTGCGTATGGCTCGCGAGTATAGACGCACTAATCATTCGGGTGTTGAAGATGGAATTATTATCCATCTCAAGGGAGGGGAATATCATTTATATGAGCCCATTTTTATCCGTCCAGAGGATAGTGGCACCCCAGGTTCACCTACATTGATCACAGCTGCTTCTGATGAGAATGTTGTTCTGAGTGGAGGAGTGGAGATAAAGAATTGGAAGAAAAAAGGTAAATTTTGGGTTGCCGATGTACCGGACTTTAATGGATGTCCGCTTAATTTCAGACAATTGTGGATTAACGGTGCTAAAGCCGTGCGTGCCCGTGATGTTTCTGATTTTGAACAGATGAATCGCATACTCAGTTGTGATGTGCGCAATCAAATTCTTTGGGTGCCTGCTTCTGCCGTAAAGAAAATAGCGAAAGCCCGTCATGCCGAAATGGTGTTGCATGAGATGTGGTGCGTGTCTAATCTTCGTATTAAATCTATTAAGATGCATGGCGACAGTGCTGCCGTTCGTTTTTGTGACCCCGAGAGTAAAATCCAGTTTGAACATCCATGGCCACGCCCTATGGTGACGTCGAATGGACATAATTCAGCCTTTTATCTGACTAATGCCCATGAGTTGCTTGATGAACCCGGCGAATGGTTTGAAGATACCGATACGCGCAAACTTTATTATTATCCCAGGCCTGGTGAGAAAATAAAGTGTGCCGTAGTGCCTGCTATCGAGACGCTTGTTCGTATTGAGGGTACGCTCGAACGTCCGGTGAGACATGTTGCCTTTAAAAATATTCGTTTTAATTATACAACATGGATGCGTCCTTCTTTAAAAGGTCATGTGCCCTTGCAGGCCGGCATGTACTTGATTGATGCTTATCGTATTACTCCTAAAATGAAACGTTCCGGTGATAACTATTTGCTTGATAATCAGGATTGGCTGGGTCGTCCTACGGCAGCTATCTGTGTAAAAGCAAGCAGTGACATAACTTTTGATCGTTGTTGTTTTGAACATCTCGGTTCTTCGGGTGTAGATTATGAATGGGCAACTGAGGGTGGCCGTATCAATGGTTGTACCTTTAGGGATATTGCAGGAAATGCTATTGTTACGGGTTCATTTAGTACCGATGCGCAGGAGACTCATTCTTCCTATGATCCTCTTGATCGGCGTGAGGTGTGTAGCGGACTTGACATTACCGATAACTATATTACCGATGTGAGTAATGAAGATTGGGGAACAGTTGGCATTTGTGCCGGTTTTGTAAGTGATATCAGAATAGAGCACAATGAGATATCTGAGGTCTCATATACAGGAATCAATCTCGGTTGGGGTTGGAATCGGACGATAGGTTGTATGCGCAATAATTTGGTAAAAGCGAATTTGATATATCATTATGCTAAGCATATGTATGATGTAGCAGGTATTTATACTCTTGGTGCGCAGCCAAATACGCTTATTACCGATAATTGTGTGTATGGAATATATCATCCCGGTTATGCACATGATCCAAAACATTGGTTCTATCTTTATACCGACGAGGGTTCTTCATTTATCACTGTTCGTGATAATTGGACGGAAAGTGAAAAGTTCTTGAAGAATGCCAATGGTCCCGGTAATATTTGGGAAAATAACGGACCGATGGTTGATTCTAAAATCAAAACCGTGGCCGGTCTTGAAAAGGCTTATTTTGATATCAAAGAAAAATAGATTTGTAAGGAGAAAAATATAATTAAATACGATGAAAATGAAAAGAAGATTCGAAGTTCTAGCTTTATTTACGATGCTTGTATCAGCATTGGCTGCCCAGACATGGATTTGGTATCCGGGTGATTATGAAATATGGCTCGGTAATCAGATGAATAATCGACGTACTGAACGCGGTACTTTTTATCCTCCTTTCTGGAAGATGGATAGTCATTATGTTTGTGTTCAGTTCAGTAAATCTGTCAGCCTTCAGAAATCCGAAAATATTTCCATAGCGGTAGAAGGAAAATACAATATAAGCCTTGATGGAAAGCTCATGTTTGGTATGCCTCATCAGATGACTATTCCGGCCGGGAACCATAAATTGGTGTTCAAAGTATGGAATCAGAGTACTCCTCCTACAATTTTTATCAAAGGCAAAACGGTTTATACCGATAGTTCATGGAAAGTGACTTATGAAGATAAGGAATGGATTGATTCCAGTGGCAAGACTAGTGATACATCCACTACCGTTTATATGGATGCAGGATGTTGGAATTTTGATAATGCGGATAATCATCCGTCTCAATATGCTTTACCCCGTAAACCCCGGCAAGCAATCTCAAAGACAGTTGTAAAAGGTGGAATATTATATGATTTCGGTTGCGAAACTTTTGGCTATGTTACACTGAAAGGTTTGCATGGCGATGGTCCCGTCGATTTGTATTATGGTGAAAGTAGCGAGGAGGCTCAAGATACATTGCATTGCGAAACACTCGACAAACTTTATATCTCGGACGGAAAAGTAACCGATTTGTCTTGCAATACCTCTTTTCCTATTGCCGATAATGATTATACGTTAGGTGATAGTAAAGCTTTTCGTTATGTTTATATTACCGGTGGTGATAAGGTTGGCATGGACAGTGCTTCCATGCAATATGAATATATGCCCGAAGAATATCGCGGAGCATTCAAATGTAATGACGAAGAGCTAAACCGTATCTGGGATGTCAGTGCTTATACCTTGCACTTGGCCACTCGTGAATTCTTTATCGACGGTATCAAACGTGACCGTTGGGTATGGAGTGGTGATGCTATTCAGAGTTATCTGATGAACTATTATCTGTTTTTCGATAGCTCCTGCGTGAAACGTTCTGTTTGGATGTTGCGAGGCAAGGATCCCGTGACCAGTCATACCAATACGATTCTTGATTATACATTTTATTGGTTTCTGAGTGTTTACGATTATTATTTGTATTCCGGTGACAATCATTTTGTTTCTCAAATATATCCTCGTATGCAAACCATGATGGATTTTGTGCTTGGGCGTACTGATAGTAACGGTATGGTTGAAGGACTGCCCGGCGACTGGGTCTTTGTGGATTGGGCCGATGGATATATGGATAAGAAGGGTGAACTGTCATTCGAGCAACTTTTGCTTTGCAAAAGTTTGGAGACCATGGCTGTTTGTGCCGACGTTACTCATAATGAAACGGATCATTTGAAATACGAAAAGCTTGCGAGCAGTCTTCGCTCAAAGCTTGTGCCTTTCTTCTGGAATGAACAGAAACAGGCATTGGTTCATAATCGCATCAATGGTCATCAAAGTGGTGCCGTTACGCGTTATGCTAATATTTTTGCGATACTCTTTAATTATTTGAATAAAGATAAACAGCAAGTTATCGAGCATTCTGTTTTATTGAATGATTCTATTATGAAGATCACTACGCCTTATATGCGTTTTTATGAATTAGCTTCGCTTTGTGCCATGGGGCGTCAGACGGAAGTAATGAAGGAGATGAAAGATTATTGGGGAGGGATGTTGAAAGAAGGTGCCACCAGCTTCTGGGAAAAGTATAACCCCGATGAAAAAGGTGCGCAGCATCTTGCTATGTACGGACGTCCTTACGGGAAGAGTCTTTGTCATGCTTGGGGCGCCAGTCCTATCTATTTATTGGGAAAATATTATCTTGGCGTATCACCCGTGAAACCCGGTTATGAAGAATTTTCCATTAAGCCTTGTCTCGGTGGTCTGAAGTGGATTGATGGCAAGGTACCAACACCGCATGGTGATATACATGTTTATATGAACAAAAAAGAAATTCGTGTCAAGGCAGATAGTGGTACGGGTTATTTATATCTTGACAGCAAGCATGTGCCGAGATGCGCGGATACTACTGTAGAAGCTTTGGGCGCGCGTAAGTATCGTGTTTTGATCAAGGCAGGTGAAGAAATGGCCGTTAAGTATGATGCAATGCCTTGATCGGTGGGGATGGCGAAGATAAAAGTGCTGCGAAATAGATTACAAAGTGGTTCTGATTGCGTCTATTCAATAAATGAGTATTTATCAGAAATAAAAAAATAACGAGGATGAAGAATATACGAATAACAATTGGGGTGGCTTTGCTACTTTTTTGTAGTGCTTGTTTTGCCCAAACCGTTTGCGTTGTTACAGAGAAAAAAGCTTCTGTGCGTGCTACCTTTGGTGCCGGACAATTGGAGGAGGCTTTGACTAAAGCGGGTCATAAAGTAAGAACAGCCGTAGCCGGTCGTTTTTATCAACCGTTAAAGGGTGAAGTTGCCATTATTCTTTCACAGGCCCGTGATACGACCGGTCTTCCCAAAGAGGGTTTTACGATAACAACGGTCGGTACGACTACTCATCTGGTTGGTAACGATGGCAGTGGGGTGATCTATGGTTGTCGTGAACTTATTGATCATTTGCAACAGTATGGTGATTTAGATTTTCCTGTTTACCTGACCGATGCCCCCGAAATGGTTCTTCGCGGTGCATGTGTCGGTTTGCAGAAAACAACATATCTGCCCGGTCATGGTGTGTATGAGTATCCTTATACTCCTCAAAATTTTCCTTGGTTTTATGACAAGGCGCTTTGGATAAAGTATCTTGATATGCTTGTTGCTAATCGCATGAATAGTTTGTACCTCTGGAACGGACATCCTTTTGCTTCTCTCGTAAAGTTGAAGGATTATCCCTTTGCTTTGGAGGTTGATGAGGCTACCTATAAAAAAAATGTGGAAATGTTTTCTTTTCTTACCAAAGAGGCTGATAAACGAGGCATTTGTGTAATACAGATGTTTTATAATATTATTTTGAGCAAGCCTTTTGCCGATCATTACGGATTAAAGACACAGGATCGCTATCGGCCTATCACACCTTTGATCAGTGATTATACCCGGAAATCAATTACGGCCTTTATCAAAAAGTATCCCAACGTGGGATTGCTTGTTTGTCTCGGTGAAGCCATGGATACTTATGAGGATGATGTGAATTGGTTTACAAAAACGGTTATTCCCGGTGTGAAAGATGGATTGAAGGCATTGGGACGAACGGATGAACCGCCTCTTTTGTTGCGTGCGCATGATACAAACTGTGAAATGGTCATGAAGGCGGCGTTACCATTGTATAAGAACTTGTATACGATGCAAAAATATAATGGTGAATCGCTAACGACCTATCAGCCCGGTGGCCCTTGGGCGGAGACACATCGCGAATTAAGTGCGTTGGGTGGTGTGCATATTACTAATGTACATATCTTAGCTAATTTGGAACCTTGGCGTTGGGGTGCTCCCGATTTTGTGCAGAAGTCTGTGCAGGCTATGCATAATATCTTAGGCTCTAACGGACTTCATCTTTATCCTCAGGCATCTTATTGGGATTGGCCGTACTCGGCAGACAAACTCTCGAATGGTAAGCGCGAATATCAACTTTATCGTGATTGGATATGGTATCAGGCGTGGGGACGTTATGCTTGGGATTGTCATCGCGATAGTGTCGGTGAGACGGCTTATTGGGAACATCAGCTGGGTGATTTTTATGGTATACCTCAGGATAAAGCTTTGAATGTGCTTAATGCTTATGAACAGGCCGGCGAGATTGCTCCTAAATTACTTCGCCGTTTCGGTATTTCTGATGGCAACAGGCAAACTTTGTTACTTGGCATGTTTATGAGTCAACTTGTTAATCCATTTAAATATACAGTCTACCCCGAGTTTTATCAGAGTTGTGGCCCGAAAGGTGAGATGCTGATCGATTATGTGAAGAAGGAGTGGATGAAACAACCGCACGAGGGTGAACTTCCGTTGGATATCATTGCTCAAGTGGCGCAACATGGTGATAAGGCTGTGGCGGATATTGATAAAGTGGCAGCTGTTGTAACAAAGAATAAAGATGAATTCTTGCGATTGCAAAACGATATGCACTGTTATCGCGAATTTGCCTATTTCTTTAATCAGAAAGTGAAAGCAGCTAAACTTGTGCTTGATTATCAGTGGGGTAAGAATCTCAATTCGCTCGAAACTGCGATTCCTTTTATGGAACAGAGTCTGGTGTATTACCGCAAACTTGTAGAATTAACCAAGAACCATTATTATTATGCCAATAGCATGCAGACGGCACAGCGCCGTATTCCTATCAGTGGTGGTGATGGAAAAAATAAGACTTGGGCGGAATTGTTGCCTTTGTATGAAAATGAATTAAAGAATTTTAAAGCGAATTTGGCTATTTTGAAAGAAAGAAAGGCCGAACAGTTATCATCAAAGGAGTCTGGCTCAAAGACTTATTCTTCAACTCTAATTCAACTTTTATCACCTGCAAGCGTTAAATTAGAAGGTAGTTATTCGACGGTTAAATTAGATTCAGGGGTATGTCTTTTTAATGATTTGACAAATAAGGTTGATACTTTGGCTCCTGAACTGAAAGGACTTACTTCTTTTATTTTCAATAGTGAGAAGCAGCGGAATAGCGGTACGACACTGACGTTTCAAACATCTCGCCCCGTTGGATTGTTAGTTGGCTTTTTCTGCGATGACCAAAAGAAATATGCCAAGGTGCCTCAATTGGAAACTGATGCGTCTGCCAATGATTACGGGCAGGTTGATCCGCAGTTGATTCATGCGATCCGTATCAAAACGATGCCAATGGCCAATGTGCATGTTTATCATTTTACAGCCGGAAAACACACGATCGTTTTTCCAAAAGGTTATTTGCAGGTTCTAGGTTTTACTGATTCTAATGTTGTTCCCCGCACAGTAGGTCTGTCCGGTTCGGATGAAACTGTGGATTGGTTGTTTTACTAAAAAAGATATTAATGGGTATGGTGAGTGGATTAAATGAAAGGCATAAAGGAATAAAAAAATTGATATTGCTGAGTTTATTGTTTCTTGCTATTAGTATATCCGCTCAGCATCCTGTTTTGCAAGTTCGCATGGATTGCCCTACTGTATTTCCGAAGCTCCAGACTAAAGAATGTCGCCAAATTACGGAGCTATCAAACGGTTGGAAAACATGGCTGACTGATAGTCTCGGTGTTGCTGTAGCTTCTGAGGCGGATGACAGTCATGCCCGTGTGGTAAAGATTCCTCATAACTGGGATGATTATTATGGTTGCCGTCAGTTTGTGCATGGAAATCTGCATGGTACGGCAATGTATGTCAAATTGTTTTCTGTGTCGAAAAAGAAAGACAAAAGTTATTTTCTCTGTTTTGAAGGTGTGGGCACGTATGCCACGATCAAAGTAAACGGATATTCTTTCGGCCGTCATCCCGTTGGACGTACAACTTTCACGCTTGATGTGACTTCCGCTTTGAAGGAGGGTGATAATCTGCTTGAAGTTAAGGCCGAACATCCTGCCATGATTACCGATATGCCGTGGGTTTGCGGTGGTTGTTCTTCGGAGTGGGGTTTTAGTGAGGGTTCGCAGCCTTTGGGCATCTTTCGCCCTGTCCAATTGATTGTCACTAATAAAATTCGCATTGAGCCTTTCGGGGTACATGTTTGGAATGATGAGAAAGCTTCGCAGATTTTTATTGAAACCGAGGTTGGAAATTATGGTGATACCTCCCAAAAGATTGCTTTAGTGAATAAGTTTGTTGACGAGAATGGCCAGCAGGTGTTTCGTCTGACAGATAGCCTTACCTTGAAGCCGGGTGAGAGGAAAATAGTGAAACAGCAGTCGTCCATATCGAATCCTGTGTTGTGGAGTACCTCAAATCCGTATTTGTATCAATTGACCAGTATGATTAAGTATCATCACAAGACAATGGATTTGACAGCCACCCCTTTCGGAATTCGTACAGTCAGTTGGCCTGTGAAGCGAGAAGATGGTGACGGGCGTTTCTTGCTTAATGGTAAACCTGTTTTTATTAACGGCATTTGTGAATATGAAAACGAGTTCGGACAAAGTCATGCTTTCAGTCATGAGCAGATAGCGGCGCGTGTTAAAGAAATTCGTGCGGCGGGCTTCAATGCTTTTCGCGATGCACATCAGCCTCACAATCTCGACTATACGAAAGCCTGGAATAAATATGGTATTCTTTGTTGGTCTCAGTTTTCAGCTCATATCTGGTATGATACACCCGAATTCAGGAAAAACTTCAAGATGCTGCTTCGACAATGGATAAAGGAACGTCGTAATTCGCCGAGTATAATTATGTGGGGTTTGCAGAACGAGAGTGTTTTGCCAAAGGCTTTTGCTCAAGAATGCAGCAATATCATACGTGAAATGGATCCTACGGCACGTACTATGCGTGTTATCACAACTTGCAACGGTGGCGAGGGCACGGATTGGAATGTCATACAGAATTGGAGTGGCACTTATGGTGGTAATATATGGAAATACGGAGAGGAATTAAAGCAAAAAAATCAATTACTCAATGGAGAATACGGTGCCTGGCGAAGTATCGGTTTGCATACAGAACCTGCGCCTTTTGATGCGAAAGGTATTTGGAGTGAAAACCGGATGTGCAGTTTGCTCGAAACAAAAATGCGTCTTGCCGATCAGGCAAAGGATAGTGTTTGCGGTCATTTTCTTTGGGTGTTCAACAGCCACGATAATCCGGGGCGTCGTCAGCCCGATGAGGCCTATCGGAAGATTGATAAAACCGGTCCGTTCAACTATAAGGGTTTATTAACTCCCTGGGAAGAGCCGTTGGATGCCTATTATATGTATCGGTCCAATTATGTTTCCGCCGCTCAGGATCCGATGGTTTATCTTGTTTCCCATACCTGGCCTGATCGTTTTATCAAGAGGGCAGGGACGGCTACGATTGAGGCTTACAGTAATTGTGATTCTGTAGTTTTATATAACGATGCTGTTCCTTTAAATTCAGTGGTTTTGCGCTCAGCCGGTTCTCCGTTGTATCTCGGCACTGAGAAGAATCAGGGAATAGGTACGCATTTTATTTGGGATGATAAGAATATCAGGTATGATGTGCTTAGTGCTATTGCTTATTATGGGGGGGAACCCGTAGCGCGGGATGTGTTGATCTTGAACGGATTGTCTCGCAGTCCTCATTTCAATGCTCTTTATGAAGATGTAAAACCTATACTTAAGGGAGCTTCCGGTTATCATTATCTATATCGCGTTAATTGTGGAGGTGATAAATATGTGGATAGCTTCGGTCAGACTTGGCTGCTGGATGATACGCAATTCTCTCATTCGTGGGCACAGCGATTCAACGGTTTGAATCCTTATCAGACCAGTCAGGCTACAACCAATGATCCCATTTCCGGTACACGTGATTGGAAGTTGTTTCAGACTTTTCGTTTTGGTCGTCATGAATTATATTATCATTTTCCGGTGAGAGATGGAACTTATCGCATCGAGCTTTATTTCACTGAGCCCTGGTATGGAACGGGGGGTGGTGAGAAGACCGATTGCAAGGGATTTCGTCTCTTTGATGTGGCTGTTAATGATTCGGTAGTGATTAAAAATTTTGATATATGGGCCGAGTGCGGTCATGATGCTGCTTGCAAGAAAATAGTCTATGCTACAATTCATGGTGGAATATTAAAGGTTAGTTTTCCTGAAGTCAATGCGGGGCAGGCTGTAATCTCAGGCATTGCCATTGCCGCAAAGTCGGCTATTGCTTCAAAATCGGCTGTTGTATCTTTCAATAAGTCGTTGGTAAGCAATTCCCTTTGGGCTGATTTTGATTACGATAATATTGTCAAGACTTCTCTCGATTCACTTCCTCAAGATAAGAATGTGCGTCTATGTGTAACTTATCAGGCCGAAGATGCTGAAGTGAACGGTATGTTCGTCAAGAAAGAATATATTAAGCAGACCGGCGTTTTCTTCGATAAAGGGACAAGTCGTATTTCTTGGAATATTTCTACGGGATTGGCTCAAGTGTATGTATTTCGTTTTAAATATATGAATCTATCGGACAAGGCATTACAAGTCCGTATCAGGCTTGTTGATGAAAAAGGGGATATCCTTAAGGATGATATACTTTCTTTTGCATGTACTCCGGGAAAATGGAAAACGGTCAGTACCACTACGGATAATTATGTGAATGCCGGTCATTATCATGTTATACTTTCATCTGCCGATATGAACGGATTGGCTTTGGATGGGCTGGATGTGCAATAGTTGATAGTATCTTTTATTATTTGACAATAAGTTTTTCTTAATTTGCTTTGCGTTTTAGCGAGAACGTTCTATCTTTAGACCAATTTTTAAGATTGGAGATTCAAATAAAAGAGGAAATAAGTTATTCATATAATCTAATCTAATAAATGATTAAAGAATGAACAACTTTAGCATAAATTACATAAAAATGTAAGTCTTCTTAGTCTTTACATTTTTGGATAGAGAAAAACGTCTATAATTGTTGAAGATATAAATTACTATATATTCAACAATCTGCTATTGGAAGTTTGCCGATTAAGTTGCAGTTGACGGAATAGTAGTTTCAGAGTAAATTTTGAAATTTATTCCGATAATGATTGTTATTCTATGCAAAGATGTACTACGGTTTTTTTAGTGTGTATTGTTATAATTATAAATAGTATGGTCGAATTAGTTCCAACAATAGAAGAAATAAAATATTTCAAATATTTTAGAGATTTGAGAGAAGAGTCATTAATAACTTTGCAGCCCATTATTAAAAAATTTAGAGTAAAATATGGGGAGCAACCAGTAAGGATTGGACAAGTGAGTCATTATTTGTTTTTTGTACTTAAAGGAGCGATACGTCAATTCTATTATAATGAAGGTAAGGATGTAACTGAATATTTTGCATTCGAAGGTGATGGATTTTTTAGTGTTGAAAGTTATTTGCGTCAAGTACCAGCTACCGTAGGTGCTGTTGCATTAGAATCGAGTGAATTGCTAGCTATTCCGCGTGATAAACTTATGGATTTAACTCATGAACACGCAAGTGTAGGTGTTTTTTACGACTCTTGTTTGGATGAATCACTTGTTATCTCACAACATCGTGTTTATTCTCTTCAATTTGAAACAGCAAAGCAACGTTATGATAAGTTGTTGGCTACTCGTCCTTACATCATTCAGCGGGTACCATCTATTTATATAGCTTCTTATTTAGGCGTGTCGCCAGAAACCTTGAGCCGTATCAAACATAAATAGCGATTTATTCTAATAGACTAAAATATCCTTATTGTGTTTTAAGATATATATTGTATGAGTAAGAAAACATCTATTCATGAGGGTATATCTTCTTTTATAATTGGTACATATTGTAAATAAATGTTTTATAACAGTATTTAAAATTGATAAATCTCAATAAAATATGTATTATGTTCAGTTCTTGACATAAATCAATTTCAGCCACTCCTTTTATTTTTATATTTGTCAATCATCAAAGATATGATGAGAAATAATTAATCGTTATTACTATGAAAAGCCTTGTAGTTTTAGCAATAATGCTATTTGCGTTATTATTTATAATTTGCTTGAGTAGATAATGGTAACTCGTTTAAGACTTGCTTATCTCTATAATTTTAAATTTATTATACATATATTATCATGAAAATCAACAATTTATTATTAACTGTTTTGTTGTCTGCAATGGCTATTCCTGCCAGTACTTATGCCCAAAACAAAGTAGTGAAGGATTCTGTGCCCGAAACGAAAGAGGTGAAAAACAGAAATGTGATGCTTAATGCATCATCCGACAATCAACCACGCCAGATTTCAATAGGTTTGCCATCCACCCTGTCTGCTACAATTTATGAAGATGGTTTGCCTGTATCTTATTCTATGTGGCCATGTCTTCCGTATCTATATTGGACAGTTACGGCGGATCATGGAAGAATGGGACTTATGTCTCTTGGCGAGAGTGCTATCACAAGTGGCGCAGTAAACTATGCTGTTGAGTCTTTACGCGCGAGGGTGGTGATAAATTTGAAGGCCATTTGAACTATACTACAAATATATTTAATTTGCAACGTTATGATGTGTCAGTAGCGGGTCCTATCAAAAACGGATGGAGCTATTCATTCGGCGTTTATACTAATTTGGATCCGGGTTCTAACAAATTGGCTGATGTGCAGTATGCCAATAATATGAAAATAATGAAGGTCGGATTGACAAAAGTATTTGGTAAAGGCAGAGGGAAAATGAGTCTATTCTATAAATATTCATATAATAAAAGTCTTGCCGATGATTATGGACCGTTTATTTATAAAGGAGACGGAAGTGTAAGCGAATATAATGGATTCAGTCTTGGACACGATGGCTTTTTACCTGTTAACGGACAACTTACTTATCGTGATGTAATGACAGGTAAACTGACTACTATCAATAGAGCTAATAGTTCACATGCATTGGGTAATGATCTTGTATACAATTTGAAGTATAATTTTAATAACGGAATGAATCTTGACGTTCGCTCGAAATATCGGTATGCTAATAATTCTATGGCCATGTTGGCTCTTGCCGGAACAGGTGTAGCAAATGTTTCTTCCGGATATACTTATGCTTATGATAATGGTGGACACAGTGAAGGTGATGCGTTTACCGGTAATTATAATAGCCGCTATTTGCTTCGTGACGCTGGTTGGGGACGTGATTGGATGACTACTGCTGAATTAACAGGCAAAAGTCGTGATAATAAAAATAGCTGGCGCCTAGGATATAACTTTTGGTGGGAACGGCAAGGTCTTACCGCAAGTACAGGCGTTTATGCTCATACCATTGAAGCAGATCCTGTATGGCTAGATCATGATGGAAGTCAAGGCTATGCTTTAAATACAGGTGGCGAATATTACGATACTCACGAAATCAAGACTGCTTTATATGCTTCCGATGATTGGCAGGCCACAAATCGTCTTTGGTTATCAGTCGGTGCCAGATTGGAATATTATACTATTGGTGGAAATAATGCGATGGCATATTTAAATGCCGCTGACGCTACTGCGACATATGCTAACAATATACGTACTATTGATTATAGTGTAAAGAATGGAACAATAACTAAATTTAGCAAAAAATGGTTTAATCCTGCTACTACGATCAACGGTCGTTATAGAATTGCTCAAGGATTCGGACTTATCGGTGAATATGTATATGCTATGCAACATCCTAATTCACAGGATTTTGCGGGTGCCTATATGCCGTTACTTGATGCAGTAAATGTACACTTGGGGCGTTTGGGGGTATTTTGGAATTTACCTTGGATGAAACTTGTTTCACAGGTTTCTTTAATTAGCCAGAGTAATTATAAGAGCAGGACCCAGTTTACTAATACTAATGATGCTTCGGATGTTGTTACTGTGCCTGTAACAAATAATGTACAAACAACGGGATGGACAACGGATGTTATGTTTAATCCCTTCAAGGGTTTCAATTTCCATGGACTTCTCACATTACAAGATCCAAAATATAAGAAATTTACAATGACTCCTACTTTCAGTGATGGAACGTCTAAAACTTATGATTTTACGGATAAGGTTACAACCGGAGTAAGTAAGGCGATCATAGAATTGGACCCTAGCTATTCATTCAGCAAATTCCGTCTTTGGGCTAGTTTTCGTTATCAGAGTAAACAATACATCAACAAAACTAATACACTTTATTTCAATGGCCGCTGGGAAACATTTGGGGGCGTAGATTGTAAGGTAAATAAATATCTGAGTCTTTCTGTTGATGCTATTAACTTCTTTAATCAAAAGGGTGCTAGTGGAAGTATAGGTTCTGCCGACTTGGTGGAGGACGTTTCAGCTTATAAGAACTACTTGATGGCAGGTACTTATATTCGTCCGTTTACTGTAGAATTTGCAGCTCATATTAATTTCTAAAAATAAAGTTTTGTATATTTGCTAATAACTATATTATATATGAAAAAACAATTATTGATTACAATGGCTATTATTCTTCTTTCAGGAGGAATCAGAGCGCAGAATGTACTGCAGGTAAGGACTCATGATGGGGTACTCAAAGGAGTAAATGAATCCGGCATAAAAGTTTTTAAGGGTGTGCCTTTTGCTGCACCTCCGGTGGGTACTTTGAGATGGAAAGCACCGCAACCGGTAAAAAAATGGGAAGATGTGCGTAATGCAGACAAATTTGGACCTAATCCGATGCAGGAGAATGTATATGGTGATATGAACTTTGGAACAAAAAGGATGAGTGAAGATTGTCTTTATCTCAATATTTGGTCTCCAGCAAAGACAATGAAAGAACATTTGCCTGTTTTTGTTTACTTTAATGGAGGTGGATTGATGGCCGGTAGTGGAAGTGAACCAAGATATGCGGGATTGTCAATGGCAAGAAGAGGTATCGTTTCGATCACGGCAAACTATCGTGAGGGAATTTTCGGATTCTTTTCTCATCCGCAACTTAGTAAGGAATCTCCATATAAAGGGTCTGGTAATTATGGTTTTCTTGATCAGGTAGCAGCTATAAAATGGGTGAAAAATAATATTGTAGCATTTGGTGGAGATCCCGATAAAATAACTATTATGGGAGAATCTGCAGGTTCGATGTCTGTTAGTGCATTGATGGTTTCACCACTCTCTAAAAATCTTATTCATCAAGTAATGGGGTCAAGTGGTTCAGTAATAGGTTCAAGAAAAATACTTACTCAAACTGAAGCTGAAAATGCTGGTCTAGAATTCGTAAAGAATACAGGATATAAATCTATAAATGATTTACGTAATCTGCCGGCAGAACAGTTGATGAAACTAGCTGCTGTAAAAAGTGTGCCTGCATATAATATTGATGGCTATTTTTTTACTGAACAACCTATGAAAAGCTATAAAGCAGGCAGGCAGGCTCAGGTAGCTTGTCTTATTGGTAATAATTCTTCTGAAATGGTCCCGGCTTTTATATTGAAAGGAAAGCCGGCTACTATTGAGAATTTAAGGCAGGTGGTTGAAGAGATATTTAAAGCTCCGGCTGATAAAATTTTGGATTTATATGGGATTCATACTGATGCGGATATTATGAAATTGCCGGGTTATCAACTTGCCGGTGACATTTTTATTGCCTATTCTACTTGGAAATGGATCGATATGTTAAAGCAAACAGGTTCACAACCAGTCTACAGATATATCTTTTGTCATCCTCGTCCGGACATGGTTATGCAAGATAAGACCGCAGGGTTAGCCGGTGGAGTGCAGGATAAGAAGAATGCGTCACCTGCACCGAAAATACCCGGAGCTATTCATTCTGCTGATATAGAATACTCAATGGGTAATTTGTCCACAAATACTATTTTTGCATGGAATGCTGATGATTATGCCGTTTCTAATATTTTTGAGAGTTATTATGCCAATTTTATCAAGACAGGTAATCCTAATGGATTAGGACTGCCAGACTGGACTCCTGTCAATGGGCAAGTTGTTGATCCTGTGATGCAGATTAATGTTAATACATTTCAGAAGGTTGATTCTAAAATGGAAAAGAGATATAACTATATTGATAAATTATTTAGTTCTGTAAACAAATAACTGCTTATTCTGATTATGAAGAAGATTTATGGATTTGCACCAGTAAACAGTTATTGTCATACATGGGGCTGTCCGCTTTTATCAGGAAATATCCAGAAATCTTTCAAGAATAATAACTATTAGATAGTATAAGATAAATATCTCAATGCTTTTAAAACGTATAATAATAAATTATAAGAATTAATGAAAAAACAATTTATTCGATTACCGTTGTTGACAGTTTTATTCTGTGCAACAATGTGTTTGCCTATAAGTACAATAAAGGCAAAAACACCGACAAAAGCTAAGGCGGTTGCGGTGTCTAAAGTAGATAAAGAAATCGATAAGATTGTAGCGAAAATGACAGTGGAGGAAAAGGCTAATTTCCTTTGTGGAGTTAGTAGTTCTGCTACTGTCTTAGGGCAAGATAACAAAAGTCGTGTACCTGGTGCTGCAGGACAAACGTATGCTATTCCTCGTTTAAAGGTGCCACAAATAGTGGTTGCTGACGGGCCTGCCGGGTTACGTATTAGCCCAACGCGTAAGAATGATAAAAACACGTATTATGCAACAGCATTTCCTGTCGGCACATTATTGGCTTGTACTTGGAATACGCCCTTAGTAGGAGAAGTAGGTAAGGCAATGGGTCATGAAGTAAAAGAATATGGTGTTGACGTACTTTTAGGACCTGGAGTTAATATTCAACGCAATCCTCTTTGTGGAAGGAATTTTGAATATTATTCAGAAGATCCTGTAGTAGCTGGCAAAACGGCAGCTGCTATGATAAATGGTATTCAGAGCAATGGTGTCGGTACGTCAATGAAACATTTTGCTGCAAATAATCAAGAAACAAATCGTTTAGGTATTAATGAACATATTTCCGAACGTGCAATGCGAGAGATCTATCTTCATGGATTTGAAATTGCTGTCAAAAAGGCTCAGCCGTGGACAATCATGTCCTCCTACAATAAAATTGATGGAACTTATGCATCAGAAAGAAAAGATTTATTGACGAACATTCTTCGTGATGAATGGGGATTTAAAGGAATTGTTATGACCGATTGGTTTGGAGGTTACAATATGATCGACAATCCTGGTTTTGGTGATCTAAACAAACAAGTTAGTGATGTGGTTGCTCAAGTATCAGCCGGAAATGATCTTTTGATGCCAGGTATGCAACGTCAACGAGACAATATCATAAAGGCTATTAAAGATGGTTCTCTTTCAATTAAAGACGTTGACAGAAATGTAAAACGTATTTTGAGATTGGTTTATAAATCTCCGACAATGGCAAAATTTGTGTGGTCTAATAAACCCAATCTGAAAGAGCATGCTCAAGTAGCACGTAATGCTGCTGCTGAAGGTATGGTCTTGTTGAAAAATGATGCAAATACTCTTCCTCTTAGTACCGATGTTGGAACTGTTGCAACATTTGGAACCACTTCATATAATTTTATTTCTGGAGGAACCGGAAGTGGAGATGTGAATGAGGCATACACCGTTTCATTGATTCAAGGCTTGAATAATGCTAATTTTAAATTAGATAAAGATATAATAGATTTATACACTCCATTTGTGGCCAAGGAAATAAAACGTGCAGCAGAAGAAAAATCAAAAATGGGAATGTTTGGTACAGATGTCGGATTAAAGGAACTGGAGTTGGATAGAACTTTGCTTGAGAAAAAAGCGAAAGAAGATGCGGTTGCTATTATAACTATAGGGCGTAACTCGGGTGAGGGTGCCGACCGGAAGGTGGAAGGTGATTTTAATCTTAGAGATTCTGAACAAGACATGATTTCACAGATAAGTGAAGCCTTTCATGCACAAAACAAAAAGGTTGTCGTAATCCTGAATGTTGGAGGAGTTGTTGAAACTTCAAGTTGGAGAAATAAAGTGGATGCTATTTTGTTATCTTGGCAACCTGGACAAGAAGGTGGTAACTCCGTCGCTGATATATTAGTAGGAAAGGTGAGTCCTTCCGGCAAGTTAACAATGACATTCCCTGTAAATTATTATGATTGCCCTTCTGCTTCAAGCTGGTTAGGTACTCCTAGGGCAAATCCTCGCGAAGTTGCATATAAAGAAGGAATTTATGTTGGCTATCGCTATTATACAACATTTGGTGTAAAACCGTCATATGAATTCGGCTATGGATTATCATACACAACTTTCAATTACAGCAATTTTACTTTAAGTAGTAATATTTTTACTAATAAATTGACAGCTACTGTTACAATTACAAATATAGGAAAGACTGCAGGTAAAGAAGTCGCAGAACTTTATTTGGTTGCTCCGAAAGGATCTATTGATAAACCAGCCAAAGAATTAAAAGCTTATGCTAAGACAAATTTGTTACGGTCTGGCGAAAGTCAGGTCATTGAGTTAACTCTTAATCCGAGGGATTTGGCTTCTTTTCATGAAAACGAAGAAGCGTGGATTGCTGATAAAGGGCAGTATCAGATACAAATCGGTGCTTCATCGGAAGATGTCCGACAGACCGCAACTTTCTCCTTGCCTGAAACAAGGATTATAGAGAAAGTTAATCCTGCTTTTAAAGAGGATAAGGTCTTTACAGAATTAAGGGCCAAATAATAACTTTATCGAGTTTATGAAAATGCAGTAATACTAAGTAGATTACTGCATTTTTTTTTATTTTATAATATAACTTGTGACTTTTTAGGGCCGACTAATTACAGTTGTTGTTTTGTCGGACGGAAAAGTACTTCATTAACATCAACATCTTCCGGTTGGCTAATAATATATAATGCTGCCCTTGCAAACGAATCAGCCGATATGGCATTTTCTGCATAATATTGCTTGATCCCTTTTGCAATATCATCAGCTGTTACGCTTTCCGGCAGATTTGTAGCTACAGCCCCGGGCGAAATAACGGCCGTTCGAATATTATATGGCTTTACTTCCTGACGCAATGCTTCAGAAATTACTCTTACAGAATATTTAGTTGCCGAGTATACTGCTCCACCCGGACTAATTGTATGACCTGCAACAGATGATACACTTATTATCTGACCTGATTTTTGCTTTTTCATATGAGGTAAAGCTGCTGCTATACCATACAGTACACCTTTTATATTTACATCTATACAACGATCCCAATCTTCTATTTTCAAATATTCCAATGGTGAAAGTGGCATTAGTCCGGCATTGTTCAATAAAACATCTATTTTACCATAGGCTTTTACTGCTGAGTCTACCAGGTTTTTGACCTGTTTAGCATCAGTTACATCTGTTGTTATTGCTAATGCTTTGCCTCCTTTATCATTAATCTTTTTAGCTATTGCATCGATTTTTTCTGTGCGTCTTGCGCCTAAAACAACTATAGCTCCTCTTTCTGAAAGATATTCTGCAGTGATTTTTCCAAATCCACTGCTAGCTCCTGTAATAACTACTACTTTTCCTTTTACATTTTCCATCTTTATTTAATTTTTATGTTTATAATTAATAATTTGTACTAAAACTGATTCCTTTCTATGTCTTTTATTTGAATTTTCAATTGCTAAAAAAACGAGATTAATAGCATCCAAAATTAATTTTTGTCTTTATAAACTGTATACTTTTTTATTTTTTAATAGTGTATATGGTAAAATCAAATTATTTTAATTCAAGTCGTTGCCTATTATTTCTGGCCATATATATTCTTATTTTCAATGTGTAAAGAGCAATATACGTAATATATAATAAAAAACGCACATATTTAACAGAAAAATAATGATTCTAAACAGTCCTTCATAAATTTAATATTTAGTATATTGCAGAGGTATTTTGTTTTATCTAATTGTACAGTAGACAAATTACAGATATTTCTACCAAAATTACAGTTTGAGTTTGATTTGGTAAACATACTAAAAAAACATATCTTTTCTCTTATTACTGATTTGGTAGTTAAATAGAATTATTCAAGAAAATAATTAATATATTTGTAACTTATTTTAAATAAATTGTAAAATCAGAGATATGAAACGATTATTGAATCTTGTTATTCTATTGATTTCGATGCAATATGCTGTTGCGCAGCAGACTAACATTGATAAATTGCTTTACGGTGTGGCTTATTACGATGAATACATGCCTTACGATCGTTTGGATAAAGATGTGCAAATGATGAAGGATGCAGGCATCAATGTAGTTCGTATAGCCGAATCTACTTGGAGTACGGTGGAACCTCAGGATGGAGTTTTTGATTTCAGCCATATTGATCGCACATTAAACGCCATGCATAAAGCTGGGATAAAAGTTATAGTCGGTACACCTACTTATGCAGTTCCAACATGGTTGGTCAGAGAGCATCCGGATGTTTTGGCTATTACTTCACGCGGGCAAAACCGTTATGGCGTGCGGCAGAACATGGATATTTCAAATAAGAACTTTCGGTTTTATGCCGAACGGGTGATTCGGAAAATCATGGAACATGTGAAAGATCATCCTGCCATTATTGGCTATCAGTTGGACAATGAGACAAAAGCTTACAACACTGCGGGCCCAGAAGTGCAAAAACTTTTTGTTGAATACATGAAGGCTAAATTTCTGACTCTTGATAGTATTAACAAAGCTTTCGGATTGGATTATTGGAGTAACCGAATCAACAGTTGGGATGATTTTCCTTCGATGGTTGGTTCTATTAATGCCAGTCAAAATGCTGAATTTGCTAAATTTCAACGCAAGATGGTTACGGATTATCTGGCATGGCAGGCTGCAATCGTGAAACAATATAAACGTCCGGAACAGTTTATTACCCAAAATTTTGACTTTGACTGGCGGGGTGCGTCTTACGGCATTCAGCCTGAGGTCGATCATTTTGCTGCGAGCAAAGCATTGGATATTGCGGGGGTGGATATTTACCATCCAACGCAAGATGCTCTTACCGGCTTGGAAATTTCGTTTGGGGGTGATGTAGCCCGTTCTATGAAAGGTGGTAAGAATTATTTGCTGTTAGAAACTGAAGCTCAAGGTTTTCCTCAGTGGTTACCTTATCCTGGGCAGTTGCGCTTGCAGGCATTTAGCCATTTGGCTTCCGGTGCCAACATGGTGGAGTATTGGCTTTGGCACTCTATACACAATTCGGCTGAAACTTATTGGAAGGGTTTGTTGAGTCATGATTTTGAACCGAATCCGACTTACGAAGAAGCTAAAACTATAGGTAAAGATTTTCAGCAACTCAGCCCGTATCTGCTTAACCTCAAAAAGACAAATGACGTTGCTATCCTTTTCAGTAATGAGGCCTTGACGGCTTACAATAGTTTTAAACCGGGCAACGTAGGTTATAACGATATTCTTCGAGAAATGTATGATGCTCTTTATCGGATCAATGTTGGTGTTGATTTTGTGGATCCCACCAGCACGAATATTGAGCAGTATAAGCTATTGGTTGTGCCTGCCTTATATGCTGCGCCAGATAGTTTACTGACACGGCTTAATGAGTTTGTGAAAAAAGGTGGGCATATTGTATATACGTTTAAAAGTGGCTTTTCAGATCAGAATGTAAAAGTAAGGACTTGTCGTCAACCTGGGATTATCAGTGAAGCCTGCGGTATCAATTATAGTCAGTTCACTGTTCCGAAAAACGTATCCTTAAAAGGTGATCCGTTTAAGGTAGGCACCGAAAACAACAAGATAAATACTTGGATGGAACTGATTACTCCGATTACTGCAAAAGTACTGGCTTATTATGAACATCCTGTGTGGGGAAAATATGCAGCCATCACGCAAAATCGATATGGCAAGGGTACTGCTACCTATATTGGTTGCGTGACTAGCAGTCAAGTAATGGAAAAAATACTGGCTGCCGAAGTGAAAGACGCCGGGTTATGGGGAGAAGCTCAAAAGTTATCTTTTCCTATTATTACTAAAAGCGGTGTCAATGAACGGGGTAAAACAGTGCGTTATATTTTCAATTATTCATCGACTCCGGTTACTTTAACCTATACTTTCGGAAGTGGGAAAGAATTACTGCAAAATAAGGCAGTAAATAAGGGTAGCGTGTTGAATTTAAAGCCTTGGGGTTTCGTGATTATTGAAGAGAAAGATTATTTGGCCAAAGAAAAATAATTTCATTGTATTATCTCAAAGAAAAAAGTTATGATGAAATTTGTTCGATTATGCATTTGGATTATTCCTCTGCACGTAATTTAATGCATTGTGGAATTTTAAAATTAAAGACAATATCAAAATGATTATAATTTTTTTGAGTACGAAGTCTCCTTATAGCCGTCTATTATATAAAATAGAATAAAGCATAAGAATGGAAAAGAAAGTTATAGATTTAATAACAGATGAGCAATTTATACGATCTGTTTTTGATGATTCTCCAGAAGATATTTATTATGAAAAATTGATCTCTGAAGATTCTGTTTCTCAAGAAATAATTGATGAGGCCAGACAACTTTTGTTGCATTTAGAAGATGAACCTTCTAAATTATCTATAAAAGAAAAGGATGATTTGAAAAATCATATCCTCCATACCTTATTCGAACATTAAATAATGTAGTCCGAATATTTGTTTTAGTTTCTATTATTTCTTCTCTTCTCGGCTTTGCACTTATTACGTAGTTTTTCTGTATCTGGTGCTAGTTACGTCCATGTTTATTAAAGTGTTTTTCGCATTTTGTTTTATAAATATCGGATATTCCCGATCTCTCTTTCATCCTTTTATCGTATATGGCCTGTTTTCGGCCTCTGTCATTTGCGGTGCGATAACCCGATATTTTTTCAAGGTGAAGCCTCTTTGTCTACCGTATATTTGTCAAGTATTTGCTCTAATTGTTTCGAAGTCTAAGCTTCCTAAACGAACGTATTGCGTTTTTGGGTAGTAATTCTCCGTTTTTGCCGAAGCTCAACAAGGCACTTTGGGGTTCGATAGTTATTTGGTTCTCGTCCTGCATTTTGGCATTCAGTCCAAAAGTTCGAATGAAAAAGCGATAAACGGCGTTTCTTTTATTGGGACCGAAATCATGTACTTCATTCGGCAGGTGCACATTCGTTACTTTGTCT
>Ga0172378_10001376_pt1 | contig 22388 bp, 19 predicted proteins | sample GrowelOW332metaG_FD_119755 | JGI IMG/M metagenome (GOLD analysis project Ga0172378, IMG submission 119755) | Groundwater microbial communities from an aquifer near a municipal landfill in Southern Ontario, Canada - Pumphouse #3_1 metaG | ecosystem: Environmental > Aquatic > Deep subsurface >... | reverse complement strand
TTTAAATAATAAAAGAAGAATCTCTTTTTCTCGGGGGCTAATGCCCACCTTTTTTAAGTATGCATCATCGACTACTTTTTCTTCAGCTGGATGTTCATATTCTTGAAAATATTGACAAGCAATAAAATAATAGAGGTAAACAACAAAGCATGAATAACTTAAATAAGCTATCTTAAAGGTGCTATCTCTAAAGAATACAAGATCTATGGGGAAGGTAAATAATAAAGGAATGAAGGTTGCTATCATCCCAGATAACAAATTCTCTTGTTTCCAGCCTTTGGCAAATCTTCTGTAATAAAGAGCAACTATTCCTAATATTACCATTATGTAACTTCCTGCAAAGAAGTGATAAGAAAATGTAATATTCATTGCTTTAATAATTTCAAAATCGCTCGAAAGGGCAATAATTACAATACTTCCAAGGAAAAATAATATTACCACAATACGCATGATAACAAGGGCAATAAAAGTTTTATTTTCCTTAAGAGGAAGAAGTTTAATAAGATAACGAGCTGTTGTATACAACAGTACAGTGGTGAATACAATTGATGCTGCTGTAGCCCAAATTGCGAATAACCTGTAGTTAGTATTTGTCACTAACAAATCGGGAAAAAGGCGATGAAAGTAGGTAACAAACTGTGTTAAAAGCATTTGCAAGGAAAGAGGGGTGAGAATGGTTAAAAACTCTGCAGAGTAAGGGTCTCTAGCTCTTATGTAGGTTAGAACACATAATGCAGTAATCGATAGTACAAGGGAGGTTGTGAGAAATAGTAATACATCTGCAATCATAAACATCCCAAACTCCTTATAGCATTGTATCACAAAGATAAAAGTAAACCTAGATTATCATCTAGGAATATAAGGAGAGAAAATTGAAATATTAGGTATTTCTACATTTGAGGGAAAGTCTTTTTCACTTGCACTAAGAAAAAGATTTTTCATCCCAAATGGACCAAACTTACCACGTATTATTAATCCATCTTTAGTTGTCCAAACTTCAGCATGGTAGGTTTTTCCACTTCTTGGGTCTATCACATATCCTCCGATGTATTTTTCACCGTCAAAGGTAAGATCAAAAAAGATATCAATGTCGAGTAGTAAAGGATTTTTGTCTACTTTATAGGCGATTTTAGAAGGGGATTGGTAACATTCTATATAATTACCAGTTTCTTCATCAAATGAAACTATAACCCTCCCATATAGCATATCTTGATACAAGTAAGTTACAATAATACTCGTAGTAAATCCTTTTGTATCATCAATAGATTTCCAAAAACCTATTATATTTTTTTCCCCTATAGAAAATATGCTATACATCATGAAAAGTATGATTATTAAACAAAATGTTTTTTTCTTCATGCTTTAAGTCCTTTTTAATATTGATATTTAAGGGTGATTGAGAGTAGGTCATTACTATCCCAATTTTTGTACATGCTTTCTTCATTGTTATCAAAAGTTCCAAAGAGGTTTCCATTTAAACTAAGAGTGATATCGTCTTTTAAGGTGTAATCCAATCTAGCTAAAAGAGCATATCCTTGTGTAGGAATTTGATAGGTTAATCCTGCTTCTACTAAAAGTTTTTCTTTGAAAAGAGGGATATGAAATCCAACTATTATGTTGTGATCTTGCTTAGGGCCTGAAGTTGCATCCACATCCATAGCATTGGTATCATCATAGTCGAATATACTCGATCCATTATAACTTGCTGTAATATAGCTTGTTGTGCCACCAATCATATAACTTAGAGATCCAATATAGGATAATTTGCTATTATAAAGAGTTGAATCTGTTCCATCTTTATCTTCACTGAGATAATAAGCGCCCTCAAATGCAAGGGTAAAAGGACCTGTTACATAATTTGCTTCAGCTCCAATAATGTTCATCTTTGTGTAAATTGTTTCTACACTGGTAACATCAAAAGGAGGAATTAATGCTGGAGTAAAAGTATATTTATAGCCAGGTCTTTCATAATATCCTCTGTAGTACATAATTGCTGTATCTACAGAACCTAACGAAATAGCATAACGAGTTCCAAATGAGCCATATTCAAGAGTCTTAATATTAGGTTCTAAGAAATCTGTAGAACTATTAATGGTTAAAAATCCACTTATATCTGGTATTGTATTCCATCTTCCTTCTGTTGCTATTTGAATAGGAGTAAAAATAGGTTTGTAGATAAGTTCAAGTTGTGATTTGTCAAAATAGAGTTGGGTAAGAATCATTGGTTCGCTAATTTTCATTTCCCTTTGATCCATACTCAGTCCTGATGAGTAATCATTTGCATTTATTACATCTACTACTCTGGCTGTATCAACAACTCCCCATCTGTGGATGAAATATCCAGCTTGGATTTTTCCATTAGGCAGGTAGTAAGAGAGTGATAATTCCTTAATAATATCCTTATAGGTCGGTGTTTTTTCTTCTAACGCTGGCAAAAAAAGCTCTACATTTCCTCCAAGAAAAGGATGGGTGTAGTTAAGAGAAAAAGATAAATCAGCAAACGCATTTGTTTCACTTTTTAAGGGATTATCAATATCTACGAAAGTGTTCATTCCCGTGGAAAGGTTACCAGATATATCAAATGCTGGTGAAGATTCTTTTTCTATTGCTACTTCTTCATCAAAGATTAAACTAAATCCTTCACTTGCTGTAAGTGGTGCTATTAAAAAAAAGATTACTAAAAGTACGGTGATAAATTGTTTCATTATATTCTCCCTGTTTTTAAAAATTGAAGTGTGAAATATTCGCTAGGAATTGTTATTCCATACTTTGCTTGCAGTATTTCAATTCTTGTTTTATGTCCTGTTGCTACTGTGGTCATTTCCATGATTGTTGCAGTCCACTCTCCACTTAATTGATCAATTTTTTTTGTTTCAAGTTGTTTTAATAAAGTGGTTCTATCTTTATCATAAAGTTCTACTTTCATGGGAAGATAACTCTCTATATCAACCCAGACTAAACTTTTACCATAGGTTGAATCTTCATATGGAAGAGATTCAATTACGTAAACTTCTCTATCATTAATAGTTTCTGTTTTAAGGTAGGTATGATTAGCTTCATCCTGACTAAAAGTGGTAGCACTCATATCTGCATAAGAGAAGTCACTTCCCATGAATGATCCTGTTTGTTCTCCACTTGAGATTCGCTTACTCTGTTTTAGGGCGGGTAAATAGATCCACTGTTCATCCTGTCCCTCTTTTTCTAAGGTAAGAAAACGAGTTTGTTTTACACTTGCTGGAGCTAAAAAGAGTGTTATACTTTCTGTTTTTCCACTGTTCGTACGAGTGAGCGTTTGTATTCTTCTTTCTCTAGTTTCCCCATTGGTTTCAATAAGAGTGAGGCTAATATCAAGGGCTGCACTATCGTGCATTTGAGTTTCAGTAACTTTTTCCATTACTTCTACTGCATTTACTTCAACACTAAATAATTGAGTTTGAAGAGCGAGAGCGATTACGATTACTAAGACTATTGTTTTTACCTTATTTTTTTTCATTTTTTTCCTTCTTTTTATCTATTAGGCTAAGTGCGATTGGCAGTACTGTGATACTTGAAATACCGGCTGCTAACATTGATATACAAAATAGAATACCCATTTGTTGTATTGGGATAAATCGGCTAAATATGAGTCCTGCAAAACCTAGGGTAACAGAGATCATATTAATCATAATCGCTCTACCAGTAGTGTTCATAATTGTTAGAAAAAATGTCATTTCTCCATTTGTTCTTTCAATTCTCTGGTAGGCTGAAATGTAGTGAATGGCATAGTCAACACCAATACCAATAGCTAGGGCTGCCAATAATGATGTGACAATGTCGAGAGGAATCGATAGTAAGGACATTGAAGAGAATATTCCCATTAGAGCAAAGGCTACTGGAATTAATCCAACAAATCCAATTTTAATGCTTTTGAACAATAATGAGAGGAGAATAAATACTATGAGAAGAGAGGCTACAAGGGAATAAATTTGACTTTTAGTGACTAACTTTGTCAGAGCTAAGCTAATAGCTTCCCCGCCTCCTATTGCTATTTCATAATCATTAAATTTCGTCCAATATTGATCTACAAAATCAATTAGTTCAGTTACACTTTTAACACTGGTGTCCTTTAACATAATAGTAACATTAGTTTTATCAGGTTCAAGACTATCATTAATGAGCATATCTAAATTACCTGAATAGAGAATTAAATATTGACTTATAAGGTTAGTAAGGTCTTGATCACTTTCTAGTCCATATTTTAATGGATCTATTGGAATTTCCCTAAAGGTTTCAAGATCGAAAGAAGTGACATTTTTTTCATTTTCAACTACTTCTTCTTCAATATAAGGTTCTTCAACTCCAAATGAATCACTGAAGAAATCGAAGGTAACTTCTTGTTGTGCATTCTTTTGATAAGGAATGGTTTGTTTGTTCATCATGTAATTCATTCTTTTTATATAGGGTACAATCGTTTGAATTTTACCTACTTGAGGAAATTGTTCAATTTCTTGTTCAAAGTTATCCAGTGCATGAAGAAAAGATGGATTTAATATTCTTTTTCCATCTTTGCTGGAAATCATTACGTTAATAATACCACTTCCACCCATTTTTTCATTATAGACCTTAGTATCTTGAACTATCTTGCTATTCTTTTTAAAAAAGTTAAGCATATTTGTTCCACTTTTAATATTTGGAATTAGAGCTATAGTCAAGATTGCCAACACTATAGAGGTAATAATAAAGGATTTTTTATGTCCTATAACAAGGTGTGATATTTTTGTAGAAAAGTTTCTTGTTGAACCATTTTTTTCTTTTTTCTTCCACGATGCTATTACTTCTTTTTTAATTCCATTTTGATAAGTTAATCTTAAAAGTGCGGGCAGGAGAAATAGAGAAGCGCCTTGTGAGATGATTACACCAAATGCACTTAATAAACCAAACATTCGAAATGGAGCTAGAGGTGAGGTGAGTTGTGCAATAAACCCAGCTGCAGTGGTAATACCTGCAAGAATAATAGGTTTTTTATTTTTCTTAATAACTGAAGAAATGATAGAAGAAATTTGATTAAATGAAACATCGTCATCTGTTTCTAATAACTCTTCATAGAAATGACTCATTACATGGATTGCATAGGCACTGGCGACTATCAATAGGAGCACTGGGACTAGCATTGTCGCCATTGTGAAGGTAATATCAAAAATAATCATTATTCCAACCACAAGGGAAGCACTGAAGAAAAGTGTAATTAGGGGCAAGATAACACCAGCAAGTTTTTTAAACGAGAAGATAAGTACGAGAATAATGAGAAAACCAACAATTGGAGCTAGTATAATCATATCACTTACTAACGACTCATTAATTTGTTGTTTTACGACGGGAAGTCCAATAAGTATAAAGGTTTCACCGTTATTCTTGCTTTCAATACTCAACGTCTTAATAGAGTCCATTAGATTTTTTTGTAAGGTGGAATCAAGTTTTTTATCCATCGTTACAACAATGGAGGCCATGGTTTGATCTTCTGAAATAAGAGAGTTTTCATATATTTCACTCCAGCTTTCAATTCTTTCTTTCATTTCACTAAGATCTTTTTCACTAGTACCACTATAAAGAGGTACGACTTTCATTCCAAAAGCATCTCCATCTATATGATCTAGGTTCGTGATACTCATTACTGAATGTACCCCATCAAGAGCTTGGATTTCTTGGGTGAGATCATGGATTAAAATTAAACTACTTGGGTTAATGATAGAGCCCTTTGTATTATGAACTCCCAGTACCAAGGCATCAAGAGAACCAAACTCTTGTTCTATTTTGTCGTTTATTTGTACTACTTCAGACTGGCTTGGAATAAAGGCTTCAGTGGAGCTATCAATTGTAAGTTTTGAAATCATAGAGACTGATAAGATTGCCAAAATTAGAGCAATGATTGTAATTGTTAAGTCTCTTAATAGTTGTATTTTTTTCGCTTTCATAATCTTAAGCATAGAGGTGGAAATACTATTTCGCTATCAAGCAAAGTGATGAAATATATCACCTTTGTGGGTGATTTTCTTAAACTTCGCTCTATGAGATCAGATGGGAGAGGTGAAATAATTTACTGTTAAGGAGCTTTTTATTTTTCCCTTCATTTAAACTAAGGAGTATTGAAATTGATATACTGAAAATTACGTTGAGTTCATATTGAAAATGATTGTTAATATGATTCATTTAGTGTTATGACATATACATGGAGTACATATGGGAGAAACAATTCGCTTCGGAGTTTCTATGGATAGTGACCTTGTAGAACTATTGGATCGACTTACGCAACAGGGAAATCATGATAACCGATCGGAAACAATCCGAGGATTAATCAGAAAAGAAATTATTGAAAAAGGAAGTGAGGATACCGATCGAGAAGTTATTGGTATCTTAACTATTCTTTATCATCATAAAACCCGCTTACCAAGGGTATCGATTAGCCCTTTCCCATCTTTGAGCATAACAGCAAATTTGCAGTTTCATGTGGAAGGAGAAATTTGTGTCAAAGTCCTTATAGTTAAGGGAAAAGGTAATGAGATTCGAGCTTGGTCTCAGAAGCTGTTAACCAGTTCTCATATCATAGGCAAGCTTACTTTTGTTGCCACAGATGAACTCTATAGGGAGCTAATAAAAAACTAATCTACGGTATAAATTGGGTGTTGACCTAGTACATGTAAAGCATTATTCTAATTTGAGTAACACTAAATTATAAAAACGTGTTATCATAATACTTAGTTTTTTGCCTGATTGAGTATAATCATATCATAATAGGCAAACACAAGATTGGAGAGTTGTATGTTTGATGTAGGTGATTTTAAACGTTTTCTTAGTAATTCAATGAAAGTTTTAGTTATAAGTTTTTTGCTCTTGAGCAGTATGGTGGGGCTCTTTGCTATGCCTCAGCATGAGATTATGGAAACACAAGAATTTGTTACCGTAACAGATATGCGAGGGAGGAATGTTAGGATTCCGAGCACTGTTAACAGTGTTATTGCTCTAGGAGCGGGTTCCCTGAGACTAGTAAGCTATCTAAATGCTACAGATATGGTTATTGCAGTTGAAGATGCCGGACACGGTAGGGAAAAGTCTTCTTACGATTTCTTTTCTTTAGCGACCTATAGAATTGCTTTTTCTGGCCTTCGTGAGTTGCCCAGCATTGGGAGTGCAGAGAATCATGAGGGAATTATAGCCTCTAATCCTGATCTTATTATCTCTTCAAACGTAGATGTCAATCAACTTGATCAGCTACAGAATACCTTGGGTATTCCTGTATTTGCAGTTGATGTTGATGTCGAATTGTATGAAACAGATCTTTTCTATAAACAGCTAAAAGTGTTGGGAAGTATTTTTGGTAAAGAAGATAGAGCCGAAGAATTGGTTGATGGTATTCAAACAGTTTTGGCGGATATCGAAAAAAGAGCTTTAGAAGTAAAAATTCCTAAACGTGTTTATGTCGGAGGCATGATGTTTTATGGACCGGCGGATTTACTTCGTACAACAGGAGATTATCTTCCCTTTGATCTTACAGGATCAGAGAATGTGATGCCTACTAATCCTACAGGAAATTTGCAACCTTACATGACATCACTTGAGGATTTGATAGATGCTTCACCTGATTATATATTTATTGATGCTGCAAATGTCAAACTTTCTAAATCTGGATTTGAAGATAATCGAAAGGTGCTTGAAGAACAAATACCTGCATTCAAAAACTATGATGTTTATACCACATTTGTCTATAAATACTATGGGACAAATTGGGAGAACCAGCTAATAAATGTCTATTTTGTTGGAAAAGTCCTATATCCGGACCTATATTCTGATATAAATATACAGCAGAAAGCTACGGAAATCTGGGATTTGTTTTTTAACATTCCGCTTGATTTTGACACTGTTTGTGACCAGCAGAAAACAGGCCCAGAACAAGTGAGTTGGTTTAATTAAATGGCAGATGATACTGTAGTTTCACCTAAGCCTACTTTTACTCTTTATAAGGGTTATATAAAGAAAAAGATTATTTTTCTTGTTGTTATAGGAGTAATGCTTTTTGTCCTTTTTATTATGGCAATCTGCACAGGGACTATTAAGATACCCTTTAGTGAAGTGGTATCTAGTATTTTTAGATTTGACCGGACAGGTCAAGGAAGGATTGTCTGGGATGTGAGGATGCCTAGAGTGGTAGCAGCTCTTCTAGTAGGAGCTGGATTGTCTCTTTCCGGTACAGTTATGCAGTCTGTACTTCAAAATTCTCTTGCATCTCCTTATACGTTGGGATTGTCTAGTGCGGCAGCATTTGGCGCTTCTTTTGCCATAGTATTTTTTGGTGTCGGCACTAGTACCACCTCCACTATTATAATCAATGATTTCTTTACCGTTACCATGTCTGCATTTATTTTTTCTATTATTTCTACTTCGGCTATATTGTTACTTACGGTTTTCACAAAGATATCAGCAGAGAGCATGGTGCTTGCAGGAATAGCTATTGGATCGATTTTTTCGGCAGGTCTTACACTTATGCAATATCTTGCTGATTCAGTTCAACTGGCCAGTATCGTTTCTTGGAGTTTTGGGGATCTTGGTCGTGCGAATTGGAAAGTTCTTTTTATTATTGCATTGGTGCTTGTTCCCTTGTTTTTGTTATGTTGTTTTTATCGATGGGATTTTAATGCAATGGATACCGGTGAAGATTCGGCCCGGGGGCTTGGAGTAAGAACCGGGGTAGTCCGGATTATAGGAATGGTTTCCGCATCGATTTTGTCGGCAGTGATAGTTTCATTTTTTGGAACGATAGCATTCATAGGACTTCTTGGACCACATATAGCGAGAAGGCTTCTTGGAGGTGATCATCGTTTTCTTTTGGTCGCATCGCCACTGATAGGAGCTTTAATTCTATTGGCAGCCGATACAATTGCGAGAACAATCTTGTCTCCGATGATTCTTCCTGTAGGTATTCTTACTTCCCTGTTAGGTGGTCCGTTGTTTATCTATCTTCTTATTGCAGGACGTAATAAATGATTCTACGAATAAATGGTCTAAAGTTTTGCTATAAAAGTGTTCCAGTGCTCGAGAATATTTCCTTTGATGTTGTTGAGGGGGAAGTGCTTACTATCCTAGGGCGAAACGGAGCAGGAAAGACCACCCTTTTGAAATGTCTCAATCATATTCTCTCTCCTCAGGTAGGTACCGTGCAGATTGATGGTATCGATACTAAGAATATGAGCCCTGTAGAAATTGCAAGAAAGATGGGGTGGGTGCCGCAATTGGGTGATAAGTCCAAGATGAAGGTATATGACTTTATTTTGCTTGGTCGAAAACCCTACTTCCGGTGGAACCCCACTAAAGATGATTACAGGAAAGTGGAAGAATCTATAAGAGTATTGGGAATTGAGGATATTTCACTTCGTTATGTTGATGAGCTGAGCGGAGGGGAATTCCAGCTGGTTCAAATAGTACGTGCTTTAGCCCAGGATCCTCGAGTGATTCTCTTAGATGAGCCAACAAGTAGCCTCGATATCCGCAATCAGCATCGGCTTATGGCAAAGATGAATCAAATTATTCACGGTTGTCCTAGGGCTGCAGTTATGACGATGCATGATATCAATCTTGCCCTACGGTATTCAGATAAATTTCTTCTTCTTAAAGAAGGTTGTATTTGTGCTTTTGGGGATAGAAATATCGTAACTCCGGAAAAAATACAGGAAGTATATGATATGCAAGTTAGGGTAGTGGAAGCCGGAGGATACCCTTTGGTAATTCCAATTTAAAGAGGGAAGAAGATGCTGAAAAACAAGAATGACCAGAATGATTTTATAATAACTGTTTTAAGGGTATTAAAGGTTCAGTTAGAGATGTATCCACTTTTATCTTTGATGGATATCTACAAGAGTTTCTTTCAGGATGCGTTCGGCCCGGGGCACCTATTAATTGATCCAGAGAGGGCACGAACTAGTTTTAAAGAAGAATTGAGGAATATGAAAAGCTATGGCCACAGAGTTTGGGAACCCTGCGGTATGAGTTACAATTTTTGCCGAGTTCCCATGGATTTGGTTCTTGATGGAAGTATAGACGAAGAAAATTACTTTTCAGCCTTTATTGCCGGATCTTTAAATTTCAGTGTTCCAGATATAAAAGTATGGAAGAAAACCTGGCAAAGTCTTCTAAAGGTTTTTAGTTTAAAAAGTGAGTTTATTCAAGGGTTTAGCGAAGATTCTGAGTATATTTTAAAAACTTTGGATAAGGGAATTTTTGAGATGAACCATAGCAAGCGGTATCGGGAGATATATGAACCGCACTACAGAATATTCACATTAAAGCAGAAAAGTTACCTCTATAATTTATATTCTCATAATAAATTATAATTAGGGAGAAACCCAATGTTTATAATAATTGGTATTTGAGGTTACTGTTTTAGAAAAAACCTTTATCAAATAGCTTGTTGAATTTCGTTATATATTTGCCTATGAAACTTCTTACTAAATATAAATAGAAAGAAGATTATAGTGCAAAGGTAAAATTATATTTAATAGGAAATAAAAGAATTTTCATCCTTTAACAATTCGCAAAATAATCTAACGAATTTTCTTCGTCAAAAATTAAATTATTTAAGATTTAAAATTAGGAAATAAAAAAAGTAGAGCTTTTTACTGCGTTGCAGGTTGAAATTCTCGCTTGTTTCTAATTTAAGGATAGTCTATGAATAATTTGAATTCTGTTTTGATTGAAGGAAACCTTGTAAGAGACCCTGATTCCAAAGTTTTTGATAAGGAAAAAACCGTAACTACAATGGCGATTGCTACTAATCGTTACTATACAGACAAAGAAGGTGAGTACATTCAAGAGGTTTCGTATTTTACAATTACTGCATGGGGGAATCTTGCAAAAACCTGTGTAGAATATCTTCATAAGGGAAGAGGAATAAGGGTCGTAGGGCGTTTGCGTCAAGAAAGATGGAAAGATAATAATAATGATATGAAAGAGAGAATTGGAATTGTAGCAGAACATATCGAATTTATGCCTGAAAAAAAAGAAAATATTGAAGAAAAAACTTCAACTGAAGAAGTTACTACTGATGAATATGAAAAATCATTAAAAAAAATATTAAAAAAGGAGGCTTTGAAAGGAAAGTAAAAAGATTGTTTGGCCTGAGGCTCCTTGTAAGGGAGCCTTATTTTTTACCCTGATGAATTTAAAACTTGCAAAAAAATGTTTTTTTTATTTTAAGAAAAAAAATTGTTGAAATATAGAAAATAGCTTGCAATAATAATTACAAGGGGAATATTAATGGTAAATGAAAACAAAGTGGTTGTCGTAGGTGGTGGAATCTCAGGTTTGATTTCGGCTACTTTACTCGCAAAAAAAGGAATAAAGGTAACTTTGATTGAAAAAAATGAGGTTTGCGGAGGACTTGTAAATTCATTTACTGAAGAAGGGTTTGTTTTTGATGGAGGAATTAGAGCTATAGAAAATGCTGGAATGATAATTCCTATGATTAAGGAACTGGATTTAGATTTGATTCTTTTACCAAGTAAGGTATCCTTAGGAATTGAAAATGAGGTAATTCATACTGAAGCAGAAAATGGTATTAATGAATATGAAACACTTCTAAAACATATGTATCCTGAGAGTATTGATGATGTAGAAAAAGTAATAAAAGTAATTAAAGATTTTAATGTTTACATGGAAGTACTTTTTGGTGAGGATAGTCCTTTTTATAAAGATAAGAAAAAAGATAAGAAATACTTTTGTACAACTTTCATCATTTGGTTTTTTAAATTTTTGAAAACTGGTAAAGCAATTACTAAAATGAAAAACTCTGTTGAAGATTTTCTTCATAAACTTATTTCTAATGATTCATTATTTGATATTATTTCACAACACTTTTTCAAAAAAACTCCTGCATTCTTTGCTATGAGTTATTTTTCTTTATATTCAGATTATTATTATCCCAAAGGAGGAGTAGGAAAACTTGCCCAGAAAATTGAGGAAAAGTTTGTTGAATTAGGTGGAACTCTAATTGTAAATACAGAAATTTGTAAAATGGATTTTAAGTTAAAAACTTTGTTTGATAAAGTGGAAAATAGTTATCCTTATGACAATTTAATTTGGTGTGCAGATTTAAAAAAACTTTATGAGATGGTAGATGTCGACCAAGTGCCTAAAAAAATAGTTCAAAAAGCAAGGAAGGAAAAAGAGAAAATTATTTCTAGCAAAGGAGCGGAATCAGTTTTTACTCTTTATTGTGGAATAAATGAAAAGCCTGACTTTTTTCAAAATATTTCAGATGGCCATTTTTTTTATACTCCTTCAAAGAAAGGTTTGGGGTCTTTGCATCGCGAAGATCTATCACAGTTACTAAATTCCTGGGAAAAAGGTAACAAAGAACAAGTGTTAACTTGGTTGAATGATTACTGCAAATTGAATACTTTTGAAATCTCATTACCAGTATTAAATGACCCCGATGCTGCTCCAAAAGGCCAAACAGGTTTAATAGTCAGTTTTTTGATGGAATATGAATTGGTAGAGAATATTAATAAAGATGGGTGGTATAAAGAGTTTAAAACCTATGTTGAGAATTTAGTAATTGGAATTCTTAATGATACCATTTATCCGGGAATAAAAGAGAAAATTATTTTCAAAAAGTCTTTAAGTCCTCTTTCGGTTAAGAAAAGAGTCGGAAGTTCTGAAGGTGCTATTGTGGGTTGGTCCTTTGAAAATTCTGTTCCAATAAGTGCTGGAGTTATTAATATGAAAAATGCCATTTTGACATCTTTACCAGATGTCTATAAAGCGGGCCAGTGGACTGTAAGTCCTGCAGGTTTACCTACTTGTATAATGACTGCTAAAATGTCATGTGATAGAGTATTAAAAGATTTAGGGAAGTAGTATTGTATCCTATGTGATAATGTTACTTTGCTTTTTATTCAATCTGTTATACATTATAAGAGTAAACAAGAAAATAACTTTTTAATGGAGGAAATTATGAGTGAAATTACATTAACAGAGAGCAATTTTGAAGAAGAAGTATTAAAATCAGATAAACCAGTATTGGTAGATTTTTGGGCATCTTGGTGTGGTCCATGTAGAATGGTAGGACCGGCAGTAGCAAAATTAGCTGAAAACTTTGAAGGAAAAATGAAGGTTGGAAAAATTAACGTTGATGAACAGAATAAATTGGCAAGCCAATATTCAGTTGTTAGCATCCCTACACTTATGATCTTTAAAGATGGTAAAGTAATAAGTCAAAGACTTGGAGCTGCTAGTTATGGTACTCTTGAGGCTTATGTAAATCAGAATATCTAAAAACAATAACTCATTATAAATAACAGCTTTAGGACAGGAATTTCTTGTCCGAGCTGTGTTTAATTTTAATAAACAAAAGCTTCAGAAGTGTTTTCCTTTCCAAAGGTTTCTCCTGAAGTTTTTGTTATATACCAATCTTTATTGGTATTTGAATCTATTTTGTTCTTCCATCTTGCAATTGAACGGGTAGAAGTAGTTTTTAATGAATTTACTCCACTTAATCCTGTTAGGTTTTCTTCGTCAGATTTCCAATTTCCTTGATTTACAATTAAAGAAGCTCTAGCTTCATTTTCTTTATTCCCAAATTTATTATAAGCAACGCCAGAGTGGTTTGCATATATTACTGCATCTAAGCAAGTAGATAACTCAGACGGATTACTGTAAAGACTTTCACATCCATTTAATGAAGGTGGTGTTTCACTAGTTTCTGCACAAATATTCTTGGTATTATCAATTCCAGGTGGAAGTTCTTCAGTCCACCATATTACAATAAAATCCCCATTATTAACTTCCTTATTAGGTAGTATAACCCTAGTATCCCAATCTTCTTTACAACCTTGATAAAGAGTTAAACCGGCTAAATTTCCTCCTTTTAGTATTATTAATTCTGTTCTATCCGGTTGTGTTTTTGTCCCTTTTGTAGTGAATTCATTAATCAATGCAAGAGGTTTTCTTGCATTAAATCCATAAATTGGGCAGATTAAGCTGGTAGTATTTTTTCTTAAGTCCATAGCAATAAAATCTAAAGTTATTTTTTCCCAAGGTTCAAGCGTTTGCTTTAATGAAATGTAAGCAATATTTCCTTTATATGTTATAGATTCAATTTTGTCTTTTTCTTTGTTTATTATTAAGTTTATCTGTTCATCAAAAATAAGCATTAATAGTTTTTTACCTGAAGCTTTAGCTCCAATTAAAATAGGTGGATTACTATCTTTGCCTTCAAGGATGTTTACAGCAGGGATTCTTTCAAAAGAACAACTTAAACAAAATACCGAAAAAGTGCATAATATGACAATTAAAAGTAGAATTAGGAGTTTTTCTTTAATTTTCATAGGGTCTCCATATTATTAATCATTCTTCTTATTTTTTTTGACGGAAAATTTGTGAAATAAAAATTTATAAACGTATTGAATATTAACTTTTTGTGTTGTATTCTAGGCTTATGAGTATCATTAAACCCCACAAACTTGGCATCATAAGTGGTCCCGGATCTGAGTATTTGACCCGTAAAATTGTTAAACACCTAAGGCGTCTTTATGTTGAACGTTATAACAAGTTGGCTGATTCTTTAGCCAGTCGTCATGATATGACTAAAGAAGAGGTATTAAAGCAAGTACTTTTTATTGATGATCTTGGAAATAAAAAGATTCCATCTTCAAAAAGACCTACAACTTTTGATTGTCCGAACCTAGAAATATTTGTAAATTATACCCGTTTTTTAAATGGAGAAGTGAAAGCAGAAATCCAAAATCCAGTACGTGGATTGAGGATTTTTCTTATTTATGACATTAGTAACAGCTCTCCTATAATGGTTAAGGGAGTTGATGAACCAACTAGTTTCAGTATAAATGATCATATAATGTTCTTATTTACTACTGTAAATGCTCTTCAACTTGCAGGTGCAGATACTGTAACTTTAGTATTACCAACCTATCCCTATGCAAGACAGCATAAAAAAAGTGGAAGAGAAGCTTTAACAGCTGCAATGTTTGGACAAATGGTTGAAGGACTTGGAGTAGATAGAATTATTACTCTGGATTTACACAGTAGTGAGATAGAAAATTGTTTTAGAAAAACTCACCTTGAAAACCTTCATGCCAGTTATCAAATTTTGATAGAACTGAGAAAGCTTACCGATATAGCAGATCCAGATCTTGTAGTTGTCTCACCGGATACAGGAGCTGTAAATCGAAATAAATTTTATGCTGAAGCTCTTCATAGACCTCTGGCAATGTTATATAAAGAACGCGATTATTCAATAGTAACCAAAAGTGCGAAACAAACTAATATAAAGAGTATTAATCTTTTGGGTGATGTTAAAGGTAAAACTGTCCTTATTGCTGATGATATGGTGGCGTCGGGAGGAACTCTTCTAACGGCCATGAGAAAATTAAAAGAATTTGGGGCAAAAAGAATAATTACAATAATTAGTCTTCCTTTTTTCAATGGCAACGCTGTAGAAGAATTTGATCGAGCGTACCGTGAAGGGGTTTTCGATTATGTTATCGGCACTAATGCAGTATATCATGATGATATATTCCTATCAAAAGAATGGTTTGTTCAGGCTGATATCAGTGAATTATTTGCAAGAGTAATAAGTCGTCTTCATCATGGTAGGGCAATTAGCCCAATTCTGGATAACAGAAATATTGTTAAACGATTAATTGATTCCAGTCAGGAAAAGGGGCACGTGCTAAGTGCCAAAAGCCCGGAGAATAAATAATTATTTTTTACTCCGGGGTTCCAAGATAAAAAAATCAATAACACGGAGAAAACAATGAAATTATCGAATAGAATTTTATCTTATCAATATTCACCTATTAGAAAACTTAGTCCTGTTTCCGACAAAGTCGAAGAAAGTGGGGTTATAGTTTATCATTTAAATATTGGACAACCTGATATAAAAACACCTATTGAGGCTATTGAGGCTATTAGAGCCTATGATAAAGATATTATTTGTTATGGTGACAGCGCAGGACATTTAAAACTTAGAAAAAGCTTAGTTGACTACTATAAAAAATACGATGTTGAAGTTAAACCTGAGGAAATTGTTATAACGACTGGTGGAAGTGAAGCCTTGCTTTTTATTTTCCAAACCCTTTGTGATGAGGGAAGTGAGACAATTATTCCTGAGCCTTACTATACGAATGTAAGCACATTTGCAAAAATGGCCCAAACCGAATTGGTTCCTATCTCTAGTAGCCTTGAAAAGAATTTTTCTCTTCCTGGGTGGAAAGAATTAGAAAAGAAAATTACCGATAAAACCAGGGCAATATTGCTATGTAATCCAAATAACCCTACAGGTTATGTTTATTCCAAAGAAGAATTAAAAGGTATTTTAGAATTTTGTAAAGCTCATAAATTATTTATAATTGTAGATGAAGTTTATCGAGAATTTTGCTATGATTCTGAGAAGTTTATTAGTATTTTAAGTTTTAAGGGGTATGAAGATATTTGTGTTTGTGTGGATAGTTTTTCAAAACGCTTTAGCATGTGTGGAGCTAGAGTTGGAGCTCTTGTTTCAAAAAATCCGGAAATAATTAGCAATGTAATGAAATTAGCACAAGCAAGATTGTGTCCTCCAGATATAGAACAGATTGCTGCAAATGCAGCTTTACAAGCTCCTCGTAGTTATATGGAAAATGTAAAAAAAGAATATCAAAAAAGAAGAGATTTTATTTTGGAAGCTTTAAATAAAATTCCAGGGGTTAAGTGTAACTGTCCAAAAGGTGCTTTTTATTTAGTAGCTCAATTACCTGTTGAAGATGCGGAAGATTTTTCTTTGTTTCTTCTTCGAGATTTTAAATACAAAAATCAGACTGTAATGTTAGCTCCTGCAGCAGGCTTTTATGCCACTGAAGGTATGGGAAAAAATCAAGTTCGAATTGCCTATGTTCTTAATATTAATGATTTGAAAAATGCTATGGATTGTCTAGAAAGAGGTTTAAAAGCCTATAAAGAAAAATAATTTAGAACTCAATTTACCCTAATGAAATATTTTAAAATTTCATAACTTAATTTAGATAGCTCAATAATTGTTATTTCATCAATTCTCATGTTGTGAGAAAAAGTTTTTTATTTTATAATAGTTTTATTGGAGATTATAAGAATGGCAGGTTTCTTATCACAAAGTACAAAATCCAAAAACAAGAAGAAGTTTGATAAAACAAGCATGGATCTAGTTTTTGAAGTAAATAAATGGTTTAAGCACAATATTCCTTTTCTTAATAAATTTTCTGCTTTAAAACTTTTGGGATGGGCCAATATAAGAGTGTTGGTTAATATTCAAAGTGGTCAGAATCCTTCTGAGAAAGCTATGTTTTATCTGAATTTCGTCAATAATTTTGTACGAACAGATAAAGGGCCACAATCAAGTTCTTTAGCTTTTAGTGAAGCAGAAGCAAAAATGTTGGAAAGAGCTTTGGATAATCTTTATTCTTTGCTAAAAAAGCTTGGAAATCTTAATCCAAATGAAAATTTTTTATTTGACAATTTGGGTATGAAACCTGTTGGAAAGGATCAAATACAGGGAAGAGTACAAGAACTTGAAAAATCACTTTTTTATTTTGATGTTTTAATAAAAAAAACAATTGGTTGTAGTGTTGAAGTTTTAGTTGATGGAATAAAAAAAATAACTAACTTAGTTTACAATAATCAGTTTAAAAGCATTGATTGTTACAATCTTTCAACCTTGACAAATTTATCAAACAAAACTTGTTCTTTCTTTTCTGAAAAGCATTTGATACCTTTTGACAATTCTGATTTAAAATTTTTCCATCAAGAAGCATCCTACATTAAAAAGCCTTTTATTTGTATTAAAAAGGAATATTATTGCTTTACTCCTTTTTATCTATTAGATAATGCGTTTGAAATAGTTAAAATGATAGTTTCAAATTGCGGTGAGGATTATAAAAATAAATTTTTGTATCTTGAAAACTGGATGAATACTTCCTTAGGGGAGGAATCCACAAAAGATGATGATAATCCTGATAGCATTGAAGATTTTATTAGTGATGATGATTATATTTCTACCAACTCAGAAGAAGAAAAACATACTGACGAAGACGATGAAAATGATGATGACATAGAAAATGCAGCTTTCTATGATAAAATTTTTGATGATTATGACAAAGATAATGAACCTGAAGCAATTGAATACGATTCAGGGATTGAAAATGAAAATCTGATAAATAATGAATTATTTGATAATGCAGATGATGATTATGAAAAAGTTTATATTGAAAAACAAACAGAGCAGAAACTTAAAAATCTTGAAAAACCAAAAATTGAGGCAAAAAAACCTGAAATAAAAGTTGAAAGGAAAGAAGTTGTAAAGAAGTTTCAAGCATCTGATGAACAAGAAATGCATAAAGAGATAAATATTGCAATAAATAATTTTGAAAATGAGGCTGAAATCAACAAAGAAGATATTTTTAATTTATACTATTCCGACCTTGATGATGAGGAGGAAGAGGAAGAAGATTTTTCTTTTTATGATGAAATTGAAGATAATTATGACTTGGAAAAAGAAGACTCAATTGATTCTTCCGATGAATATGATGATGAAGATGAGAATGAAAGTATTTATGAGGAATTAGATTCATCAATCCAACCTGATTTATTTGAAGAAAAAGAAGACAACCTTGAATCCTATATTGAAGATGCAATAGAAGAAGAAGAAAACGAAGAAATAGTTGAAAAAGAACCAGTGAAAATTGAAGAGGCTATTAAAAAAGAACAGGAGTTTGTCAAGAAACAAGAACCTTTAAAGGACGATGGACTGATGGATCGTACTTTGGTAAACATCATAAATTTTATGCCACTAAAAGATGGAAGAGTTTTTGATTACCTTACTAAGCTAAATAGTGAGGAACAAAGAAGCTTAATTCAAATAATTGAAAAGGCACGTGTTTCTTGGATTGAAGATAAAAAGGATAAAGTCTTTTCGGACAAAAAAAATAATATTAGTTTTATCATTTGTGGTTCTACTTATGATATACTTGGAGAAAATGAAAGAATAAATAACGTTGCAGCTTTGATGTTAGTAACCCAAAAGAAAGATTGGGATGTAATTGAGCTTCAATACTCTGATGAAGGGAAGTTTGTAAAATCGATATTTACTCACGTTGATAATGAAGATTTTTCTGATAGAAGAAAAAAGGCAATTCAACTTCTGGCCTTGAAATTATCAAAACAAAAATAGGAAAAGAAATGGACGAAGGATTAAAAGATAGACTTGAAGTTGCCATAAAAGCTGCAAAAGAAGCAGGTCTTATGGTAATGGATGCTGATTTAAATAGCAAAAAGACCTTTAAAGAAAAAAAACTAAATGACTTTGTTACTGATTTTGATTTTAATTCGGAAAAATTAATTATTGATAAGATAAAAGAAAGTTTTCCTGAAGATGGTATTTTTGGAGAAGAAGGTGGAAATCATAAAGGAGAAAATGGACGTTGGATAATTGACCCTATTGATGGAACAGTTAATTTTTTTAGAGGGATTCCTAATTATACAATTAGTATTGCCTTTGAAAGAGAAAAATTTAAACCCTTGTTAGGTGTTGTTTATAACCCAAGACAAAATGAACTTTTTTATGCTTTGAAAGGTCTGGGAGCTTTTTGTAATGGAGAAAAAATTTCTGTTTCCAAAGTAAGTAATCCTAACAAAGCTATTGTTGTTCTTGTCCCTCCCCATCGGAGAAGAGAAAAGGCGGATCGATATTTTAAAACCATGAGAAAGATTTTTAATGAAGTGTCCGATATTCGAAGTTTTGGTTCCGCTGCATTAGAATGTTGTTATATTGCTTCAGGAAGAGTTGATTGTTATTTTGAATTAGCTTTAGGCTATTATGACTTTGCAGCTGGTATGATCATTCTTGAAGAAAGTGGAGGAGAAATAAAAGACCTAAATGATAAAATGACTGACACCTATTGTGATGTTGTTGCGACAAATACCCTTTTAACTCCTTGGCTTTTGTCTCTTATCGGAGAATAATATGACTAAATATTCACTTGTACTTTTTGATTTTGATGGAACTCTAATGAATACTTCTTTAGGTATTTTTGATACTTTGAATTATGTTATGAAAATTTTAGATCGTGAAATTGATGAGAATTGTAATATTAACAAATTTATTGGTCCACCTCTTAGTGTGTGTTTTTCAGAAGTAATGGGACTAGAAGAAGATCTTGTAGAAAATGCTATGGACATTTATAGAAAGAGATATAAAGAAAAAGGCCAATACATAGCTGAATTCTATGAAGGAATTATTCCTCTACTTAGTTGGTTGAAAACTACTGAAATGAAAGTGGCAGTGGCCACCTTGAAAAATGCGGTTTTGGCAGAGAGCATGGCAAGTTATTTTGGTATAATGTCTTATATGGATGGAATCTTCGGAATGACCTCAAATAGTGAAAAGGAAAATAAAGCCCAAATTATTGAAAATGCTCTTGATTATTTTAAAATAAAACCTGAAAAGGCAGTTTTAATTGGTGATACCTTACTGGACTTTCAGGGAGCTAGAGAAGTTGGATTAGATTTCATTGGGGCTGGTTTTGGGTTTGGATTTAATAATGATGTTGATGCAAAACATTCAGATATTTTAATGGCTAAAGATTGTAGTCAAATTAGAAGTTTACTTGAGGATTAAAGGAGGGAGGCTATGGAAAATACAACAGCTTTGTATGAAGCGTATAAAAATGAACCAGGCATTAAAATGATTGATTTCGGGGATTGGTTTTTACCAGTCAACTTTGGAAAGGGAATAATTAAAGAACATGAATTAGTTCGTAGTAGTTGTGGGATGTTTGACGTTTCACATATGGGAGAATGTATTGTTTGTGGAAAAGAAGCTTTAAACTTTCTTGATTGGATTACAACAAATAAAATTCATTCTTTGAATCTTAATCACGCAATTTATACACTTATGTGCTATGAAAATGGAACAGTAGTGGATGACCTTATTGTATATAGAATAGAAGAAGAAAAATTCTTTGTAGTTATGAACGCTGCAAACAAAGACAAAGATTTAGCTTATCTAATAAAAAATAAATTTGACGATGTTGAAATCATAGACTTAAGTGATGATAAAATACAAATTGCTATACAGGGACCCGATGCAGAAAGCATTTTTTCTAAAGTTTACCCTAATGCCTTAAATTTAGGCTTTTTCGATATTGATAATAATGCTGTTATTGAAGGTAAAAAATGTCTAGTAGGAAGAACAGGTTATACTGGAGAAGATGGATTTGAGCTATATGCTGATAAAGAAGATGGAGTTTTTCTTTGGAACCTTTTTAAAGATCTCAAAGTCGAACCTTGTGGCCTTGGAGCTAGAGATTCATTGAGATTGGAAGCAAAACTTCCTCTTTATGGTCATGAGATAAATGATACAATTACCCCTTTAGAAGCCAATTTAGGTTATTTTGTTGACCTTGATAAAGAATTCTGTGGGTCGAAAGTTCTCACTGAACAAAATAAAAATGGAATTCCTAGATCATTAAGAGGTTTTGAAATGATTGATGGTGGGGTGGCTAGAAATGGTTATAAAATCTTTAATAAAGAAGAAGAAATTGGGTATGTAACAAGTGGAACAAAAAGCCCTACATTGAATAAATTTATTGGTCTTGGTATGATGAAACGTAAAACAGGCTTGAAATTTGATGATGAAATATTAATTGAAATTCATGGAAAGATGAAAAGAGCCAAATTAGTAAAGACTCCTTTTTATAAAAATACTAAACAGAGTAAAATAAGATAATGAAATTTTTTGATAGAGATTATTCAGTTCCTGAAGGATTTTTTCCTTTGGACAATGCATCAATAATTTATCCTCCAACTGAAGCAAAATACAATACTCAAGTTTTTCGTATGTCCATAGATTTAAATATTCCAATCGACAGAGTTGTTCTTCATGAAGCACTTATGGATTTACTTGAAAGGATGCCCTATTTTAAAGTTCGTTTAAGAGAAGGATTTTTTTGGTATTATTTAAGTCCAAATAAGAAAACTCCAACTATATTTGATGATGATGTTAGACCTTGTACTAGAATTAGCAAACAAAAAGAGCTTAAGAATTTTTTGTTTAGGGTTTGTGCAGGAGAAAATCGTATAGCCATTGATTTTTATCATTGCTTGACAGATGGTGGGGGAGGTCAGACTTTTCTTTTATCCTTATTTGTAAGATATCTTGAATTAAAGAAATATGAAATTAAAGAAGTTCCTGGAATTATTAGATGCAATGAGAAAATTCAGCCTTGGGAAACAAAAGATCAGTTTCAAAGTTACTTTGATCGTAACTTACCACCGCCTGACTTTGTAAAAAAAGCCTATCATTATAAAGGAATCCTTGCAGATCGAGCCTATTTTAC
>Ga0172378_10001375_pt1 | contig 22405 bp, 16 predicted proteins | sample GrowelOW332metaG_FD_119755 | JGI IMG/M metagenome (GOLD analysis project Ga0172378, IMG submission 119755) | Groundwater microbial communities from an aquifer near a municipal landfill in Southern Ontario, Canada - Pumphouse #3_1 metaG | ecosystem: Environmental > Aquatic > Deep subsurface >... | reverse complement strand
GAACAATCTAAAGGATAATTTCTATTTGCTATAAACGCTGATAATTGAATCTTCATTTTCAACTTCAACAGTTAATGCTTCTAAAGAAGCCATAATGTCTTTTACATTTTCAGGATTTAAATCTGAAAAATCAAAGTCAATTCCTTGTTTTTTCAACTCATTATCAATCTCTACTTGAGCATTTTTTGGAATAAGACCAGCAATATTAAAACCAGCTTTAATTAAAGTAAATGGAACCTTTACAAAAACTCTCCCAACTTTCTTACCCTCATTGGTGTCCTTTGGTTCAACACTAACATATACAAACTTGTCAACTTTTGCTCTATTTTGATATGTTAATTCTGTTTCTTCTTTTATGGATGCCTTAAGCAACTCATTAGCCTCATCAACATTTATTTTGCCTTCAGCAAGCATTTTTAAAATCTTTTTTCTTTCCTCATTCATAATTTTTACCTCATACTATTTTTATTTTTACTTTATTCTCTTCATTTTCAATATTGATTAAGGTACCTTTAAGAGAAATAAAGATAATTGGAGAACTCAAAAATATTCTCATATAATTACAAACTATATTCTTTGATCCATTAACTAAACTTAAAATTGCATATAAAAACCCTACGATAATATAAAGAGGAAGTAATAATATATAAACCAGCAATAAAGGAAAAAAAAACCTAACTAGCTTGCCTTTATTTGTTAGAACATGTCCCCATATCATCATAGCCATCATTTATTTAGCTCCTTCAATGCCTCTTTAACATTGATTTCACCTGAAGAAATTTTATCTAATACAGTAGCTAAGGTTTCTTCTTCTTTTACATCTTCAATAGTTAAATCAAAATTATCGATTTTCTTTGATAACTCATTTAATTTATTTTTTACAGTTGGATAACTAATATTGAAAATTGCTTCCATTTGTTTTATAGAACCATGAGTCTTAATAAAAGCAAAAATGAATTTTTGATCTTCTTCACTTAAGGTTGCAATATTAGATAATTGAAAATCACCTTCAATAGTTATATCGTCCTCTGGTATATAAACTTTTTTAAGAATGAGTTGTTTGCCTTTACTTAATTCTAATAATTTTTTCCAATTATGCATTTTATCTCCTACTTGATTATAAGATATCATCAAATTTTAGATTACACAAGGATAAAGTTAATATTTTAAACAATATAACTTAATATTTTTAATATTTTTATTGAATTAACTTAATTTTCTTATAATATTTGATTATTTTATTTTGATTTAATACTCTTTTTAATTCAAATTGAAATACTATTTAACACAGAGTCGATAAACTATTTTGATTTTCTAGTTTTAAATTAAATCTAAAGAGGAATATTAGATTTTTTTTCTTGCAAATCATTTCAAAAAAGCAATAAATAACAACTTACAAAAGATTATTTTTATTTAGAGAATTAATAATTTATAATCACAAAAGTTAAAGTTGTTAATTAGTTTCTTCCCAGTTGCCATTAATCAAAGTATATTTCCAACCTGGCTCCTCATAATAAACTTTATCAACATCAGAAAACTTTTCTTCAAAATCTATATTTTCAATATCTTCAGGAAAAAAATTATTCAAAACAATTTCTTTTGAAAAATTATATTGACCGTCTTTAAGAAAAGTAATTTCTGGATTTCCATCTTCATTAATATAATTTTCTATTTCATAAGACCATAACCTTGAAATATAATGTTTACTCTCAAAAATAATATTTGAAAAATAAGTCGTCGTTTGTCCGTTGAAGAAATCTTCTTCAATTTTACCGTTAGAAAAGATTTCAACTATAGCAAAATTTTGTTCACCATTGTCGGCGACTAAAACCTTTGAAGCTGAATGATAAGTAAATGTTCCATTTTTAGCTATTGTAAAATCAACTTTTATAGCATCATCTTCGCCTGAGAATGTTACTTTTTTTCTTGTATTTTCAATTTCACAAGTAATTTTATGATTTATGATATCAAAGTCCATAGTTTTCTGATTATCAGCAATAGTTGTTGAAGTCCATCCTATAACCGGTGCGGTGAGCAAAAACGAATCATTATCAAGGTTGGATAATGAAATATAGTGTGGGTTATTTAATTCCAAGGAATAAAATTCAGGAATTTGTACCTCAGAATTTGTTGAACAAGAAATAAGTGTTAATAATAATAAAATTGGCAATATCTTTTTTAAGCTTTTCATGAAAAACCTCCAAATATTTATATATAATATTATGATTATTTTAATTTGTAAAATAAAAAATGTAAAATTTTTAAATTTATCAAATATAACAAGGAAAACCCTAGTTTAACTAAGATTTACCTTGAAGAAATTAGGTCTTTTATTTAATTAATCTTCTTGAAGGGCAGCATAGCCTTCTTCTCCAGTTCTAACTTTAATTACGTTTTCTACATTGTAGATAAACATTTTTCCATCACCATAGTGACCTGTATACAATGTCTTTTTTACAGTTTCTACAACTGTTTGAACAGGAACCTTAGAAACAACAACTTCTACCTTAATTTTAGGTAATAAAGTCATATCAACTGGAACTCCACGATACAATTCTGTTACCCCTTTTTGCATGCCACACCCCATAACATTTGTAAGTGTTAGGCCAGTTACTTCTATATCATTCAAGGCCTTTTTAAGTGCAGAGAAGGTACTTTTCTTTGTAAGAATAACGATTTTTGTAAATTTTGATTTTACCACCCTCTTATCAACAACCTCAACTGTTTTTTCAGTATAAGAAGCAGAGTTAGATTCCTCTTCAATATTTATTTCAGTTCCGGCACCTTTGACTATTGGCATAAAGTCAGCATAGGCATTTTCTAGTCCATGTTCTTCTAAGTCTAATCCAGCAATTTCTTCTTTTGCGCTTACTCTCAATCCAACAGTTTTCTTTATTATTAAAAAAACGATTGTCATTGTAATAGAAACCCAAGCAATAACAGCAACTACTCCCACTATTTGAGTAATTAATAGAGATGCACCACCACCATATAACAAACCTCCGTCAATCGCGAGAAAACCTGTGAAAATTGTACCTAGAGCACCACAAACTCCATGGACTGAAAATGCTCCAACTGGATCGTCAATTTTTAATTTATTTTCAACTATTTCAATGGCATAAACAACAACTACTCCACTGATTAACCCAATTACCATAGCACCTAGAGGTGAAACAGCATCACAACCGGCAGTAATTCCAACCAAACCTGCCAAAGCCCCATTAAGTGTCATTGATACATCTGGTTTTTTATATTTTATCCATGTTAGACACATCGTTGCCACGGCGGCGGCTGCTGCAGATAGATTGGTTGTAACAAATATTTTAGAAGCACTAAAGATTGTATCGTCCCCTGTTAAACTAACAGTTGACCCTCCATTGAACCCAAACCAACAAAACCAAAGAATAAAAACACCAAGTGCTCCAAGGGTTAAACTGTGTCCGGGTATAGCTTTTGGTTTGCCATCTTCATCATATTTTCCAATTCTTGGACCTAATATTTTAGCTCCAATCAAGGCTGCAACACCACCTACCATATGAACTGCAGTAGAACCTGCAAAATCATGAAATCCTAGTTTTGCCAACCAACCTCCGCCCCATATCCAGTGACCACTAATTGGATAAATAATTGCACTGATAATAATTGAGTAAATACAATATGAAGAAAACTTGGTTCTTTCTGCCATTGCTCCCGAAACTATTGTTGCTGCTGTAGCACAAAAAACAGTTTGAAAAATCAAAAATGCAAAAGTGGGATAACTTGCAGAATAATCATTTTGAACAAAGAAATCAGGGGTTCCAATAAAATTTGAAATAACTGAAGACCCTCCCCCAAACATTAGCCCAAAACCAATAATATAAAAAACTAGTGTTCCTAAAGCGAAATCCATTAAGTTTTTCATTATGATATTTCCACTATTTTTTGCTCTCGTGAAACCTGTTTCTACCATTGCGAATCCTGCTTGCATAAAAAATACGAGCACGGCCCCTAATAAAACCCATAGGGTGTCAACTGATGAGTACATTTTTCTCCTCCTGAAGATAATAAAAAAGCGTGCAATCCATAAAGTGGATTACACGCCATTGTGTAGTATTTATTCGAAATGAATCGAAAACAAATGATAAAAAGATAGCCTATAGGTTAATAACAAAAAAGGCGATGCAAGATTTGTGTCCTGCATCGCCATTGATGTTACATATTTTTTAATGTTAATTTTAATTTTTGTCAACACGAAAATGAATTTTTTTTGTATATTTATGTAGCTAAGAATAATAATTACTTATTTTGTTTGATTTTAGAAATAAATATTTTTAATTTTATCAGCAAGGTTTTCAACATAGAAAGTTTTTAACAAACATAATTTGTATAGCGGTTGCATAAATATGCATTTTTAATTAATATAATCGAATATTAGGAGATTGTATGGCAAATGTTGCAACTATTATTACATTTATTATTTATTTAATATTTTTACTATTTATCGGTTTTTTCTTTTATAAAAAAACTAATAATTTAGAAGATTATCTACTTGGTGGTAGATCAATGGGAGTTTGGGTTACTGCCCTTTCTGCACAAGCAAGTGACATGTCTGGATGGTTATTAATGGGCCTTCCTGGTGCAGTATTTTTATATGGGATAGGTCAAAGTTGGATTGCCATTGGTTTATTTATTGGCACAGTACTAAACTGGCTTCTAGTTGCCCCTCGACTTAGAATTTATACAGAAAAAACTAATTCTTTAACACTTTCAAGCTTTTTTGAAAATAGGTTTAAAGATCCAACTGGATTATTAAGAATTATTTCTGCAATTATTACATTAATATTTTTTACTATTTATGCATCATCCGGAATGGCAGGAGCAGGAAAATTATTTGAATCAATGTTTAACATTCCATATGCAAGTGCAGTAATCGGTGGTTGTTTTGTAATTGTATTATATACTTTTCTAGGTGGTTTTTTAGCCGTATGTTGGACAGACCTTTTTCAAGGTGCTTTAATGTTCTTCTCTATTTTAATTGTTCCTATTTTTGCAATTTCTACTAAAGGTGGTTTTGATGCAATACATGCAGCAGCACAAGCAAAAAATATTTCAATGTCGTTATTTGATTCTAATTCTGGAATAGCAGGAATTATTGCAATAATATCTACAATGGCATGGGGATTAGGATATTTTGGACAACCTCATATTTTAGCTAGATTTATGAGTATAAAAAATGTGAAAGAATTGTCTAGAGCTACTATAATTGCTACTGTATGGGTATTTATTTCTTTAATTGGAGCTATTTTTGTTGGTTTAATTGGACTTGCAATGTATAAAGAAGCCCCAGGCGGCGATGCAGAAAAAGTATTTATCTATATGATAAGTGATTTATTTAATCCTTGGGTTGGTGGTATATTATTAGCTTCTATTCTATCAGCTATTATGTCAACAATTGATTCTCAATTACTTGTTTCATCTTCAGCTTTAACAGAAGATTTTTACCAAAAAATTGTTAAGCATGATGCCTCTGATAAAGAATTAATTTGGATTGGAAGATTTTGTGTAATTATCATATCTCTAATTGCTATGGTTCTTGCTCTAAATCCAAAAAGCAGTATTTTATCCTTAGTATCCTATGCTTGGGGTGGATTTGGAGCTGCTTTTGGCCCACTTGTATTAATGGCTTTATTTTCAAAAAACACTACTTGGAAATCTGCTTTAGCAGGAATGATTACGGGAGCTGTTGTATGTGTTGTTTGGAAAGAAGTAGGTCTTGGTAGTATCATGTATGAAATTGTACCAGGTTTTATTGCAAACTTTCTTGTAATTTTAACAATTAATAAAATTAATCCCCAAAAAGATTCCGTAATTTTGAATGAATTTTCTGAAATGAAAAATAGTCTAAAATAGACTTTAAACAGTTGTCTATTTTTAAAACCTATCCACCAATTTAATAATGTAATATATTAAGATAAGGAGAAAGATTAATGACTCATAATCACGTTGTTATTATAGGTGGTGGTGGAACAGCAATAGCTACTATGTATGATTTATGTCTAAGAGGATTTAAGGTTACCCTGATTGAAAAAGGCGAATTAACAAGTGGAACAACTGGTAGACATCATGGCCAATTGCATTGTGGTGCTAGGTATGCAATGGGGGATAAAAATATTGCTAGAGAGTGCATGGCTGAAAGTGCAATCCTAAGAAAGATTGCTCCAAATGCTATTGAGTATAACATGGGAATGTTTGTTGCATTAAACGACGATGATATGCAATATAAAAACAATTTTATCCAAAGTTGCTTAGAGGCTGATATACCAGCAAAAGAAATTCCAACCTCTCTTGCTTTTGAATATGAAAAAGAACTTAATAGAAATATTAAGGCTTCAGTTTTGGTTCCTGATGGAACAATTGATCCCTGGAGGCTGGCAATAAGTTTTGCATCCGGTGCTTTAAAAACTAATAATGCTGAAATTAAAACTTATCACGAAGTAATTGAAATAAATAAAAATGGTAAAAATATAGAATCTGTTACCGTCATTAATCATATAAAAAATAAAAAAGAAATTATTAAAGGAGACATTTTTATTAATGCTACAGGTCCATGGGCCGGTAATATAGCCTCCCTTGCTGGTATAGATTTATCTGTTTCTCCCTCTCCAGGAACAATGCTTGCAATGAAGACAAGAATCTCCAATATGGTTGTAAGTAGATTGCATAAGGCTGGAGATGGAGATATTGTTGTCCCTCAAAGAAATTTAACAATTATTGGTTCTACTCAATGGTTAAGTGATAATCCTGATATAAATATCGTCCCCCCAGAGGATATAGATTTTCTCAATAAATCTGCTATTGATATTTTCCCTTGTTTTAAACACTTAGAATATCATACTGCCTGGGCTGCTGCTAGACCTTTATTTGGCAAGCATAACAGCTTGGAAGGCGTTCGAAATCTAAGTAGAGATTTTGCTATAATAGATCACAAAGTTAATGACAATATAGATAATATGATAAGTATAGTCGGAGGGAAAGCAACAACTCTTAGAGCTATGGGTGAAGTTGCTACAAACATGATTTGTAAGAAATTAGGACTTGAGAATAAATGCGAAACTGCAAATATTATTTTACCTAATTATAGAGAATATTACAGAGGGGGATATCATGGATAAAAAAATTAACAACTATTTAATATCAATCAAAAGAGATAATGGAAAGTTTATGAATTTTAATATTGAAATGGACAGTTCTCTAACTGTAATTGATGCTTTAGATGAAATAAGAGTAAACCTTGATCCAACTATTACTTATAGGCATTCTTGTCATCATGGTTCATGCGGTACTTGTGCTTGCTTAATTAATGCAAAAGAGAGATTAGCTTGTATGACTTTTTTAAATGAATTTAAAGATAATAAGATAACAATTGAACCTTTAAAATCCTTTAAAATAATCTCAGATTTGGTTGTTGACATATCTAGTATGATAAATAATATGGAAGGATCTACTTATCTAAGAGAAAGTGAAATTGGAAAAGATTCCCTAAAACCCGATGGAATTAATAACTGGCAGCGCTTTGAAAACTGTATAGAATGTGGGTCTTGTATAAGTGCTTGTCCTGTAAAGAATGATTTTATAGGCCCTTCTCCTCTTGCTTCAATAAAAAGAGAAATTACAAAACAAGTTGATGAAAAAAATATTGAAAAATTAAAAGAAAAAGCCTTTAAAAAAAATGGTGTTGATTCTTGTGATAAACAGTATTTGTGTAATAAAGCATGTCCAACACAAGTATATCCAGGTAAACAAATAAACGATTTAAGAAAAATAAAATAATAGTTTTAATCTTGTATCCTCTCATAAATTTTCCCTTGGTTGCTACTAACAAGCATGTTAATCTAATTAAGTAAACGCTAACAATAAAAATACTTAACTCTTTAGCTGATGGGAATGGTTTTAAAATTATCCAAGAACTATTGCTTCGTGATTACTGCTTAGGAGGACTAGGTCACTTTTCGTATTTCCATTCGGTCACTTTTTAGATTTTCATTCGGTCACTTTTTAGATTTTATTTCAACAGGATTTGACAAAAAGACGTCTAAATTTTTTATCTTGCTTGCTACTAACAAGTATGTTAATCTAATTAAGTAGATGCTTAATTAAAAGAGGTGAAAGACATTACTAAAACAATAAAAATACTTAGCTCTTTAGCTGATGAGAATCGTTTTATAATTATCAAAGAATTATTACTACGTGATTACTGCGTAGGAGGATTGGCTAGAAAGCTAAACATTACAGAAGCGGCTGTTTCTCAACATCTAAAGATCCTTAAAGAAGTAGGTCTTATTACAGGTGAAAAAAGAGGATATTACAGGCACTATCGAGTAAATAAAGAAATTTTGAAGTATGTAGCCAAAGAAATAGAGGTAATAAGTGAAATTAAAAGAGAAAGCTCTGTGCTTTGCCCTCCTTCCAATAAAAATGATTGTTTATTATGTCGTAAAGGAAGCTAAATAGATTATGAGAGGGGTTTATATCCCACATTACAAGGAGGAAATGTAATGAGAAAAGTAGATGTAGTAGTAATTGGCGGCGGAGCTTCAGGATTGCAATCTGAATAACAACAAAATCAACTTACCCAGAAAAAGAAGTTGTATTGATTCGTAAAGAGAAAGAGGTTTTAATACCTTGTGGTATCCCTTATATTTTTGGATCATTGACAGATAGTAGCAAAAACATTCTTCCAGATAAACCTTTAACAAGTGTTGGTGTAGAAATAATAATTGATGAAGTTACTAATATTGAAGTAAAAAATCATATGTGTAAAACAGCAAGTGGAGAAATATTTTTCTATGAAAAGTTGATTCTTGCCTTAGGATCTAAACCTACCCTTCCCCCTTGGTTAAAAGGTGCTAATCTTGAAAATGTTTTCACTATCCCAAAAAATAAATTATATTTAGATGACATGTTATCAAAATTGAAAACAGTTAAAAAAATCACCGTAATTGGAGCTGGATTTATTGGTGTTGAAGTTTCAGATGAGTTAAATAAAAAAGGTTATGAAGTAACATTAGTTGAAATTGAAAAAACTATCCTTAGTAAAGCTTTTGATGAAGAGTTTGGTAAGTTAGCTGAAGGCCATCTATGTGAACGGGGATTAAACCTAATTACTGGTAAAGGTGTTGCAGAGATAAAAGGAACTGATGGTAAAGTGGCAAAGGTTATTCTAAACACTGGAGAAGAATTAGAAGCTGATGCTGTAATTTTATCGATGGGTTATGCTCCAAACACTGAAATTGCAGCTAAAGCAGGAATTGAATTGAATCAATTTGGTTTTATCAAAACTTGTGAATATATGAGAGTTCTTCCATGTTCAGATGATATTATTGCTGTTGGAGATTGTGCTGAGAAGAGAGACTTTATTACAAGAAAGTTAGATAGAACTATGTTAGCTTCCACAGCCTGTGCTGAAGCTCGTACTGGCGGTATGAACTTATATACTTTAAGTCCATGTAAACCATTTACTGGAACAATTGCTATATATGCCACTTCAATTGGAAAACATGCATTTGGAACAGCAGGAATTACTGAAGCAAAGGCAATTGTTGAAGACTTTGCAATTATTAGTGGCAGTTTCACAGGTATTGATACCCACCCCGGAAACATGGCTAATACACATGTTCAAACAGTTAAATTGATAGTAGCCGCTGATTGTGGAATGATTTTAGGTGGGGAAGTTTACGGTGGTTTTAGTACTGGAGAACTTACTAATGCAATCGGATTTTTAATTCAAAACAGGGTTACTGTAAAAGCCTTATTAACTATGCAGATTGGTACACAACCATTATTAACAGGCTCTCCTGCTGGCTATCCTCTTATTAAAGCAGCAGAAATTATAGTAAAGAAAATGAGAAAATAAAAACTTTATTTGCTAGAAAATCTGTCTCTTTCAAAAGATTGAGACAGATTTTTTTTAAGTCATTATCGTCTAATACACAAAACCCAATTATAACCTAATAAACGGGCAATAAAAGCAATTTTCCTCCAACAACAAACTCAATAATATAATAAGATGTTGTAAAATTTAAATATGAAATAAACCCCTTCTAAAAGTTATTTTTGCAAAAAAAACTACATCAAAATTGACAAAAATGAAATTTCCTAGAACATTCTTACTGGCCTAATATAACGCAATTCCCATTTATTTTGATAAGTTAATTCGTCCATCACAACATTTGTAGAACTACCTACTTGTTCATATTTAATTGACCAAGCTTGATCCCAACTTAAATCTGTAGAAGACCAATAAGACCTGTTAACCAAAAGATTGCATGCTTCAGGATTTTCAACAAATGCCTCCAAAAGAACGTTTAGCTCACTCAAAGAAGGAAGGAACCATCCTTCCATTCCATGATTATTATTCCAAGCAGCGTAACAAGCATGATTAAATTTGGTCGAATAGTAGTTTCGAACCAAATCGGTATTAGATTTTCCAAACCCAATATTACCATATTCCGAATCTGCTGTATTGAAATATTTGTTATCTGCAAAAGGTTCTACATCAGAAGGCATCCATGTATAAGAATCAGGTAAATCAAATATGGCCGCCTCCAGATATCTCCAAGAATCTTCCTCTTGATAATTAAAATCCCCTAAATAACCTAGATCATTCCATCTTTCGTCATTACGATCAAAAAATACTGTCCCTCCGGTAGGTCCGCTATCACCAACGCTGTACAGCTGATTCCACTTTGCAAATAATTCAACATCAATATGCGATCCAGCTTCTATGGTAAGTTTTAGGTAGTCAAAACCGAAATCAGACGTCGTGTACCAACCACCGAAATAATACCCAGTTCGACTAGGCTCTGCAAAGGTGATTGTTGAGGATTCAATGGTAAATGTTGAAGGATTAGCAACATTATTAGTACCTGTATCAAGATTATACGTTATGTCATACACAGTTGGTGTCCATTTTGCATATAAGTCAACATTTCCATGGGTACCAATTTCTAATTCCTCAATCTCCTCCCCCACGAATTCCGAATTCCTATACCAACCTAAAAAATCATAATAATCACGAGTCGGCATATTGAATTCAAATGTGGTAGTTTCAATCGTATAAGTTTCAGGATTACTGATATTATTTATCCCACTATTCAAATTATAATTTATGTCATACACAATTGGTATCCAATTAGCCCACACTTCTACATCGCCCGTAGATCCCAATTCAATTTGTAAAAATGGAGTATCAAAGGAGCTATCAAGAAACCAGCCAGCAAAAGTATATCCGGTGCGACTTGAATTTTCCAAAGAGAAAGTAGGAGTTTCAATTGTGTAAATTGTTGGATTGGTAGAATCGTTTATCCCACCATTGAGATTATAAGTCAAAGTATAATTTACTAAGTCCCAATCAGCATATAATGTTGTATCACTGCTGATATTCCATCCTTTTGCGCTACTCATACCTGTATTGTAATATTTGTCTCCTTCCCCTTCAGTAGCCGTGAAATATCCAGCAAAATTATAACCAATTTTTGTTGGAGCAACAGCAACCGGCATGGTTGCATTAAAAGTGGCTTCAACTTGGTCAGATCCACTGGTTCCACCTTGTTTATCTAGAGTGACAGTATAAATATTGGGGGTCCATTGGGCATACAACGTGTGATTATTTGGAATTACCAAATGAGTTTCTGCAACAATTAAGGAACCACTACCATCCAATTCCGTATTCCATCCAGAATGGGTATAACCAGTTTTCGAAGTAGAAGCCAATTCTCCATAAGTTTGATCATAGGTCACTATTTTTGTACCTGGTTCAGGCAATGCCCCTCCTTGAGCATTAAAAGTAATAGTGTAATCATTTGGAATCCATTTGGCATACAGAAAATGATTTTCAGCAAAGATTACCGTTGTCCCACTTGAAATTTCAGTTCCTCCACCGTTTGTTTCAGTCCACCAACCTCCAAAGCTATAACCAGATCGTGAAGTAGTTGCAAGATTTCCATAAGTTTGATTAAACGTCACTTGTTTCATTTCGGGATCAGAAGAAGTTCCTCCCTGTTCATTGAAGACTACCGTGTATATTTTCGCAGTCCACGCCGCATATAAGTTCGTGTCTGTGGCAATACTCCATGGTATGGTACTAGTCATATCGGCATTGTAATATTGGATTCCTTCCCCTCCAGTGGCCGTGAAATATCCAGCAAAATTATAACCATTTTTTGTAGGAGCTGAAGCAACCCGCATGTTCGCATCATAAGTAGCCTCAACTTGATTAGAACCTCCTATTCCACCTTGTTTATCAAAGGTGATAGTATAAGATTTGGGTTGCCATTTTGCCCAAAGGGTTTCATCTTTAGCTGACATAGTAATACTTGCTTCCTCTTCGAATGCAACCTCCCCTGTGTTACTAAGTGCCCAACCACTGAATGAATATCCTGTCTTTGTAAATGTGTTTGGTATTAAAGAAACTGTATCATTGAAAGTAATATCCTGATTATCCATATCTCCGATACCACCATTTTTTTCAAAAAAAATTGTATATGTATTTATGGTCCAATTTGCATATAGTGTGGCAGAATTGTCAACATCCCACTTTCTAAGCATTTCCATATTCGGCCCATAATATTGGATCCCTCCTCCATTAGTTTCACTGAAATATCCATTGAAGGTATAACCGATTTTCGTTGGAGGAGAGGCAGCTGGAACAAATTGATCATAGAAAGCAATTACTGAAAGTGTTCCATCTTTACCTCCCTGAAAATCCAATGTCACAGCATATGCTTTTGCTGTCCATTTTGCATAAATTGTTCCATTATAGTCGAAAGTCCATGTATTAGTACTATTCATTTCTTCGTTATAATATTTCTTTCCTTCTCCATTAATAGCACCATAGTAACCATCAAATTTATATCCAGTTTTAGTTGGAGAAGACTTTCCTTCAGGCATAGCATTATAATAAACCACTTCAACTTGGTCAGAGCCTCCTGCCCCACCTTGTTTGTCAAGACTAACAACGTAGGTGTTTACCGTCCACTTTGCAAATAAAATTTTTTCTCCTGTTGAACCAGAGTCTATTTTATTAATCTCTGTGGAAGTTTCTTCATCAATATACCATCCAATAAATGTAAACCCCATTTTTGTTGGATCTTTAAATGTAATTGTTTCCGATTCAATTGTATAAGACATCGGATTTTCCTCATTATTGGTTCCACCGTTAAGATTGTATGTAATACTGTACTCCTCTGCCTCCCATATAGCATACAAAGTATGGTTAAATCCGATTTTTACAATACTTGAGGTATTCAACACTTTCCCTTCTCCAGATTCCAAAGTATTCCAAGTAGAAAATAAATATCCATTTTTTTCAGTGGAAGGCAAATCACCGTAGGAATCATCAAATGTAACAACTTTAGTTGAAGGCTCAGTTTCAGAACCTCCAAGTGAATTGAAAGTAACTGTGTAGGTATTTGCAGTCCAATCTGCATAGAGGTCTATATCGCTGGTACTTCCACTCGCTATTTCAGTGACAGCTATTCACGTCAAATCAGCGTTAGCAAACCAACCGTTGAATGAATAACCTATTTTTGTAGGATTTTGTAATATTATTGTCGATGTTTCTTCAGTGTATCCATTTGGATTTGAAGCATGATTTTCCGCCCCTTCTAAATTATGATAAACAATCTGAAATAATTGAGGTGGATCAGGACATCCTATTAAAAGGACAATTATCAGAAAAAAAATGAAAATTTTAAATTTATTATTCATGGGGTACTCCTCATACAGCATTAAGGTAATTTTTACCTTAACCAGTGAACTTTTCCTTAAATTCTTAGAAAATATATACACATAACGAATTCAAATCAAAAATTCTTTCTTTTGAATACCTTTGGCCAAAACTTTCAGCTACCGTTTAATGACTTTCTTTAAAAATTACAGAAAACTATTACTGAAATATCTTAATACTTGTTGAAAAAAAGCTACTGAAACAAAAAAAATATCTGTTTTTTAATTGAAACTTTAAACTTTCTTATTTCCTCCATTCTTGTTATGAAACTACCACCCATTTTATAATAAAGCCATTAGGCACTACATGAATTCTATCATCAGAATAACCAAAAATAAAGAGTAGATATCTATTATAAAAGAAAATAAATAATCTAAATATTTATTAAAAGATAAAATTTGAGACAAATATGATGCGACATATAGACTATAAATTAGACATTTCAGTAGTTTTTACTTTGAAACAAAACTCAAATAACCTTAATTGATTTCTTCCCACGTACAGAAATTAAGTTACTTTTGAAGATTAATAATGTTATTTTTAGAATAAAAGCCTTTTACTTTTCTTACCTTCAATTCTATTGGAGCTTGCGTGAAATAGAATCCTTAACTCAATCACCAATCCGAACAGATAGTTCAATTGCACTAGCTAGAGGGTTGTTATAGTCACGTCCAGGTCTAAGTAGCTTGTAGATAATTATATTATCTCCATTAGAAAGAACTTCTCCCGGTATAGTGTCATGGTAGGGACTAGTCATATTTGTACTCGCATACATTCCAACCAGCTCACCTTCCCAAAAGGTTCCTATCCAAGCACCGATTTTACTTGCAGCCCAATCATTGAATTCTATAATAACATCAATATCCTCAGCTTTGGGTATCTGAATGGACTTGCTTGTGGGCTCTAATAGGGTAAAAGTCCATGTTACAGTGGATTCATCAAAGGGCTCTTCTATTGGTACTTCAACACACTCCAAAGGAATTCTATAGCTATATTCAACCTGTATAATTTTTCCCTCTTCATCGGTTGTAACAATGTAGCCCCAACCGTCATCAAAAGATTCTCGTCTTATAAAGTTCCATAATCCATTTCTTTCAAAGCTTGCTTTTTGTCCCCTAGTAAAATCAGATATTTCATCAAGAGCAAGCTCAAAGAGTTCTGCAGATGCATCGTCAGTTAAGAGAAAATCTAATCTTATACTTTGAATAAAAATAGCTGAAGAAAGCAATTCTTCAATTTCATCAAAAATATAGATTTCCCCATTACATACAAAAGGAAAAATCTCATAGTAGGATATACTAGTCATGTCCTCATACTCTTCTTCAATTGAAATTTCACAGCTATACCAAGTAGCTCGACTTAGCCTGTCAAGCCATTGACTTGTAATTGAATCAATTTCAATTTCATATAAAAACTCTTCCATCATAATCGTATTAATTTGGTTAAAATCAGATGTTGGAATTGGAGTACTCTCGATAGTTTCATAAATAAAACCCATACTAGAATTTTTGAAAAGTTCATCTCCTAAGATAACATCAGCCTCACCTTCATATAGGATACTAGTTATAATTCCATTCTCGTTGGTTTCTACTATCCAGGCTTCGATGTCTCCAAAAAATTCATCACGTACAAATATCCATTTGTTCCCTTCAATAAAAAAACCTTCATTGAAGTAATTTTCATCTACTGAATAAAGAAATTCTTGAAATTTCAAGCCATCTTCAACATTGCTTAAAGTAAATTCCGGTCGTATAGAATTGATAAACTCTTCAGAAATGATTAATTGAGTTTCTGTTTCGAAATATGTAAGGATTCCATTATCTTTGATTTTTTACTTTAAATAAAATGAAAATCCGAACTCCCTCTATAAGAAAATTCGGATAAAATTAAAGAGATAAAAACTTGCTTATCCTTTTTAGTTTTGCTTCAGTTTTTCAATTAATTCAGGATTATCATGGAGGAATCTGGCTTGTTTGAGATAAAATTGTTGAAATTTCTTGCTAATTATTGGTAGATATTTACCAAAAGCATCTACAACGGGTTTTCCTTCCTTAGCTAAGAACATCACTAAATCTTGAGTTGAATAGGATTTGACCTTTTCATCAGAATTTTCAAGATAACTTTGTATTTTCTCCTTCTTAGCCTCATTAAAATCTTCATAACTTAAGCCATATTCTTTTGTTAGTCTTGAATAGTTGTTTCTAATACCCTCTTTATTATTGTTCTTTCTTGCCCATAAAATAAGGTCTCTAGGCACTTCAATGGTATCAATATCATCTAATTCAGTAATAAGAGCTTCCCAGGCTTCCTTCTGCTCCTCTGAAGTAAGCTCTTCATCGAGAAATTGCCCATAAGCGGTCGCTATAATTTCACCAAAATCCCCAGGAAAAACCTGTTGCAATTGAAAGTTCAGCTGTTTAGGACGCTGATTTACTACCTTTTCAACTTCTTTCTGAAATTCTGGTAAATCCTCAAGAGAACCCTTTTTAGAAATAAATTTATTGAGAAGGCCTATTACACTTGATAACTGCTGATTATCTTCCTGTAATTGATTCGATTTTGATGTAAAACAAGTAATTAATTTACTGTCATTCTCTAAACACTGCTTAATTTCATCAATAGAAAAATATAAATTCCTAAGGGTTTTAATTATAACTAGTTTTCTAGTCTCTTCATCTGAATAATCTCGATAACCATTTCCTGATATCTTTGGTTCAATTAAGCCTACCCCTTCATAGTATCGAATTGCTTTTTTTGTTAAGTCTAAGAGTTCTGCTACTTTAGCTATTGTCATTATTTTCCTCCGCATAATGTAAGTTAAACCAATGATAAAGTCTCCCCAAGGGGAACAGTCAAATGTTTTTTTTAAATTTTTTAATAAATTTTAAAAATAAGCTTTTTTTATTCTATTTCTGTTTCTTAATTTTGTACAGTAATTTGAAAAGCGACAAAAAGACCGCACCTTATTAATAGCGAAATAATAACTGATAAAACTTTACAATAGGAATACCCCTTGCTATAGTAAATTATTAAAAGGGGGCTTTTTATGAAAAAACGTACTTCTGTAAAATTGATTCGAAGAATAGTACAGATAATATTCTTTTTGTTAATCTTTTTGGTCGTAATAGGTCATTATCTAGAAGAATCGGGTATAACAATCCCATTCATTAAAGGGGCTTCTCTTCATGCAGTTTGTCCGGTTGGAGGAGTGGTTACAATTTATCAGTACATCACTACTGGCACATTTGTCCAAAAAGTCCATGAAGCTTCCTTTTATTTGATGATAATTGTCTTTTTGACAGCAATAATAGCAGGAACTATTTTCTGTGGTTGGGTTTGTCCTTTTGGATCTTTTCAAGAGTGGATAAGTTATATAGGAAAGAAAATCTTTCACAAAAAATATAATCATTTTATTCCAAAGCGTTTGGATTCTATTTTACGATACTTACGTTATTTAGTGTTAATTTGGGTTTTAGTCATGACTGCCATTTCAGCCAAGCTTGTCTTTGCTAATTTTGATCCTTATTTTGCTTTATTTAATTTCTGGACAGGTGAAGTTGCGATAACTGGTTATATTGCTTTGGGTTTGGTCATAGTTCTATCATTATTTGTAGAACGACCTTTTTGTAAATATGCTTGTCCCTATGGTGCTTTACTTGGGCTAACTAATTTCTTTAGGATTTTTAGTATCAGAAGAAATCAAAAAAGCTGTATATCTTGTAAAGCTTGTGATAAAGCCTGTCCTATGAACATTGAAGTATCGACAAAATCAATGGTTAAAGATCATCAATGTATTTCCTGTCTAGCATGTACTTCGGAGGCAGCTTGTCCTATTCCTGAAACTCTTGACTTGAAAACCTCTCAATCTGGAAAAAACAAAGCCCTGAAGCTTGATGCAAAACGAACGGCTTTATTATTAATTGTAATCATTTTAGGTGGTATATTCATCCTTAGTGCTTTGGGGCTTTGGAAAACAGAGAGTACCAAAACTCCTGTTCGCTTTACAACTGGTGAATTTGCTGGCCTAGCGAATCCTTCAGACATAAGAGGTTCTTATACCTTTGAAGATATTGAAAAGAATTTCGCTGTTCCTGCTACAATCCTTGCTGAGGCTTTTGCTTTAGACACATCAGTAAAATCTGCTAATGAATATAAAGCCAAAGATTTAGAGACTTTCTATCAAGATATGAGTGAGGGTATAGAAGGCGAAGTTGGTACTGATAGTGTAAGATTATTTGTATCACTGTATCTTGAAATGCCGTATGAACCAGAAGAGACTACGCTTTTACCAAATCCAGCATTGAATATACTTAGAGATAAAGGATTAATTTCTGACGAAAAATTTCAATTACTTAAAGAGAAGAGTGTTTCACCAACCTTTGTGAATGTAGATTCTCAGGTTTCTTCTTCCGATTCTGTTGAAAAGCTTGTAAAAGGTCAAACTACATTTTTAGATCTTCTTGATTGGGGAATGACAAAAACTCAAATAGAAGAAATAATGGGAAAACCCTACAACTCGAGTTCTCAAACTGTAAGAGATTTTTCACTTGAAAATGGATTAGAATTTTCTGATTACAAAGAGGCTATTCAAAAGATTTTAGATACTTTGTAGTATTAGTTTTCACAATTAAGCTATCATATTTATTTATGATAGCTTAATAAGAATTAGTTTTGTTTAAGCATCTTTTTTTATCAGTTAAAACTTATGAAAATATTTATCTGTTGGAATTATTTTTGATTCTTTGACAAATAAAAGCCTCAAACTAAAAATTCAAGTTTTTTCATTTAAAATAACTGCTTGGTTACTAAGCAATTAAATAACAAGTGAAGGAGCTGTATAAACACGAGTTAATAGTTCTTGATCAAGTAAGTATAATCCATTTCCATCACGACCAATTAATTCTGCTTTTTTGATTAAATCATTTGCATTAGTTTCTTCTTCGCCTTGTTCTTTTACAAACCAATCTAAGAATTGTGTTGCACGAAAATCTTTTACTTCAAGAGCAGTTTCATAAATCTTGTCGATTGAAGAAGTGATAAATTTTTCATGATCCAAACCAGCTTTGAGCACTTCTAACTCATTTGCCCAAGTGTTTTGAGGTTTTCCTATTGCTTCATAGGTTATGTTTTCATCATTATTGTGTAAGAACTTAACAAATAACATTGCATGATCTCTTTCTTCTTGAGCTTGAACTTGATACCAATTAGCAAATCCACTTAACCCACGATTTTCACAAAAATTTGCAAAGCTTAAATATAAATAAGCTGAAAAGAACTCTTTATTAATTTGTTGATTTAATAAGGTTTTTACTCTTGCATCCATCTTTTGTCTCCTTCTTTTTTTTTAATTTTTTATATCTAATGTAGATACTCTATTATTCTAACACTAAAATCAAAATAATCAAACTTAATTATGGGATAGTTAACCGACTGTATACTTTGGTAATTTATTTTAGTTGAAAAAAGGTTGTTGATAGAAACTGTTTAAAAGAGTTTCAATAAAGATTGAAACCCTTATTTTTTTATTCTACACTTAAATTTGCATAATTATAAACATATGGCCAATCAAAAGGAATTATAGCACCTGAAACGCCATTGCTAGACCATCCACTTTCTAGTTGTTTTGTAAAGCAAGGAATGATATAGGGAACTTTTTCAAAAAACAAGTTATCAATTTGTTTATATAATTCTAAACGTTCTTCAAAATTCTCTGTATGACTTAAAAGTTCTTGTTTATCTTGAACTTCTTGTGGCAAAGAAACCATATGGCTAAAAGAAGTTAAATTTTCAGATGCCCATAAATCAATAAAAGGAATTAAATATTTTTCATTAGTCCAAAGATGTTCTCCAAAGTTTATTCCATTACAAAGCACATCCCAAGGTTTTCCTTTGTTAATATCATCAAAACTTATTATGTTATAATCAATTCCCATACTATCAAGAAAATTAGTAAAAACATCTTGAGTTACATTTAGAATTGGATAACCATAATAACTTTCTTTTACAACATTTAAACTATCAATTGATTTAATTAGAGAATAATCAATATCTCCATAATCTTTCATTGAATTTGAATACCCAATACAATCAGGAAAAATTCCATATAATCTTTTTATATTATGTGTATCGTTGCTTAATTGAAAAAAGGATTCATCCATATATTTTCTAAATGCATTTGACAAATTCTTTGCAACTTTTTCATCAGATAAACTGTTAAAAGGAGAAAAAACTAGAAAATAAATCATGTCTGAATATGGATTAATTTTCATATTATTTTCTTCATTATCATTTTTATCAAAAATCATAATATTCTTATTTTTAAATTCATCTAGTAAATTATCAATTTCATAATCACTATCCAATTCCCAATTTAGAATTTTATCACAATTAAATTCCGATGCTTTAAAATAGTTCTCATTTTTTTTATAGGTCTTGCTATTTTCATCATAATAAATAGGACCTGTGCAAGGGAGCTTGGATTCATAAGTTAGCCCAAACTCTTTCATTGTAAGCAAGTAAGGGACAAATGGGCAACTCTCTTTAGTAGAAATTCTTATGGTATTATTTTTGGTTAATTGAACTCCAAAATCATCAATCAAGCCGTTAGTCCAATACTTAACTGAATTTGGAATCCCATCAGGAATTGTACCTTCAATCATTTTATAAACATCATAAACATTTCTAACAGAAAGCTGTTTATGCCAATTATGCATAACTTTCTTCATGTCCAAAATGTTGCCATTTCCATCAAAAATTAAAGATGGAATTTTAAAATCCCAGGTTTTAAAATCATCTGAAACACTGTAAGAAAGACAATATTCTTTTTCTAATTTGCCAGATAAAGAATTAATTGAAAATAGTTTTCCAGTCATTAATCCTTCTTCTAAAATATTTTGATTATCATAATCATTGGTAAATAAAAAGACATCTTTATCCTCATTTTTAAAAGTTTTATCAACAAAAATAGGTTTAATTAAATAATTATCATAAACTCTTAAAACCTGAGTATCATCGTTTATTAAGTTGTTTGAACTATCGTAAATATCATATCCAATAAAGGTTTTCCCTTCTGGTATTTTCCCTTGATAAGGAAATTCTAGATTTAAATAATCTCCAAAAGCTTTGGTAATTATTCTATTTTTTTCATCACCCTTGCTTCGATCATAACAAATTGTCATTGGTTTTAAAATTACTTCTATAAAAATATAAATTGTCTCATTGTATGAAGAAAAAAATTGAGAATCATAGTAAGAAAATTCAAAGTTGTTTATAATTTCTTCAATTTTATCATCATCCAGTCTCATGGAAAAGTTTAAGTTGTAAATTGCTTCTTTTAAATCATCTCCCTGAGCTACTTTTACAAATTTTGAGCCAAGTTCAGCAAGATTTGTAATGCCTAGCTCTTCTTCTGATGGGAAATCAACTGTTTCTCCGAAATAATAATTTTTTTTTATAAACTCCAAATTATCCAAGAAATTTTCAATATTCCCAACATAAGGCACAAAAACAACTTTCCTTGGTTGGTCTTTTTCATAAGTAACCTGTATATTTGTATTATTTTTTACCCGAATTTCACTATTATAGTTTTTTGAAAAGAAACCAACTTTTATTTTTTGTATCTTTCCAAACGGACCGTTCTTTGGAACAATTTTATCTAATCCAATTTTTTCATTACTAGTTTCTATTGTTTTAGCGTAAGTAGAATCTGCAATAATGTTTATTTCTGAAGAAGCAAAAATAAAATTTGTAAACAATAAAATTCCTAAAAACAAAAATAGTATTTTTTTTATCCTTTTGTTCATTTTATCCTCCCATTAAAAATGAATCCTTTTAAAACACAAGTTTTTCTTCCCATTATAGAATCTTCACAATATTTTTTCTATAAATATTTACAATTTTTACTTTCCATTTAATTCTTATTTTTTTTTAACTTTAAAATATAAGCACGATGGAACAAATTAATAATTGATTTAGTAAATTAATTGTTTACCCATTGACAATTTAGACTTTTATTATTATCTTTTATATACCCCATGGGGGTATATTGGAGGTAATAATGATTCATGAAGAATATGTAATAGAAGGAATGAGTTGTGCGGCCTGCAGTGCAACAGTAGAAAAAGTTACAAAAAAGCTTGATGGGGTTAGCGAAAGCAACGTCAATCTTACCACTAACAAAATGACAATAACCTACGATGATTCTAAAGTAGATTCCTCCGCTATTGAAGAAAAAGTTTTGAAAGCTGGTTATGGTATAAGAAAGATTGATAATGAAACTCTCTCAATTGAAAATAAAAAAATAGAAATAGATGATGAAGAACAAAAAGAAATATTAATTAAAAGGTCTTTAAAATACTCCATAATATTAGCTGTTTTACTTATGTACGTCTCAATGTCACAAATGTTTAATCTTCCAACTTTTGATTTTATTTCAAAAGCTACCCACCCTTATAACTGGGCAATTATTCAATTATTGCTAACACTTCCAATAATAATCATTGGAAAAAAATATATTATAAACGGGTTTAAATCCCTTATGCATTTAAGTCCTAACATGGATAGCCTTGTTGCAATCAGTGTTTTAACATCATTTATCTACAGTATTATTCAAACACTTTTAATAAAAGATTATCCATCTGT
>Ga0172378_10001374_pt1 | contig 22408 bp, 21 predicted proteins | sample GrowelOW332metaG_FD_119755 | JGI IMG/M metagenome (GOLD analysis project Ga0172378, IMG submission 119755) | Groundwater microbial communities from an aquifer near a municipal landfill in Southern Ontario, Canada - Pumphouse #3_1 metaG | ecosystem: Environmental > Aquatic > Deep subsurface >... | reverse complement strand
TGACGCTTCCGGCAAAACTTGAGGTGTTGGGGACTTCATATGAGAGAACATCTGAAGTCTTCGTCACGATCCACGAAGGCAAGTTCCACCAGATAAAGAAAATGTTCGAGGTGCGCGGCAAAGAGGTGTTATATCTGAAACGTTTATCGATGGGACCGCTCAGGCTCGATGATACACTAGCACCTGGTGAGTACAGGAAACTCAGCGATGAGGAAATAAGTGAATTGAGGAAATGGTGATAAGGTTGACAACATATGCAGATGCATAAGCGGCACATTAGAAAACAGTTCAGAAAAAGGCGGTAAATATGACTCGTAAAGAAATGGCAATGGATTATTTTACAAAAGGATATAATTGCTCGCAGTCGGTTGTGCTGGCATTTGCGGATCTCCTTCCGGTCGATGAGAAAACGCTTATGAAACTTTCGTCATCTTTCGGAGGCGGTATGGGAAGACTTCGCGAGGTCTGCGGATCGGTCACCGGGATGTTCATGGTGGCAGGTATGCTTTATGGATATGATGGGCCTGAGACGGGCCATGCAAAGGCAGAGCACTACGCACTCATACAGGAACTGGCCGGGAAATTCGAGGCGGAGAACGGCTCAATCGTGTGCCGCGAACTGCTGGGGCTGAACAAACAGCATGACGATCCGCAGCCATCCGCCCGGACTGGCGAGTACTACAAAAAACGTCCATGTAAAGAGCTTGTCGGCATGTCGGCGGAGATACTGGACAATTACATAGCTGAGCATCCGACACAGGCGTAATTCTGCTCCATAAGCTGAAATGACATGAAAGTATCACCCGGCAAAAAGGCAATTCCTGATTGACAATTCCTGTTTGTCGGGTGATAATGTGTGGAGCTGTTACTTTAGCGGCACAAAGCATTAAAGCGTCAACGCGATAAAATCAAACAGCGCGGCGCATAAGTGCTGAACAGAAACGCCAGAGCACAAAACGCTCAGGCACGGGAGGAAAATTATGAAAAATCTTAAGAAGTATCTTGCAATCGGCATGTCAGCAGTAATGATGATGAGCCTTGCTGCATGTGGAAGTTCATCAACAGATGCGGCAACAGCGGCAACAAGCGCAGCAGCAGAGGCAACAGAGGCAGCGGCGGACACAGCAACATCTGCAGCAGCAGATGCAGCGGCAACATCATCCGCAGACGGCAAAACATACACAGTCGGCATTTGCCAGCTAGTACAGCACGTAGCTCTCGATGCAGCAACACAGGGCTTTATCGATGAGATCAACACTGAGCTCGGAGAAGGAACTGTAACATTTGACAGCCAGAACGCAGCCGGAGACTCAGCTACATGCACAACTATTGTAAACGGTTTTGTATCAGAAGGCGTTGATCTGATCCTTGCCAATGCGACACCTTCATTGCAGGCGGCAGCTGCGGCAACAGCAGATATCCCGATCCTCGGAACAGCTATCACAGAATACGGCACAGCACTTTCAATTGATGATTTCAACGGAACAGTAGGTGGCAATATTTCAGGAACTTCCGATCTTGCACCTCTCGATCAGCAGGCTGCAATGTTTGCGGAGCTGCTTCCCAATGCGAAGAAGATCGGTATCCTTTATTGCTCAGCGGAAGCAAACTCAGTATATCAGTCAGAAGTAGTGAAGAAGGCACTTGAAGACGCCGGGGATACAGTAACAGTTTATACATTCTCGGATTCGAACGATGTAGCTTCAGTAACTCAGACGGCATGCAACGAGAATGATGCGCTTTACATTCCTACAGATAATACGGCAGCATCCTGCACGGAAGCTATCAATAACGTGGCAGATCCCGCTGGAATCCCTATCATCGCAGGAGAGGAAGGCATCATGAGTGGCTGTGGCGTGGCAGCACTTACAATCGACTACTATGAACTCGGCAAAACAACGGGCGCAATGGCAGTCAAGATCCTTACCGGGGCATCTGATGTATCCACAATGCCTATCGAGTATTATCAGAATCCTGTAAAGGAATATGTTGAGGATCGCTGCACAAAGCTTGGCATCACAGTTCCTGATGGATATACAGCATATGTAGCGGAAGAGTGATCGTCCGTATCTATAGTTCCTTGCAGTGATTTATTGATGAGGGATGCCCTGCGGCATCCCTCATTTCGGCGGAAACGTGTTACAATATAACCCGTGTTGTTCAATAAAACCGCAAAAAAATATTTAAGCATGGAGGAAATAATATGGGCGGGATTGCTGAATACTTCGCATCGCTGAACCCGGCGAACCTGCTGGGCAGTATGCCTGCAGGCATAGCGCAGGGACTTATCTGGGGAGTGATGGCACTCGGTGTGTATATAACATTCCGATTGCTTGATATCGCCGATCTGTCTGTCGACGGTACATTTACGACCGGAGGTGCAGTGACAGTTATGCTGATACTCGCAGGATGGAATCCGTGGCTGGCGATGCTGATGGCCTTCATAGCAGGTCTTGCGGCAGGAGCTGTCACCGGTCTTCTCAATACAAAACTCGGAATACCGGCTATCCTCGCAGGTATTCTTACACAGTTCGGCCTGTACTCAATAAATCTTGCAATCATGGGAATGAAAGCAAATCAGGCGGTCAGTGTAGATAAGTTTTCACTTGCCATCACATCGCGCAGCGTTCCCATTGCAATATTAATGGGGCTTGTAATTGCAATCGCAGTCATAGGAATCCTTTACTGGTACTTCGGTACTGAGAGCGGATCGGCCATGCGTGCAACAGGTTGTAACCCAACAATGAGTAAAGCGCAGGGTATCAATATCAACAACATGAAGATCCTGGGCCTTGCACTTTCAAACGGAATAGTAGCATTTGCAGGTGGTCTCATGGCACAGTTCCAGGGCTTTGCAGACATAAACATGGGGCGTGGCTCGATCGTCATCGGCCTTGCAGCTGTTATTATCGGAGAAGTAATAGGAGAGGCAATACTTGGAAAACATCTGAATTTTGCAGGGAGACTGGCGTTTGTAACTTTTGGCGGAGTTATATATTATCTGGTGGTTGTCTTTGTTCTCTGGATGAAGCTCAATTCCAACTTCCTTAAGCTCCTCACCGCAGTCGTTGTTGCTGTGTTCCTGGCTGTGCCATATCTTAGAGCAAACGCCAGGACTTCCTTCAAGAAGGCCGGCAGGAATGCCGCAGCCGTCGGAAAGGAGGCCAGATAATGAACAACATGCTAGAGATCAAAAATATTTACAAAACATTCAACCCGGGAACTATAAATGAGAAGGTCGCACTTGTAGATGTAAGCCTGACACTCAAAGAGGGCGATTTTGTAACAGTCATAGGTGGAAATGGCGCCGGCAAATCAACAATGCTCAATGCGGTCGCAGGTGTGTGGCCAATAGATACCGGTTCGATAGTCATCGGAGGTACAGATGTCACAGGCCTTCCTGACTACAGCAGAGCATACCTTATTGGACGTGTTTTTCAGGATCCCATGACAGGAACTGCTGCCACAATGCAGATCGATGAGAACATGGCGCTAGCGGCCAGACGCGGCAAGAGGCGTGGCCTTGGATGGGGCGTGACCGGTAAGGAAAGAGATGAATACCGGGAGAAGCTCAAGATCCTCGAACTGGGACTTGAAGACAGGCTGACTGCCAAGGTGGGACTGCTGTCAGGCGGACAGAGGCAGGCACTGACACTGCTTATGGCGACACTTCAAAAGCCAAGGATCCTTCTGCTCGATGAACATACAGCAGCACTCGATCCAAAGACGGCTGAAAAGGTTCTCAACGCGACAGAGAAGGTAGTGGGCAGAGATCATCTTACGACAATGATGATAACTCACAATATGAAGGACGCTATCCAGCACGGCAACAGGCTTATCATGATGAATGAAGGCAGGATCGTGCTTGATATTTCCGGCGAAGAGAAGAAGAAACTGACAGTTGAGGATCTGCTCCACAAGTTCAGTGTCGCAACTGAAGAAGAGTTCTCAAATGATCAGGCACTGCTTGGCTGATTTCAAAACGCAGAATTATAATGATATCAGTTAGTCTGAAAACTGCTAATCTGTAATCGGGATAAACCGGTGAGATACAGTTTCAATTCCTCGAAATTAAAGTGATCATCGCGAATATGCAGGCAAAACCCATGGCATCCCAGAATGTAAAGGTGTTGCCGAGCACAAGAACGCCGATGACAGCTGCGGTCACAGGCTCTGAGAATCCATACAGTATGGATTTCTGAGGGCCGATAAGCTGCACACCTTTCATGTAAGATGTGAATGCGACCACGTTACCTATCACAACGACAAAAGCTATTCCGAAGACTCCGGTGGCCGTGGGAATGTAACCGTAGTTCCAGGGCCTGAAGAACAGAGCAAGGAGACAGCCTCCCATAAGGAATGCCCATGCCTGGAGAACAGTTATAGGATAGCGGTTCACAATGGGCTCCATGTTGTAGACCGTGACTCCACAGGCACATATAACACCCGTAATGATTGCTGATATTGGCACAGCCATGTGCTGCATATCGCCGTGAGTCGTGATGAGAATGACCCCGGCGAGTGCAAGGACAATGCTGACGATCTCAATCATGCCGGGTTTTCTTTTTGCGACAAAACAAGTGACAATAAGGATCATCACAGGAGACAGATCCTGCATTATGGTGCCGATACCGGCACTTGAAAGCTGTATGGTAAGAAAGTAGGTGAACTGACAGAAACTGACACCGAGAATGCCATATATAAGCAAATGTATGCGGTCAGAACTTGTTTTCCATGGACGGAAGAAATCGCCTTTGTAGCGGAAAAGGCAGTACACTGCCAGAATCACGCCTGCGAGACCGAGTCTTATGGGAACCAGCCATCGGCTGTCCATCCCCTCATTCTGAAAAAGATATTGTCCCATTGAACCGGAAGTCCCCCAGCATGCTCCGCCAAGCAATGTCAGGAATGCGCCGAGAACTTTATTCTTTGTATCTGAAGTCATTTCTTTTTTGCCACCATCTTATTTTTAATTACGATCATTATCGTGAAAAGAAGCCAGCCTGCGAAATAAAACAATGCTACATAAAACCAGAAGGATTCGTCCGCATAATAGCCGAAGCCGTACAGGTAGTAGCAGTAATGCAACAGACTTCCGGTCACGGCTATCACGGCAAAAGGAATCATTATCGGTTCGCAGCAGGCAAGAAGACATAGCAGAAGGTCGGGAAGGTAGCCGTATCTTTCATGCATGGCAGGGAGAAAGAGAACGACTGTCCATGTTGTCCATGCTGCTATGGTAAGCAGGGTGTGTCTGTCAGTCAGAATGAGTTTTTCCGGGGACTTCTTCAGAATTGTGTGAACGCAAAGAAACAGTCCGATTGCAAGAACAGAGAATGTCACCGCAAGTGCCGGAGCATGGTAAACATCATACAGGTCGTAGCTGCCGAAAAGCTGCCAGAAACTTGGGAAATTCATATACATATAATGATATGTGTCTGATTGCTCAGTATATATTGTTATGGGATCGAGGAGACTCCTGCCACAGAGAAATCCAGGCACGGACAGAATATACAGGATCGCAGGCAGCCACAGGATGTTGAGGAGACTAAAGGGAGCAAAACCAGTGGCTTTCGTGACTTTCTGCGACGAGCCTGTTTTTTTATGTTGACAGGTGAATTTACCTGCGGCTGAAAGCCGCATGAACCATTCGTAACCATAGAACGGAAGAATGAACACCGCCTGGAGCTTGAAGGCAAATGCAAAGCCCAGCATTATGAATGCGGGACGGAAACGATCCTCTGAGAAATACGCAAGTGACCAGATAATGAAAGCTGTGAAGATAGAATCGCACTGTCCCCACATGGAAGAATTCATTATGACTGTGGGAAGGAAAAGAGCGACGGCGTATGCGGCGCAGGATCTGACCTGAGATCTTGTTGTATTGTATACAAGCCTGAAACATCCGGCGGCCATCACAAAATCGAATACGCAGCTAAGTGCCTTGTAAGAATACAGGGGATCGACCGGCAGCTTTGTGAAGAGCCAGATCATGACCTGATAGGGGATGCCGTAGTTGCCGACAGGTGTGCTGATGCCCTGCGCGCCGGGGAGAGAAGATATCTTATTGAACCATGGCAGCAGGAACACTTCATAATCACGCGCTATATGATTGAAATTCATAAGGCGCAGTACTAATGCGAGTGCTGAGCAGACAGAGATAAATACAATATATTTTGATGATAATTTTGTTGTTTTGCTGGAATTAGTCATGCCGCTATTGTATCATAGAATCGCCGGAGCATAAGAGGAAAGCGAAGCAATTCATATTTATGTAAAACACATGAAAATATTGACCGGCTTAGAAAGAAAGGATTGAAAAAAATGAAAAAATTTCTTGATGAATTCAAAGAATTTGCACTTAAAGGAAATGTTCTGGACATGGCAGTAGGCGTAATTATAGGCGGTGCTTTTCAGAGCATAATCACATCGCTTATCGACAATATAATCAACCCGCTCCTGGGACTTTTCTTCCAGACGGATTTCAGCGGTGTCGTGATAAACCTTACTGATTCAGTGAGCATAGGAATCGGCTCGTTTATTTCTGCAGTTATCAATTTCATTCTTATGGCACTGGTGATGTTCCTGCTCATCAAAGGCATAAACAAAGTCAGGGAACTTGAGCACAAGAATGAAAAAGCAGCTCCTGAGGCGCCGAAAGCTCCGACGACAGAGGAACTGCTCACTCAGATACTCAGTGAAATGAAAAAGGACAGGGAAACTAAGTAAAGAACTTTATTCCACATGGACTGCGCCGACCTGGCGGATGCCCATGGGGTAGATGTTATCGGCGCCGAAATAAGGTGTCATGAAATCAACATATCCGGCCGTCTTCTCTTCGGGGATGACGGCCATTATTACGCCGGCAAATCCGCCACCATGAATGCGGCATACGCCTGAACCTATCTTGTTTATGTATAGTTTTGTAAGTGCCAGGGCGAGTGATATTGACTGTTCCTTCGGGTCATTTATGCAATATACATTCTGGAGCCATTCCCATGAAGAACGACCTGATTCATCAATCATGCGGAGCACTTCTTCCGTGTTGCCATTTTCAAGTTCTTTTGCTGCGTTCTCAACGCGGCCGCATTCCTCAAAATAATGAAGAGCGCGCATGATGGCACGGTCATTTCCGAGTTTTGCCCTTATGGCTGGAAGCTTTTTCAGTAAGGAAGCTTCATCAGTGCCGCACAGATTGTCTGCGCCGAGTTCTTTTGCCACGAGACGCATCTCATTGGGAATGGAGGAATACTCAGCGCTCAGATCGGCGTGACCTTTGCCGGTATTAATAATGACTTCGTTGTAGCCGAGCGCGTCAAAACCAAAGTTCACCTTCTCGTATTTGACTCCGTCAGAGAAGTCAAGCAATATTGTGCCACCGCAGGCACAGGCCATCTGATCCATAAGACCGGATGCTTTGTTCCAGAATTTGTTTTCCGCAAATTGACCCATCATTGCGTAGTGCGCATAATCGACAGTACCGTCATTGAAGAAGTAATTGACGATCGAGCAGACAAGCATCTCGAATGAAGCTGATGAACTTACACCTGCGGATGAAATGACTTCTGTTGAGACATAAGCATTAAAGCCGCCGACTTTATAGCCAAAACTCCTGGCGGCCACCATCATGCCACCGACAAGAGAGAAGCTGCCATGTTCTGTTGGAACTTCGTCCAGTTTATCGGTATCAACGATTATAGGAAGCTTATATCCTTCGCTCACGATCGTGATAATGCTGTTGCCGCTAAGGGATGCCGCGGCTATCGTATCGAGCGTGATCGATGCCGCCAGTATTTTGCCGCCATTGTGATCGGTATGATTACCGATGATCTCAGTGCGCCCCGGAGCAGTGAAATATTCAGGCTCAGCGCCGTCAGCGCTGCTAAAGTTTTTCCTGAAATTCTCTGTAAGACTTTCATATCTTTTTTTGGCTCTTGATGCGTCTTTTCCGTAAATTCCGGATAATACTTCGCTGTTTGGAAAACCCATGTTACCCTCCGCTTGTGATTTGTTTTGTATGAGGTCAAAAATATATGAAAAACTCTATTCACTCCTCACAAATCTTATTATAATGATTCAGATGTTTTAGGCAATTGAAACTTAAACATTAAACGTGCAAATAAGACCACAAAGCTGACAGACCGGTCAGAAATGAGATGCGGTCTGCAAAAAGGGAGACAAGTAATACTGATGAGCATTTTAAGCGAGCTTGAGAATTACTGTGATAATTATTATCCGTTACATATGCCCGGACACAAGAGAGGCGCAGGAGAGCACGATTTCGGAGCACTGTTGTCTGATAAACTTCCGTATTCGATCGATGTGACCGAGGTCGAGGACACCGATGACCTTCACAACGCACACGGGTATATAAAGGAAGCCATGGACAGGACAGCCGCAATGTATGGCGTAAAGAGGACATGGTACCTGGTGAATGGGAGCACATGCGGAAATCTTGTGGTCGTATCTGCTGCAGCGGGAATTGGAGATGAGATCATTGTCGCGAGAAACTGCCACAAATCGGTCTTTCATGCCATTGAACTTAAGAATATGAGGGCACATTATGTATGGCCGCAGCTGGTAAGGGACAGGGAAATTGCAGGTTCCATGTCACCTGATTCCATAAGAGAAGCGCTGGAAAAATTTCCAAAATCGAAGGCAGTGGTAATTACAAGCCCGACATATGAAGGAATTCTGTCTGATGTGAGGACAATCGCGGAAGTCTGCCACAGCAAAGGAGTTCCGCTTATTGTTGATGAGGCGCATGGCGCACACCTTGGGATTACATTCGACGGCGGCTGTGCGATGGACTACGGGTTTCCTGACAGTGCTGTCCACTGCGGTGCTGATATCGTGGTGCAGAGCGCACACAAGACGCTTCCAAGTCTCACTCAGACTGCGTGGATCCACCAGACATCAGAAAAATATATCAAAGCTGCGGCAATAGAGCATCAGATCGATATTTTTGAGACGACTTCGCCGTCGTATCCGCTGATGTGTTCGCTCGATGAATGCACGGGTATCATGCTGGAGCATGGCAGGGAGCTTTACAGTTCATGGCAGAAATCACTTCATGATCTTGACGTCAAAACAAGCGGCCTCGGACATCTTAAGCTTCTTTGCCATGGAGCTGAAGCTGCGGAGAGCGCAGATGAAACAGTATTTGCGCACGACCCTTCCAAGGTATTGATCTGTGGAAACGGACTTAACGGATCAGCTATAGCAGGAATACTGAGGAATGAATATGGATTTGAAATGGAAATGACATGCGGCATGAACTGCCTGGCGATGACAGGACCGCTGGATGATCATGCTATGACAGGTAAATTCGCCGAAGCAATCGTGCATATTGACGATTGTTTTGAATGGTATCTTGCAAAGAATAAAAGGGAGCATAATCTCACTGATCTGGGACATAGCTTTCATGAGGGAGATATTTCCGGATCATATGTGTGGGCTTATCCTCCGGGGATACCCATGATCCTCCCCGGGGAGATGATAAAAGAATGTACGCTTGAGAGTATGAGAAAACTTGAGAGCGAGGGAACAGCTCTCCGGATAGGTAAATAGAGCGGTTTAAAGGCACTTTATGCTATAATGAATTTCGTGGACGCGCGGGATAAATATCTTGCAGCCAGACGGAACAATCGTATATTTGTACTTTCAGCGAAGGAATAACATGGAGTTCGATGATCTTATAGGCGCAGGCAGTGAAATCCTGGATGCCGTCACAAAAGCAGTCTCAAATAATGATTACAGCGATTTGAGCAATACGATCAGGAGCAGCGTTGACGCGGCGGCAAAGTCCGTGAACGAGGCTGCAAAGAATGCGGCCCGCAACAGTGAATACATGAAGAATGGCGGTGCTTCGGGATCGGGGAGCAATCCCTTTCCACGATCGGAAGCGCAGAACAAGGCGGCAAACTGGCAGCAGGAATACAGCCAGCGCAACGCAAAGAACGGTCGGCAGAACTTCAGTCAGTCATATAAAACAACGTACAAGGCGACGCGGACTTCGCCGGTCGGTGGTCGCAGCAGTGCAGGAAATGGCGCTGAAGTCACACAGCCATACAGCTGTTTTGTGCAGAGAAAGGTCAGCTTGAGCGCGGGTCAGGGAAGCCGTATCGGTGGAGTCCTGGGAGCAGTTTTTTCAGGAATGGGATTGTCAATAGCGGCGATCATTCTGCTTATCAAGGTTCTGGTTGGAGCGACTTTTACGGGAACAATTGTTGCAACAGTGATATTTGCAATCCTGATGGGGCTGTCGATAAAGCTCATAATTAATGGCAACTCAGAGAAGAAACTTGCATCCAAATATTATGAATTCGGCAGAATACTTGGAAATAAAGAGTTTTTCAACATAAGTGAGTTCGCTGCGAGAATCGGAGAGAAAGAGAAGAAGCTCAGGGAGGAACTCAGGAAGATGATGGAGAAAGGCTATCTTCCGAACGCCCGTCTTGACAGCAGCGAGTCAACTCTGATGCTCACTGACAGTGCATACAATCAGTATCAGAGCGCCGAGGCAGCACGAAAGGAACGCGAAGAAGCCCAAAAGGCCAAGGCAAAAGCAGAGAAGAAACTATACACAGGAGTGTCGGAAGAAGTCGCGGGCATCATCAAAGAAGGCAATGAATACATAAAGCGCATACGAGAGATAAATGATGCAATTCCGGACACTGAGGAAATGTCTGATAAACTATATCGTCTAGAAAATATCATGAACAGGATATTTGAGCAGGTGGGGAAAGACCCATCGAATGCGCCTGCTCTGAGAAGATTCATGAATTACTATCTTCCTACGACAACTAAACTCCTGAACGCTTATATCGACCTCGGATCTCAGCTGGATGTGGAAAATGTTGCCAGGACAAAACATGAGATAGACGAAGCCCTTGATACTATAAACGACGGTTTCGAAAAGATATTCAATGACATGTTCCAGAATACTGCATGGGATATTTCATCAGATATTTCGGTCATGAAAACGATGATGGAACAGGACGGACTGACAGGAGACGGAATGAAGGAGAAAGTTCCTGCAGGATCCGGAGATGAAGAGAATGAGGGAGGTCTTAAATGGCAGACGAGTTCAAAGAACTGAAAGAAGCGGCACCGACTCTGGAGTTCGGGACAGTGGGACAGGTGAAGCCTGATGAAAAAGAAATTGTTGTAAGTGAAGCGCAGAAGAAGGTAACAGAAGATGAGTTCATGAAAGATGCCGAATCAATACTTACAGGTGATGAGCTATCGCAGGTAGATGATTTCGTTAAGCAGATCGATGTAACAAATTCTGCAGCTATAATGAATTACGGTGCCGGAACACAGAAGAAAATGGCAGATTTTTCCGGACAGGCTCTTGATAATGTCAGGACCAAGGACATGGGACAGACAGGTGAGATGCTGTCTCAGCTCATAACGCAGCTCAAGGATTTTGATGTGGATGCCGAAGATCAGAAGGGAATTATGGGCTGGTTCCATAAGGCGGGTAACCGTGCAGAGGAACTCAAGGCCAGGTACAGTAAGGTCGAAACAAATGTAGCTACGATATCAAATGAACTTGAAAAACACCAGGTCACGCTCCTCAAGGATGTCGATGTGCTTGACAACATGTACGAGCTGAATCTCAATTATTTCAGAGAACTGACCATGTATGTTCTGGCAGGCAAGAAGAAAATCAAAGAAGTGAGAGAGGGCGACCTCAGGAAACTGCAGGACAAGGCGGCACAGACAGGTCTTGCAGAAGATGCACAGGCAGCCAAAGATCTGGCCTCTCAATGCGACCGCTTTGAAAAGAAGATATATGATCTCGAACTTACAAGAACGATTGCCATGCAGACTGCTCCTCAGATACGTATGGTCCAGAATTCAGATACCATGATGGCTGAAAAAATCCAGTCTACTATAGTGAACACAATTCCTCTCTGGAAGAATCAGATGGTCATAGCAATGGGTGTAGATCACGCTACACAGGCGGCCAAAGCAGAGAGAGAAGTAAACGACATGACGAACAATCTTCTTAAGAAAAACGCGGAGGCACTCAAGATGGCAACAGTGGAAAGTGCCAGGGAATCAGAGCGCGGTATTGTCGATATTGAGACGCTCAGGCAGACCAATGAGACATTGATCTCTGCTATGGATGAGGTTATCAATATTCAGAAGGAAGGCAAGGAGAAACGCGCCGCAGCTGAGAGCGAACTTTCAGGGATCGAGAATCAGCTCAAGGCAAAACTTCTGGAAGCTGCCAGAAGCTGAAACAAAGAAGGTATATAACACAAAAAAGGAGACCTGGTGGTCTCCTTTTTTTTGCGCCGGAAGGGACGTGGTTTATTTTAATAGCACGCAGCCTTAACTCAAGCTCTTCTGTTCTATCGGTTGCAAATGTGCTCATAATATACCGTTTTGCGGACAAAATAAACTTTGTTAAAAAAATATCTTTTATTTTGAAATTGTGGTATTATATGCATGCTCGTAACCGGAATAGCAAAACCGGATAAGCAAAGTATATAAAAATGGCAGGCGTAAACTATGTTTGCATTATTCTTTGTTTTATGGATCATATTGAACGGTCGGGTAACTCTGGAAATCGTTCTCTTCGGACTTGCGATATCTGCGGCAATATGTGTGTTTGCTGTCAGAATAGTAGGATACAGGCCGGAGACATCTGTTCGTATCCTTCGCAACATTCCATTATTGTTCCTTTATATCCTGAATCTCATAGTTGAGATATTCAAGGCGGGAGCGGCAGTCATGTCGGTCGCGCTCAGAAGATCAGCACGCCCGGATCCTGTTATTGTTGAGTTCAGATCCGGACTTGAAACGAATCTTCAGAATGTCCTTCTCGCGAACTCGATCACTCTTACTCCGGGAACATATACACTGTTCCAGGATGGTGATCATTTTGTTGTGCACTGTCTTCGCAGAGAATATGCTGAGGGAATGCAGGATTCCAGTTTTATAAAACTCCTGAGGAAGATCAAATAAAATGACAATAGAAGATTGTTACAATACATTGTATCTGTCAGTGACAATAGGAATGCTGATACTTGTCGGTGCGATGGTAATACGCTCTATTATCGGACCGCGTATCACAGACAGGATATTGTCCATAAATATGCTGGGAACAATGGTCATCTGTACAATAGCCATACTTTCGCAGTATCTGGGTGAATCGTATCTTGTCGATGTCGCTCTTATATACGCGATGATAAGTTTTGCCACAGTTCTCATATTGGCAATCATGTTCCTGCCTGTAAAGCCAAAGGAGCCGAAATTCCCGGGATTTACACTTAAGAACGGGCAGGCGGCAGGGAAGGAGGCTGAAAAATGATATTTGAATGGATCCGTTTCTTTATTGTTGCAGCTCTCCTTATTGCGGCACTCATCAGTTTTGCCAGCGCAGTGTTCGGAGCGTACCGCTTCGGCTTTGTGATGAACAGAATGCACTCTGCAGGTATCGGGGACACGCTGGGTATTTTCTTTATTGTAACAGCGCTGTGTATTGCGTCAGGTTTCAATATGGATACGCTCAAGCTCCTCCTGCTGATATTCTTCATGTGGTTTACATCACCGGTCTCAACGCATTTTCTTGGGCAGGTCGAGTATTATACCAATCCTGATCTGTCAAAACATGTTCAGCGCATAGGCGGAATGCTGGGCGATGAAAAGACTGAGGCTGAACTTAAGAAAAATCCGGATAAGGAGGCAGAGGATGGCGCTGACTGATGTTGTAAAGATCATATTGCTTGTTTTGCTTGTGGTTTGTGCGATCGCTGTCAATTTTACGAAAACACTGCTTCAGGCAGTCATAGTTTTTATGTCATACAGTTCTGTCATGTGCATAATCTGGGTGCTGATGGAGTCGCCTGATCTGGCGATAACAGAGGCGGCTGTCGGTGCCGGTATTTCAGGCGTGTTGTTCCTTCTGACACTTCGCAGGATCCGTTCTGAGGATGACAGAAGAGAAGAGGAACGCAGAGCCAGCGGGAAATCAGACAAGGACGAACCGGGTGGAGGCAAGTTTGAAAGTAGATAAATCTACTTTCAAACTACGAGGTTGATGCTGCGCACAACCTCGAACCATTTATACGAGCGTTGCTCGTATTGCGCCAAAAAAGGTCACAGCATGAGGTTAAGAATGAGTAACAAATTTGCAAAATTCAGGAACTGGCTCGCCGGTGATTACGATCCCCTTAAGAATGTCCTCGATACGGATGAGACAGTAAGTGATTCCCGTGAGGAGATCAAGAAGGAAAACAGGAAGATCATTTCTGAAGTCGACGCTGAGGGAAGTACGCGGAGGCTTGAAAAGGCCGAGCAGAGAGGCTTTGATCTGGTATACAGGGTTATTGCGATAGTGAGCTGCCTTTTGCTCATAGGCGTTCTGCTATTTACGGTCGCACTGCTCCCGAGATACGGGGTAGAGAACCCTGAGTCGACAACAGTCGTGAAACGCTATGTGGAAAGCGGACTCCAGGAGACGGGAGCCATCAATATAGTAGCGGGTATCATACTTGATTATCGTGCCTTCGATACGCTGGGAGAATCGCATGTTTTGTTTACGGCACTGATATGCGTAACTATACTTCTTCGTGCTGACAGTAAGAACCTTCGTACAAAATATGAGGATTTCTACACAATAAAACAGGTGAAGTATCACGATCTGAATAAAGACAAAATCATAAACAGAGTGGGAATGATACTTGTTCCCTGCATATTTGTATTTGGAATTTACGTTCTTCTGAACGGGCAGAACGGACCGGGCGGCGGTTTCTCAGGAGGTTCTGTTATGGGTGCCGGTCTTATCATAGGAACGGCGGCTTTCGGATACGAGAAGATGGACAGATTCATCTCGACAAAGACCGCAATGTGGATCACCTTTATTTCGCTGGCGTTCTACAGTTTTGCCAAGGGGTATGTATTCTTCACAGGCGCGAACGGTCTGGACAATCATATCCCGAAAGGAATCCCGGGGGCGATACTGAGCGGCGGACTTATACTTCCTCTTGATATAGCAGTCGGCATGGTCGTTGCATGCACAATGTACGGGTTCTACAACCTGTTCAGAAGGGGCAGGACGTAACCGGAAAATTGCATTCGCGATTTTCAGACCTGGAGGTAATCATGTTATCAAATCTGGTCATAAATTATGAAGAAGCAGTTGCTATAGTTCTATTTGGCATCGGATTCACAACGCTCCTTTTCCAGCGCAATCTGGTGCGCAAGCTGATAGGCATGAATATCATGGACACCGGGACATTCCTTTTTCTTGCATCCATGGGATTCATAAACGGACGCAAGGCTCCGATAGTAGTAAATGGGGTGCAGGATACTGCGGCTTATATCAACCCTATTCCGGCAAGTCTTGTTCTTACAGGTATTGTGGTCTCTGTTTCCGTCACAGCAATTATGCTGTCGCTGACAGTCCGCCTGTATCACAGGTATCACACATTGCAACTTGATGATATTTATGTTTTGTCAAAGCATCAGACGGAAGACCGCTAGCAAAGCCAACCTGAGGAACAGGTTGGCTTGAAAGCTTTGGACTTAGTCCAAAGCTTTAAGACAGATGATATGCCGTTTGTTTTGGAGGCACACGAAAGTGACTAACAGTTTTATTACAAATTTTCCGCTCTTCACAATAGTACTGAGCCTTTTCTCAGGGCCTCTGTGCTATATGCTGAAGAGACGTATGGCCAGGTATTGGACTATAGGCCTTGAGTGCGGACTGATAGCTATGGTGTCAGCGGTGCTCTGGTATACGATGACGACTGGAAGCTCATTTACTTATGTAATGGGCGAGTTTCCGGCGCCCTGGGGCAATGAGATCCGCGCCGGAGTTCTTGAGGCTCTGATCGCTCTTGTTTTCCTGCTCGTAATGCTGTCATCAGTCATAGGCGGCAGCAAATATATCGATATAGATATAGATGAGAGCAAGATCAACCTCTACTACACGCTTATAAATCTTATGACAGCAGCCCTGATGGCGATGGTCTGGACGAACGATATCTTCACAGGATATGTTTTTCTTGAGATCCTGACACTGACGAGCTGCGGAATCCTGATAGTCCGTGAGATAGGAAGAACAACGCTGGCCGCGGTGCGATATATGATAATGAATCTGCTCGGCTCTGGGCTTTTCCTTCTGGGCGTCGTCCTGCTCTACGATGTGACAGGCAATCTTCTTATGGTTCCAATGCAGGAGGAAATTGCAAAACTCATCACGAACAGTCAGAACATGATGGCCATCACCATGGGACTTGGGATCCTGACAATCGGACTCTGCATCAAGAGCGGGCTCTTCCCGTTCCATTACTGGATGCCTGATACATACGGCTGGGCCACTCCGACATCAGGAGCTGTCCTGTCATCTCTTGTTTCAAAATGCTACATTTTCCTGCTGTTCAAGATTTACTACCGCGTGATAGGGATAGAGGTCTTTGAGCAGCTGCCGATAAGGAACATTCTGCTGGTGCTGGGCCTCATGGGCATGGTAGCGGGTTCTGTCTCGGCAATGAGGGCGAATAACATAAACAGGATGGTTGCCTTCTCATCGGCGGCACAGATAGGTTACATATATATGGGAATAGGCATCGGCGGAAAGGTCGGCTACACAGCGGCTATGTTCCATGTCATGGCGCACGCCGTCACAAAGTCAACGTTGTTCCTGACAACTCCGCGCCTTTCAGATGTATCCGGAGGAAGTCTGTTGTTCAGGAACCTGCAGGGAAGCGGCATACGTGACAGAGCGGCCGGTGTTTATTTTTCAGTCGCCTCGCTGTCAATGATCGGCATTCCGATATTCGCAGGATTTTCGTCAAAACTTCTTTTCGCTGAGGCTGCAGTAGATTCGGGGAGCATGACAAAGATGGTGCTCGTGATGATAGCGCTTGCTCTCAGCTCGATGCTCAATGCGATTTACTTCATCCGTACCATGATAAGGATCTACCAGCCTGATACAACAGGAATCCGTGTCAGTGCGAAGCGTGTTTCTTATCAGATACCGATGATAATACTTACGGTCATGAACCTTGCACTTGGCCTGTTCTCATGGTACTTTGCGGGAATGATAGAGCAGGGACTTTCAATGTTCGGCTGAGCGTCAGATGGAATCGGAGTGAGAGAAAATGCTTATACTTTGTTCTGTTTTATTCCCGATAATCGCGGGAGTCATAGCATCAAACGTCAAAACAAATACTCGCGCAAGGCATATTGCATATTCGCTGATCTGCGCGATCACGGACGTCCTTGTCATCCTGGCGCTTTCCTCAAAGGGGAGCGTGACAGTGGTGAAGTTCTTTGAGAATGTGTCGTTCTCGTTTGCGGTCGATGACCTTGGCGTGTTCTTCCTGATAGCGGTCATGCTTCTTTTTACCGCGGTGCTTTTCTACTCGTTTGAATACATGAAAATGGAGAAAAATGAAGAGCGTTTCTTCGGCTTCTATTTTGTGACATTCGGAGCGATGATCGCCATGTGCATGGCGGAGAATCCCGTCACTATGTATCTTTGTTTTGAACTGCTGACACTCCTTTCAGTTCCGCTTGTTCTGCATGATGAGACAAAAGAGGCAGTGACAGCGGGCCTCAAGTACCTGTTCTATTCAATAGCGGGTGCTCTCATGGGGCTTCCGGCAGTATATCTTGTTTACAGATTTGCCGGTGCAGCAGCTGATTTTACATACGGCGGATTTATCGATCCGTCAAAACTTGCAGGTCATGAGGGTGTTTTTCTTGCCTTTATCTTTATCGGCATTCTTGGTTTCGGTACGAAAGCCGGACTTTATCCCATGCACGGATGGCTGCCGACAGCCCATCCCGCAGCACCTGCTCCGGCATCGGCACTCCTTTCGGGAATAATTGCAAAGGCCGGTGTGTTCGCTGTGATAAGGCTTTTGTTCTACTCAGTCGGAACCGAAATCCTTCGGGGGACCTGGGTTCAGAACGCATTCATAATCCTTGCAATGATAACGATCTTTATGGGTTCAATGACAGCTTTTCTCGAAAAGAACCTCAAGAGAAGGCTGGCGTATTCGACTATAAGCCAGATTTCATATATTCTTCTCGGGATTGCTTTCCTTTCGGATGAAGGGCTGGAAGGCGGACTTATTCATGTTCTGTCGCACGCTTCGTCCAAGGCCTGCCTCTTCCTTTGCGCCGGAGTTTTTATTTACAAACTTGGAATAAGAAATGTAGAGGATCTTCGCGGTATAGGAAAGAGAATGCCGGTCACGCTCTGGTGCTTTACAATAGCATCACTCTCGCTCATAGGAATTCCTCCGATGGGCGGCTTTATAAGCAAATGGGTAATCGGAAGCGCAGCTCTTGATTCCGGGATGGGCGCTTTATCAATACTAGCTCCGGTAGTTTTGATCGTTTCCGCTTTTATAACTGCGGGGTATCTGCTTCCGATCGTGATAGACGGATTCTTCCCGGGTAAAGATTATAAAGCCCCTGCAATTTCTGAGGAACCGTCAAAACTGATGACAATACCGATGATAGTTCTGTGTGCGGCATCAGTTATTATGGGCATCTGGGGCGTTAACATAGTGAACGCGATAATGAAATTCTGATAAGTATTCCTGAACGAGGCAACGCATATGTGGTTGCCATATGAGGCTATGATGAATTCATATTTTCTTTTACAACCTATGACCGTGGCATTGATAGGGGGATTTCTGATGATATTCCTCCATTTTAAGAATGACAGGGTGCGCAATATTTATTCGGAAGTGATAGCTCTTGTCACAACGGTGCTCGTTTGGATAGCACTTATAAAGGCGGACGGGAGCGCTGTCACACTATATCGCTTCACATATGGATTTACGATATCATTTGGCGTAGACGGGCTTTCAAAATTATTTGCCGGAATGGTCTCATTAATGTGGCCATTCGCGCTGCTTTACGCATTCGAGTACATGAAAGACGATAAGCGCAAGAACGTGTTTTTCGCTTTCTATCTCATGACGTATGGCATCACGCTGGGCGTGTGTTTCTCTTCGAATATCACGACACTTTATGTTTTCTATGAGATGCTGTCACTTGTCACTATTCCGCTCGTATCACATTATGGCGATCATGAAAGCATGTATGCCGGCAGGAAATATGCGGCTTACACTATAGGCGGTGCATCGCTTGCTTTCTTCGCAGTCGTGATTGCAACAGTATACGGAGGTGGTGGAAACTTTATATATGGTGGGAGTCTGGGAGCTGCAAGAGCTGCTTCAGGAAACACGATGAGCATGGGTATGCTGCAGATAGCATTCCTGTTCGGGTTCTTCGGTTTCGGCGCCAAAGCTGCTGTATTTCCGCTTCATGACTGGCTGCCGACAGCGTCTGTCGCTCCGACCCCTGTCACAGCACTGCTACATGCGGTCGCTGTTGTAAACACAGGTGCTTTTGCTGTGATGAGGCTCACATGGTATCTGTACGGTGCTGATCTCATAAAAGGGTCATGGGTACAGGCCGCATGTCTTATCGCTGCTGAGTTCTCACTTGTTTACGGAGCTGTCCAGGCACTGAGGGAGAGAAGATTTAAGAGAAGGCTCGCTTTCTCTACGATGAGCAACCTTTCATATATGCTGTTCGGAATCATGCTTCTTACTCCAATGGGGTATCTCGGAGGGCTGTCCCACATGCTGTTCCACGGTGTGATCAAGATGAGCCTGTTCCTCTGCGCCGGTGCTTTTATGCGCCAGACAGGCAAGAACTATGTATTTGAGATAAACGGAGTCGGCAGGAAAATGCCTGTGACTTTCATATGTTACACGCTTGGCGCGTTGTCACTTACCGGCATCCCGCTTTTCTGTGGATTCATTTCAAAGTGGACACTTATATCAGCAGGTGCGGATGAAGGCTCTGCGCTGGGCATTATCGGTGTTGTGGCACTCATTGTTTCAGCGTTCCTCTGCGCAATGTATACGCTCACAGTAAGTGTGAGAGCGTTCTTCCCAATGAAGGGAAAGGATTTTTATGCTGACGGAACCGAAGGCAGCGCAGTAAAGGAAGCGGGCTGGCAGATGCTCGTGCCTGTTGTGGTATTTACGATCGCAAATGTTTTGTTCGGGGTCTTCTCCGAACCGATAATGAGCTTTCTCACAAAGATTGCGGAAGGTGTGATCTGATGAGTATTCAGGGAATTTTTGTGGATGGTCTTACGTTTCAGGTCGATGGGTTCAGGATTACATACGCGTTGATCACAGCGCTTATGTGGCTGTTCACGTCGCTGTTCTCAATAGAATATTTCAGGAACGAACGTCACAACATGAGGCGCTATTGGGTATTCACGGCAATCACGTTCATTGCAACGGAGGGCGTGATGCTTTCCGGTGACCTCATGACGACATTTATCTTCTTTGAAATACTGTCGTTTACGTCGTTTGTGTGGGTCATTCAGGAAGAAACGACTGAGGCGATCCGCGCGGGATATACATATATCTTTATTGCGATCTTTGGCGGTCTTCTCCTTCTGATGGGGCTGCTTCTTCTCTATAATGCTGCAGGAACACTTTCATTCGCCGGACTTTCTGAGATATTCAGCGGCAAGTCAGAAGCGGTGTCAGGTCAGGTATATGCTGCAGGAATTCTGATACTCTTCGGGTTCGGTGCAAAGGCGGGTATGTTCCCGCTGCATGTGTGGCTTCCAAAGGCACATCCCGTGGCTCCTTCTCCTGCGTCGGCTCTGCTGTCAGGCGTTCTTACCAAGGTCGGTATTTATGGAATACTTATGACTTCACTCGAGGTCTTATCAGCTAATCCGTCATACGGAGCGGTGATCCTTGTTCTTGGAACAATCACGATGGTACTTGGAGCTGTTCTTGCACTGTTTTCAGTGAATATCAAACGCACACTCGCCTGTTCCTCAATGTCGCAGATAGGATTTATTCTCGTAGGCATAGGCATGTATCATCTCCTTGTCGCGGCAGGAAACGGAGAGGGTGCTGCAACTGTACTTTCAGGGACTGTGCTGCACATGGTAAACCATTCGATGATAAAGCTCTGCCTGTTCATGGCATCAGGCGTTGTCCTTATGAAGGCAGGAACCGTGGACCTCAACAGGGCACGGGGCTTCGGCCGCAGTAAAAATGCACTCAAGGTCGCGTTCGCTCTGGGTGCGCTCGGCATTTCAGGCGTGCCGGGATTCAACGGATATTTCAGCAAAACATTGCTCCATGAGGGCATTGTGACATATATAAATGCAGTAAATGCAAACGGGGCTTTGACAGGTGCGGATGGATCCGCGCTGGGCGGGCTGACAGGAATCATCGTTGGTGCTGCTAATCTTCATGTGATAGAGTGGCTGTTCCTGATTTCGGGCGGACTCACTTTGGCGTACATGCTGAAACTGTTCATTGCGATCTTTGTCGAGAAGAACAGCGATGCAGCTCTTCAGAAACAGTATGACAGCGACAGAAAAGGGATGAACGCTCTCAGCGCTTTCGTGATAGTCGGTTCATCACTGTTTATGTTCATTCTTGGAATAAGATCCGTGGCAGAAAACCTGGCTGATTATATGATCAGGTCATTCAGCTCTGACGCGACATCGGTCTTCACGTTCGCACCATTTACATGGAGAAGCCTGCAGGGTGGGCTGATCTCACTTGCAATCGGTATACTGATATATGTGTTCATAGTGAGAAAAGTGTTTATAAAGAATGGGCAATATGTGAATCTGTGGCCGTCAAAACTCGACCTGGAGGAAGCAGTATATCGTCCGCTTCTTACAGGAGTGCTGCCGCTTGTCCTTGGCACGGTCGCCAGAGTCATAGCATGCAGTCTCGACTATCTGATAGCCTTTGCAAGAGGCACAGTGCTGAGCGAGAGAAGACCGAGAACCGCTGAGGCAAGAAAGCGTTCTGAGAGAATTATGACTCTGCGTGAAGGAACAAACAATGTTGTAAGCAGGGTCGCGGAAAACTACACGTTCGCGATGATGATGGCATGCATAGGAATACTGGTGGTCCTGGGAACACTTGTTTTGATATTGGCACTGTAGGTGTTGGTAGTTGTATATTTAGGATGATATACAGGAGCCCTGAATGATCACGTATGATTGTTCAGGACTTTTTTTAAAACTATTCGTATAAATATATAAAAAAATTCTTTCATATAAAGGATTGGTGGCAAAAATGAAAAAATCTGTTACGTCCAGAAATATCATACTTGAAGAAATGTTCAGAAAAGTCCTTCCGCAACAGATGCTGGCCGGACTTGTATTCACGCTCAACTCGCTGATAGATTCTCTTGTGACGAGCAGATTTCTCGGATCAGATGCAATGGCGGCGCTTGGGTTCTATTCTCCGATTTCGAATATCCTGTACTTGTGTTATGTGTTTATAACAGGAACGCAGATATTGTGCGGCAACAGTATAGGAAGAGGAAAAGCGAAGGAAACCGTATCAATATTTTCCACATG
>Ga0172378_10001373_pt1 | contig 22443 bp, 21 predicted proteins | sample GrowelOW332metaG_FD_119755 | JGI IMG/M metagenome (GOLD analysis project Ga0172378, IMG submission 119755) | Groundwater microbial communities from an aquifer near a municipal landfill in Southern Ontario, Canada - Pumphouse #3_1 metaG | ecosystem: Environmental > Aquatic > Deep subsurface >... | reverse complement strand
CACCACAGACGACCAAAGAACATTCCGAAGATGAACATCAGTGTAAAAGTAATAAAGCTACCGTTGATAATATGTTCAAAGGCCGCCATAAAAATTAAGTAAGGCGAAAAGTACCAAATCGTAATTGGAAAAAGTAGCATTGAAAAGATTAGAGTGAATTTTCTAAATCTTTGAAGATTTGATTTTTGCATGTTTATTTTCTCCAAGTTGATTTGTTGTTTTGTAAAAACTATTGCCAAGTAAACTTGTCATTGGGTGAAATATACTACTGCCAAGTAAAATTGTCAACAAGAAGAATGACTATATTATATCAGATTTTATTTTCTCTCTTTTTTTACTGCTAAAAGAGAGGATTTTTATTGTCAATCAATGTTTAATATATATAGTGTTAATCAACTTATATGGAGTATAATTATGGATATGATTGAGAAATTTAATGATGCTGTTAGCTATATAGAGCAGCATTTACAAGATGAAATTGATATTGAGAAAGTGTCTGAAAAAGCAGGTTGTTCATCTTATCATTTTCAAAGAATGTTTATGTATCTTGCCGATATGCCTCTTTCTGAATATATACGAAGGAGACGGATGTCGTTGGCCGCAACTGATATAAAAGCAGGTGAACGGATATTGGATGTTTCATTAAAATATGGATATGATTCACCAACTGCATTTAACCGAGCATTTAAAAGTGTTCTTGGAGTTGCTCCTTCAGCTATTAAAAAGACAGGAACAGAACTAAAAGCATTTCCTCGGATAAGTTTTAGTTTAACTGTATCAGGCGGAACAGAACTTTCTTTTAGAATAGAAAAGAAAGACGCGTTTACAATCATGGGTATTTCAGCGGAATTATCTAATAGGCTTGAAGAAAACTTTATGAAAGTTCCAAAAATGTGGATGAAAGCCAGCTTATTTGGAACAGTAAAAAAACTGGCTGCATTGCAGAACAATCCCGATGTTCCTGGTATTTTGGGCGTAAGCATTCCAGAAAATAATGACAAGTGGAGATATTACATTGCAAGCGCAACAAACGCCAGCAATTCAAAATTCGAAACGAGAACAATTCCTTCATTTACATGGGCAATTTTTTCAGGCAAAGGAACAAATAAAGATATACAGACTTTGGAACAGCGAATTATAAAAGAATGGCTACCTTCCTCTGGGTATGAATATGATAATGGCCCTGATGTTGAAGTGTATCTTACTCCCAATCCAAAAAATGCTGTTTACGAAGTTTGGATTCCTGTGCAAAAAGCAAAAAATTAAATTATTGCAAATTGTTTTAAACACGACATACAGTTGTCATGTTTGGTAATCTATACTGCATTCATAATTTAATTAACAAAACCTAATGTTGGTTTTATAGGAGATTTTATGCAGTATGAAACAGTGGAACTCAATGAAAAGAAAGTGATTGGAATTGCTTCACGCACAAACAATCATTCACCTAAAATGCCAGAAGTGATTGGTGACCTGTGGGGCAAGTTTTATCAGGGAGGAGTTCTTAATTCCATTCCGAACAAATGCGCTCAAACATCGCTTGGTATTTACAGCGAGTACAAAGGAAATCAGGATGATGATTATACAATCACAGTTGGCACAGAAGTTTCATCAACAGGAAAAATTCCAGAAGGTTGTGTTGCACTTACAATTCCTGCTGGCAAGTACGCAAAGTTTTCTGTAAAGACAACAATGCAAAACGGACCGCAAGATGTAGGTAAACTTTGGGGAGAAATTTGGCAGACTAAATTGGACAGAACTTTTGTTGCAGACTTTGAAGAGTATCTTGCGCCAAATGCAGACGGTAGTGAAATTGTGAATATTTATGTTGGGCTAAAATAAGAGTCTCTTGTGAAAATAGAATTTTGCTTTTAAAGTCACAGAAAAACTTGATGTCTTTGCTGACGATACTATTATGGCATGGTATAATTTGTATAAGACTCAAGATTTAAACTTCTTTTATGATTTGATGAGTTCCATGGAGGAAAAATGAAAATCAAACTGGACGGATTTGGAATATTTGTAGAAGATATGCCGACAATGATTAGATTCTATCGTGATGTTTTAGGCTTTGAAATTAGGGAAGATGAAAACACATCAAATGTTTTTTTGGAAAAAGATGGAACTTTGTTTTTGTTATATCGCCGAACAGATTTTGAAAAAATGACAAGCACTCATTTCAATTACGCGCCAAAAATCAATGGACATTATGAAATTGCATTGAGTGTAGAAAATTATGCGGCAGTTGATTAAGCGTATGCCGAAGTTGTAAGCAAACGCGGCAAGTCGGTTCTTAAGCCAACAACTGAAGAATGGGGACAGCGAACTTGCTATGTTTCAGACCCTGAATGTAACTTGATAGAAATTGGTTCGTTTGTAAAATAGACGGGAGAAAAATATGAGTGATAAATTCGATTTTAAAAAAGAGTACAAAGATTTATACTTGCCACCCAAAAAGCCTGTTATTATCAATGTGCCATCAATGAAGTTTATTGCAGTGAACGGCAAGGGAAATCCAAATACCTGTGAAGAATACAAAAACGCAATGGAAATATTATATGGCTTGTCATATTCAATAAAAATGAGCAAGATGAATGGAACCGAGCCTGAGGGTTACTATGATTACGTTGTTCCGCCTCTTGAAGGTTTTTGGGAAATGGCGGATGGCTCAAGTGTTATTGGAAACGTAAAAGATAAAAACTTATTTGTGTGGACTTCACTTATTCGACAGCCTGAATTTGTAACAAAGAAAGTGTTCGAGCAGGCAAAAGCAGTTCTTTCAAAAAAGAAGCCCGAACTAAATCTTGATACAGCGCAATTTGTAACAATAAAAGAAGGCTTGTGTGTTCAGATTTTGCATGTTGGCACTTATGATACCGAGAGTGCAAGTGTTGACCTAATGAATAAATATATAGGAGAGAACGGATATGAAAATGATTTTTCTGATGGTGAAAACGGTCGTCGCCACCATGAAATATATTTAGGGGACCCACGCCGTATTGCTCCTGAAAAGCGGCGCACTGTTATTCGTCATCCTGTTAAGAAAGTAAAATGATGGAGAAATTTGTAAATTGAATTTAATTACATTAACAGAAGAAAACTTAGGCTCAGAACATATTTGCTGCGCAATTTCAAACAACAATGATATTCAGGTTGCATCAAAAAAATCATGGCTTAGAGATAGAATAAAAGAAGGGCTTGTTTTTACAAAGGGCGATGTGCGTGGAAAGTGTTTTATAGAATACATTCCCGCGGAATTTGCATGGGCGCCAATTGAAGCTCCAGATTATATGTATATAGACTGCCTGTGGGTCTCAGGACAGTTCAAGGGCAAGGGCTATTCAAATGAACTTTTAGAAAGCTGTATAAATGACAGCAAGACAAAAAATAAAAAAGGACTTGTTGTGTTGTCTTTTAAAAAGAAACTTGCTTTTTTGTCTGATCCGAAATTTTTACAACACAAAGGATTTATTTTAGCTGATGAAGCAAATCCAAGCTTTGAGTTGATGTATCTTCCATTCAAACAGAACGCATATGTTCCAAAATTTATGCATCAAGTAAAGGAACCTAAAATTAAAGAGCAAGGCTTTGTTGTATACTATTCAAGCCAATGTCCTTTTACAGCAAAATATGTTCCTCTTATTGAGGCTGTTGCTAAAGCAAAAAATGTAAAGTTCAAAGCAATTCATTTTGAATCATCAAAAGAAGCTCAGAACGCACCAGCTGCAGTAACGTCATTCTGTCTTTTCTACAACGGCGAATATGTTACAAACGAAATTCCTTCAGAAAAGAAATTTGAAAAGATGATTGATGAAAAAGTAGGGGAAATAAACTGAAACGTAAAATTTAGAAACTATCCAATTGCACCCAATTGCACCCAATTGCACCCAAAAATGTCGCAAAAACATGAAATATATGTTAAAATAAATACATGAAAACATCAGACCTATCAAAAGAAAAATTGGAACAATTACTTAACCAGGGCGAAGGGTTTACAATTGAATACAAAAAATGTAAAGATTCAATAAGTGAAAGTGTCTTTGAAACTGTTTGTTCTTTTTCAAATAGGTATGGCGGATATATTTTATTAGGTGTTGAAGAAGATAAAAAAACGGGTAAAGGATTAGCTGCCGGTGTTGAAAAAAAATCAGTTCAGAAAATTAAGAAGGACTTTATCAATACGTTGAATAATCCTACAAAATTCAGTCCATCACTTTTTCTTTCTCTTGAGGAAGTAGAATACAAAAAGAAAACTTTGTTGTGGGTTTATGTTCCTATAAGTTCAGAAGTTGAATCTTGTGGGCATGAGATTTTTGACAGAAATGGAGACGCTGATCAGAAGATTACAAAATCAACTGATCTTGTAGCAAATCTTTATTCAAGAAAATCACATGCTTATTTTGAAAGTCAGATTTTTCCATATGTTACAGAAGAACATCTTAGAATGGATTTGATTCCAAAAATAAAACAGTTAGCACTTGTAAGAAACGAAAATCATCCGTGGAATAATTTAAGTGATATGGAACTTTTTAGAAGTGCTGGCTTGTATGAAGAAAATCTTATCACAGGGCAAAGAGGTTTTAATCTTGCTGCAATACTTTTATTTGGAAAAGATACAACAATTCATTCATGCTTGCCTGCTTATAGAACAGATGCAATTTTTAGAGATAAAAATTTTGACAGATATGATGACCGCCTTATTGTAGATACAAATCTTATTGAAAGTTATGAACTTCTAATGAATTTTATAGCAAAACATACAGATGATAAATTCTTTTTAATTGATAACGTGAATACCAGTGTCCGTAATATTATTGCAAGGGAAATTGTAAGCAACATCTTAGCTCATCGCGATTATTCTAGTGCCTTTCCTGCAAAAATGATTATTACAAAGGATCAAATCTACACAGAAAATTGGAATCGTGCCATTACGTTTGGAAAAATAAAACCAGAACATTTTACGCCTTATCCAAAAAATCCTGTCATAGCAAATTTTTTTATGAACATTGGGCGTACAGATACACTAGGCTCTGGTGTGAGAAATCTTTACAAGTATACAAAAATTTATTCTAATTCAGAACCGACTTTGGATGAAGACGATGTTTTTACAATTACAATTCCTTTGATTGCAGATGAAAAAAATAGTAATTCTACACATAATAAAAGTAATAGTTTGTCTAATGAAGAAAAAATTCTTGTATATATAAAAGAGAATGGAAGCATAACAACGCCTCTAGCAAATGTTTTATTAAACTACAATTCACGTACAGCTGGTCAAAAATTACTTTCAAAAATGGTAGAGGAGAAAACGATTTTAAAAGTTGGAAATGGAAAAGCTACAAAATATATTATTGTGCAAGTGTAATTTATTTTGCATATTTCTTACTGATTCCCGCAATGTAATCAACAAATTCTTTACGGAACTCTTTTGGCTCAAGCAGTTCTACTTGAGTGCCATAAGTCAGAAGCATTACAAAAAGATTTTCTTTGTCTGTAACAGATGTCTTTACAATAATTTTTTGTTCATCACTGCAAGAAATATACTCAGCTCCAAACTCATCTATTATGCGCCACTTTACTTCTGGAGAAAATGAAAGCTTTACTTTTATTTCTTGTGGATAAATTTTTTGCATTACATATTCAGGAGAAGGAATTTGTTTTTCTGGAGTAAATATTTTATCTTCAGTTTTTAAATTTGCCATTCGATTCAATTTAAAAAGCCTGAATTCTTTTCTAAGATTGCAATATGACCATACGTACCAAGACGACCACCAGAAAATTAAGATGTATGGATCTACAATTCTTTCTGTTTTTCCACGAGGAGAATAATAAGTGAATGAAACTTCATTATGGTTTTGAATTGCTTTTTTAAATAATTCAATTTTTGGAGCGAGCGAAGATTTGTGGTATGAAGAAAGATTTATATAAATGCCAGCGCCGTTAATAACATCAGGTTTGTCAGTTTTAGGAATTGCGTCTGAAGTGCCGGTGCAAAGTTTTTCCATAAGCTGCTGATATTGCTTGGTGCCAGAAATGCTGTCTAGACTTTGCAGGCCTGTAAGAATTGCATTCATGTCAGAAGAAGAAAGGGCAGTCCTATCAATTGAAAATCCATTCATTATAGAAATGCCGCCATTTTGCCCTTGCTCTGTAACAAGTGGAATTCCTGATTGCGAAATTGATTCAATGTCACGGTTGATTGTTCTGCGCGACACTTCAAATTTTTCTGCAAGATAAGGCGCAGTCACTTTTTCTTTTTGAAGAAGAACTGAAATTATTCCTATTAAGCGGTCAATTTTCATTCTATGATAATAACATATTACGCATGAATTGACATACAAAAAATATAAGCGGAGATTTCAAATCACACTTGAAATCTCCGCCATAAATGATATACTAGTTATATGATAAAACGAGAATCTGAAAAACTTATAACTTCTCTTATGAAAGAATATAGCTCTGTGACAATTTTTGGGCCACGCCAATGTGGTAAGACAACAACCGCAAAAAAACTTTTTCCTAAATTTTCGTATGCAAATCTTGAAGACATGAACATTCGTGCTCTTGCAAAAAATGATCCAGAAGAATTTTTTAATCATTTCCCAGAGCCTGTTATAATAGACGAAATACAACGTGTGCCAGAATTGCTTAGTACAATACAAGTTCGAATTGATAAATATAAAAAACAAGGACAATATCTTATTACAGGAAGTCAACAAATACCTCTTAGAAATTCAATTTCACAATCTCTCGCCGGTAGAACTGCAATTGTGCAAATGCAACCACTTTCACTTTTAGAATTAAAATCAGCAGGAATTGAACTAGACAGGGACACTCAACTTATTTCAGGATTCATGCCATATCTTTTTGCAGAACCTGGTCACTCGCCTTTTGAATACTACAAAAATTATATAACAACATATCTTGAGCGTGATGTAACTCAGATTGCGGCAGTTCAGGATTTAATGCGTTTTGAAAATTTTATGAGGCTTCTTGCAGGAAGGACAGGTCAGCTTGTTAATAATTCTGCGATTGCTGGTGAAGTTGGAGTTTCAAGTACAACAATTGCTTCTTGGCTTTCTATTTTGGAAGCTTCGCATATTGTTTATATTTTAAAACCTTGGTATGCAAACAGAACAAGTCAAGTTGTAAAAACACCAAAAGTATATTTCTGTGATACAGGACTTGCATGTTGTCTACTTGGAATTGAAACACCAGCGCAAGTTATGCGTGACCCTTTGCTTGGAAATTTATTTGAGAACCTTGTTGTGTCAGAAGCTTTAAAAACAAGATTAAATTCTGGTTGTGAACCAAATTTATATTTTTTTAGAGATAGCAAAGGTCTTGAAATAGATTTGATACTTGAAGAAAATAATAAGCTTAATTTGTTTGAAATAAAAAGTGGCAAATCATTAAATGATGAATTTGTAAAAAATATGTTAAGGTTTTCAGAAACATACAGTAAATATGTTAATGAATCAACAATAAAAGGAACTGTTATTTACAGTGGAGAAACATACAAGTCGTATAAGAATTTTAAATATATAAATTTTCATGAAGTAAATGAATCATTTAAAAGTAAGATAAAGAAGTTCAGACTTTCATTTTAGTTCATAAGTGAGATTAAATTTTAAAAACTCCTTAACCTTGAATAATACTAAGAAAAAGTGCATTATAGTTCACCTTATAAAAATAAAGCGGGGCTATTTTTTTATGTTTAAGCCAGAGATCTTGAACACCATGAAAACTTATAATTCAAAAAAGTTTTTTGCGGATTTAATTGCGGGAATTATTGTTGGCATTGTTGCATTGCCACTTTCAATTGCGTTTGCTATTGCTTCAGGCTGCAGTCCAGAGACAGGACTTTACACAGCAATCATTGCAGGATTTTGCATTGCGGCTTTTGGTGGAACACGTGTTCAGATTGGCGGCCCGACTGGCGCTTTTACTGTTTTAATTTTTGCTATTGTAAATAATCCAGAGCTTGGAATGACAGGTCTTGCCACTGCCACATTGATTGCAGGCGTTTTATTAATTCTGCTTGGCGTATTTAAGATGGGCGGTCTTGTTAAATTTATTCCATACACAATTGTTGTAGGATTTACTGCGGGAATTGCAGTTACAATTGCAACAGGTCAGCTTGGAGATTTCTTTGGGCTTACAACAAATTTTTCAAACCCAGTCACAGTTTGCGGAAGAACATTTGAAAAAATGCCTGGTGATTTTACAGGAAAAATTTTAGTCTACGCGAACTTTTTTAAAACAATAAATTGGTATTCATTTGCAATGGCTGCAATCTGCCTAGTGATTATTTTTCTTTGGCCAAAAGTTACAAATAAAATTCCAGGTTCTTTAATTGTAATTATACTTGCGACACTTGCGAATCTTTTGTTTGCAAATAAATTTGGCTGGCACACTGATATTATCAAAGACAGATATGTAATTCCAACAGGGCTTCCAACACCAAAGCTTCCTGCGTTGAGCATTCCTGTAATTATAAAAGTTTTTCCTACTGCAATTTCAATTGCTGTTTTGGCGGCTATAGAGTCTCTTCTTTCTGCTGTAGTTGCGGACGGCATGATTGGAACAAAGCACGACTCTAACACAGAGTTGATTGCTCAAGGCATTGCAAATATTTTTAGTCCACTCTTTGGCGGTCTTCCTGCGACTGGTGCAATTGCAAGAACTGCGACCAATATTAAAAACGGCGGACGTACTCCTGTTGCCGGAATGATTCACGCAGTTGTGCTTTTAATTATAATGGTCTTCTTGGGTAAGTATGTTGTCTATATTCCAATGGCGGCGCTTGCGGCTGTTTTAATAAGCGTTGCTTGGAACATGGCGGGCATTCCTTCAATTAGAAAATTGCTTAAAGGACAGAAGTCTGACATTTGTGTTCTTGCAGTAACTTTTTTAATTACAGTGTTTATTGATTTAACAGTTGCAATAGAAGTAGGTCTTGGTTTTGCGGCATTCTTCTTTATTAAAAAAATGATTGATGTTAGCGCCGTCCAAACTAAAAGAGAAACTTTGGTTGGCGGAATTTCTGGCGACGGTACAGAAGAGCAGCTTGAGATTCCAGAAGGTGTCCTTGTTTACGAAATTGAAGGACCGCTTTTCTTTGGAACAGTTAGCAAATTTGAAATGGCTTCAGAACGTGCAGGCGCAAATTGCAAAGCTATGATTTTTATTATGAAGAATACAATCTATCTTGACGCAGGCGGCATTCAAGCGCTTGAACAGTGCAAGTCGGCATGTGAAAGAAAAGGCATTGTGATTATACTTTCTGGAATACATACACAGCCTTATATGCTTTTGGAAAAAACAGGTTTTGCAGAAAAAATTGGTCGTGAGAATATTTATGAAAATATATCAGAAGCGTTAAACAGAGCTAAACAAATTACTGCAAAAAAATAAAACTACTAATTAACAAAGGCACTTTATAAAATTTATTTACATTTTTTTATAAAGTGCTATACTTCTTTGCATGGAAAAAATTGAAATTAGACCTGCCGTTCCAAGCGATGCAAAATCACTTGTAGACATTTATTCATACTATGTTCTAAACACTGCAATTACTTATGAATACGAAGTTCCTTCTGTTGAAGAATTCTCTTTGCGAATAAAAAATACTTTGAAAAAAATGCCGTACATTGTTGCAGTTGTACATGGCAAAATTGCGGGCTATGCGTATGCTTCATTTTTTAATGAAAGAAAAGCGTACGAACACAGCGCGGAACTTTCAATTTATTTAGATAAAGACAAACGGCACAACGGGCTTGGCACAAAATTATATTCCGAACTTGAGAAAACACTTTTAGAAAAAAACTTTACAAATCTATATGCATGCATTGCGGCAACTTCAAGAGAAAATGATTCTTACTTAACAGATGGCAGCATAAAGTTTCATTCAAACCGTGGATTCAAAATAGTGGGTCGTTTTACTTCTTGCGCATATAAATTCAACTTGTGGTACGACATGGTGTACATGGAAAAATTTATTGCGCCTCACAAGTAATCATTGTAATCAAAATTGTGATAGGGAAAACTAAAGCGTAAAGAATTCCCTTTGTAAAATCACCATCATAATGGCTTGCGATAAAGCCAACAAGAGTAGGTCCTGAAGAGCAGCCTAAATCTCCTGCCAATGCAAGCAAAGCAAAGACTGCAGTGCCGCCTCTTTTTAATTTAGAAGCCGCAAGACTAAATGTTCCAGGCCAAAATAAGCCAACAGAAAATCCTGTTAGCGAACAACCAGCAAGAGCCGCAAATTGATTTTTAGAAAGTGCCGCAACTAAATAGCAAGCAATACACAACGCCGCAGAAGAAATCATTGCAAACTTCAATGAAATCTTTGTGCTGAATTTTCCATAAAGTGCACGTGCAATTCCCATCATCAAAGCAAATCCGCAAGGTCCTGCCAAATCACCAACAGTTTTGCTAACTTTAAGGGCAGATTCCGCAAACGCAGATGACCATTGGCTTATTGCTTGTTCCGCCGCTCCTGCACATATCATAAGCAGTAAGAAAATCCAAATAATCTTTTCTTTAAAAATATCATGTACAGAAATTTTCTCTTGTTCAGAAACAATTGGGTAGAGTGGAACGCGCAAAAAATTTAGCATATTTGCAAATGGAACAATCGCCCATAAGCAGATTAGAATTTGCCAATGTTCAATTCCAATAAAATAAAAAAACGCAGTTGAAAGCAGGACAACACCAACGTGGCCCCAGCAATAAAATGAATGAAGCAAACTCATAGCTGCTTCTTTTTTCTCTGTAGGGCACGCTTCAACAATAGGGCTGATTATTACTTCAATAAGTCCGCCTCCAATTGCATAAAGAACAACCGCAATCATTAGACCTGTATATCCAAGAAAATTTGGAAGCAGTGCCATTGCAACTAAGCCAATGCAAGAAAGTAAATGTGAAATAAATGCAGAAGCTCTGTATCCAATTTTATCAACTAATTTTACAGAAGCTAAATCTGTAAGAAGTTGAACGCAGAAATTTACTGTTGTAATGAGCGTTATTTTTTCAAGTGACAAATCAAATGTCTTTTGAAAAGTCAAAAACAAAAGTGGTGCTAAGTTGTTTACAATTGCCTGTGTAATGTAGCCAAAGTAACATGCGTAGATTGTTTGTGTGTAGTTTTTATTTTTCATATTTTATTCTGATTCAAGTTGTAGCTTTCCATTTTCCTTTTTCCAAATTCTCTGGTTGGAGCTTCCACGCAGCTTTAATGTGATGTTTCTTTTTTCTAAAATAAATTGACCGTCAACAAGAGTGTCAATGTTTTGCAAAATATAATTTATGTTGTTGTCATTTTCTTTTTCAAGTTCTTCTTTTGTGTAGCCTGTCCAACAGTAAATTTTTACATCATCAAATTTATTTTCTGATTTTAGCGAATGAATTATTTTAGAAACATATTTTCTATTTTCTTTGCAAAGAGGTTCGCCGCCTAAAAGAGAAAGGTTTCTTGTTACGCCGTTTGCAAGAAGTCCTTCTTTTATTTTTTCTAGAAGTGCTTCATATTCAATCTCTTTTCCGCCTTCAAAATCCCATGTCTCTTGATTGTGGCAGCCGGGGCAGTGGAAGTGGCAGCCTTGAAACCAGATGCTAAATGAAATTCCATCGTCACTGTCTGCTATGTCGTTTTCTATTATTCCTGCGTATTTCATAGTTGCATTATAATAAAAAAAGCAGGGCTTTTACACCCCGCTTGTAATTTTATTTTCTCCAGTCGGAAAGTTTGTTTGAATGTTGGTAGCGGTCGTGAACTTCTGCCTGTTTGCCTTTGTTAAAAGCAGTTTTGTAGTCGCCTGTTAAGTAGCCTGTTACACGTCTTAAGTGGCGTATGTTGTGGCCGTGGCACTGTGGGCATTCTTCGTCCATTTCGCCAGTGTAGCCGCAGTCTTCGCAAGAGTCTGCTGGAACATTTATTGCAAAATATGGAATGTCTTTTGCCATTGCGTATTGAATAATTTGCTCAACAGCCTTCTCATTATTTTTAGCGCCATCACCAAGCTCTACGTAAGTTATGCAGCCTGCAGAAGAGTAGCCTGTAAGCTGGCTTTCAATGTCAATCTTTTCAAATGGAGAAACCTTCTTCCAAACCGCTACGTGCATTGAGTTTGTAAAGTAATCTCTTTCTGAAACATTAGGAATTTTTCCATACCTGTCTTGGAACTTTTCCATTGCGGTGTAGCAAAGATTTTCTGCCGGTGTGTAGTAAACGCCAAAGTTCAAATGACTTTCTTTTTTAAACTCAGCGCAACGGTCTTTGTAAAGCTGCTCGATTTTTTTTGCAAGCGCCATTCCTTTTTGTGTAGTCTGGTCTGTTCCAATAAGAATCTGAAGTGATTCCGCAAGTCCAAGCTGGCCTATTACAAGAGTGCCGTGCTTTAATGCAGAACGAATTCCTTCTTCTGGAACATAGCCTTTCATTGTTCCATTTTCCCACATGAATTTTGCTGACTCTGGATTCTGTGAGCATATCCAGTCAAAGCGTTCCACAAGTTCGTCTTTTGCTTCGTGAATTGTTTTGTCTAGAATGTTCATGAAAGTTTCAACAATATCAGTTTTATCTTTTTCTGATTTTTCTTTTGCTTCCATTGCAAGTGTTGGAAGAATGATTGTGTTCGGCGCAATATTTCCACGGCCGTCTTTTTGCATTGCTGAGTTCACAATGTTGCCTGGCTTTTTGTTGTCTATAGCTCTAAGAACTGCGTCCTTCCAAGCAGATGCTGCGTTGCAGTCAAAGCCGTTGTAAGTTCTGCAGCCCATTGTTGTCATAGCGCAATCTGGTGTGTCATCGTTTACAATTATTTTTCCATCGTTTATAGAAATGTTAAAAACGCCCAAGTATTCAGGATGCTTTTTGCATGATTCAATAAACTTTTGCTTCTGCTTTTCTGTTAATGAGTCAACGATATTTTCTTTTTCTTTTCTAGCTTCGTCGTGCCTCATGTCTACAGTCCAGTCGCAGTTTGCGTAGTTAGGGTACAATCTTCTTACTGTAGATTTAACTGCCAGTTGGAACAAGTCATAGTTAGGAGTTCCTTTTTTATCATTCACGCCTTTTTTAAACTGAAATATTCCGCAAGGAAAAATGCTTGTCTTGTGATATTTTCCAACACCTGTTATTGAAGAATTTAAAAGTGCTTCTGTTACCATGCGGCCTTCTTTTAAAGTGCAAAGTCCATAGTTGATTGAGCTGAACGGAAGCTGGTCTCCGGCTCTGCTCTGCAAAGTGTTTAAGTTGTGGTACATTCCTTCAACTGCCTGATTCAATTCCCTCTTTGTCATATCAAGTGCGTAGTTGTAAGCTTTTTCATTTTTCTTATAGTGATCAGAATCAATACATTCGTTTGAATCAAATTCAAAATCAATTTCTGTGCCATCAATATATTTTAAGCCATCGCGGTAATGTTTAAAAAAAGATTTTCTAACATAAGGCACCATTGTCCAGTCAAGGTGTGTTGCAGAAACTCCGCCGAACTGTTGCAATGACTGCAGCTGGAACACAACGGCAATAAGTTGGAACGCAGTGTTAATAGATTTAGCTGGACGAACATCTGTCTGTCGAGTGTTGAATCCTTTAGAAAGCAAGTCATCAAATGGAACGCTTAAGCAGTTGTGATTTCCTAAAATGTAAGAATCCAAGTCGTGAATGTAAACGCGGTTGTTAATATGATTGCTACGTGCAAGTGGAGAAATCATATTATCAAGCGCAATTTGACGCGTAAGCTCAGAGGCCGCTTCACCTCTTCTTCCACCAAAAGACGCTTCGTCAACATTTGCATTTTGATTTTGAATATTTGAAGCCATAAGTTTTTCTCTTATTGATTTCATAAACAGACTTCTTTTATTTCTTTCTTTTGTTCTGTCGTTTCTATAAGTAATGTAGACTCTTGCAATGTCTTTGTATTTTGAGCCCATCAATTTTTGTTCAACAATGTTTTGAATGTCCTCAACAGAAAGCTCTTTTGTTTCTAGAGTTTTTTTTACGTGTTCGCAAACTGCATCAGTAAGGCTTTTAAAGTCGTCGTCAGGCTCTTTGTTTTCAGAAGCCTTGTATGCTTTTTCCATTGCGTTTTTTATTTTTACGTCGTCAAAAGTAACTTTTCTGCCGTCTCTTTTTATAATTTCATTCATTTTTATCCCCTAAGTTGTTGAATTTAGTACACTATATATGGTGTTTAGTGGGAATAATATACAGAATATAACGCTATATGTCAATATAAATTAGAAATATATATAAATGTGATGGTGTAAAGTGTCATTGTGAGGAGCAAAACGACGTGACAATCTCTTATGAAATTGTAACGTTGTGCAGCCACTTGCCTGAATGAAGCCGTAAAAGACCTGCAATAGCTTTAAGAATATCTTCTATATGAATGCAGATGAATAGAATCCAATATGACCAGCCTAAGTGTACTCCAAGCGCACCAAGAGGCAGTGAAATAAGCCACATAAATCCTACATCCATTAAAGCCGCATAAACTGTGTCGCCACCTGAACGGCATACGCCTACAACCATGCACATGTTAAGAGCGCAGAAAGGGTAGAATGGAATTATTATGTAAAGCATGTTCATTGCCATTTTTATTATTTCTGAATCTACGTTGAAGAAATATTTTAAAGTGAATGAAAGTGGAATCATTAGAAGTGAAAGTCCAACTCCAGAAAGGAACATAAATCTAGCCATGCGTTTTGCGAGCGTTCGTGCCTCGTCGTATTTTGTTTCTCCAATTTTCTTTCCTATTATAATTGCCGCAGCGTTTCCTGTTCCAATAAAATAAACCCACACAAGGTTGTCTATAACGCCACGAATGTTGAACGCCGCAATAATGTCTGTGCCTGCATGCGCAAAAATAGAATTCTGCATTGAAATGCCAAAGCTCCAAAGGCTTTCATTTATTAAAACAGGCAGAGTTATTTTTAAATACTTTTTTAGAAATCCTGCGTAGTGCAAAAGATAATCTTTGAACACTCCGACAATTTCATATTTTTTTATGAACGGCACTGAAATAAGAATTGCTGTTTCCGCAAATCTAGAAATGACAGTTGCAATTGCCGCGCCTCTTATTCCCATAACAGGAACAATTTGCTTTCCAGAAATATTTACTCCAAAGATAAAAATAAAATTCAGTATGCCGTTTAACACAACAGAAATGCCAGTCGCAATCATTGGAACTCTTACATGCTCAGTGCTGCGTTCCGCGTGTGCCCAAGCAAAGCCTGCTCCTATGAACAAGTAGCTTATAGAAACTGGCCGCAAGTATTCCGCGCCTTTTGCAATTACAGCAGGATCTTTTGTGTAAATAGAAAGACAAACCTCTGGAAAAAATCCTGCCATTGAAGCAAAGAACAATGTTACAATCATAGAAATTGTTATCATTATTCCAAGCGTTTCTTTTAAACTTTTCATGTCGCGTCTGCCCCAAAACTGTGCAACAAAAATTGAGCCGCCTGACGCAATGCCAAACATTACTGTGTTCATAACAAAGAAAATCTGATTGCCTAAGCCAACAGCCGCAATTTCAACAGCGCCAAGCTGTCCAACCATTACAGTGTCCAGGACATTTACAAAAGAAGAGAAAAAATTCTGAATGATGATTGGAAGCGCTATTGTAAAAAGCAGTTTATAAAAGTTCATAATTGAACATTCAACTTAATGTATAAATCAAAAAAGAGCAAGCAAATTACATTGCTTCTTTGACAACTTCCTTTTATATAATAGACAAAATCTAAAAAAAAGTTTACCGTTTTATTTAATAGAGGAGGATGTTAACTATGGCAGTTGCATCATTAGTATTAGGAATCATCTCATTGGTGATTGCTGTTGGAGCAGGAGCTGCAAATATGGGCTGGGTAGGTTCAATTTGTGGAATTATTGCTATTATTTTAGGCGCTCTTTCTCGTAAGGGAGAGAAAAAAGGTATTGCAACAGGCGGACTTGTGTGCGGAATTATTGCTCTTTGCTGGGGCGTTATTGCAACAATAGCTTGTGTTTCATGTCTTGGTGCCGGTGCATCAATGCTTAGCGGTCTTTAATTCACACTAATTTCATTTAGAGATTAATGGGTTTTAATTTCTTTGGTGCATTCATTCCTTATTATGGTCTTTGCATTGTAATAGGACTTGTTTGCGCCGCATCATTAGGTTTGTTTCTTTGTCATAAAAAAAATCTTGATGTAAACAATTTTATAATTATATGTTCTTATCTTATTGCATTTGGTTTTCTTGGTGCAAAAATCTTATATATAATAGTCAGCATTAAATTAATTAATTTCAAAGAAATTTTCTCTAGTTTAAAATCATTTAATGAATTTATTTCCTCAGGCTTTGTTTTTTATGGCGGTCTTTTAGGTGGATTTGTTGCGTTGATATTTGTTAAGAAAGTTCATTCAATTGATATAAAAGAATATCTGCAAATACTTGCGCCTTCAGTTGCGTTAGCACATGCATTTGGAAGAATAGGTTGCTCTTTAGCAGGTTGTTGCTATGGAAAAGTTACATCATCTTGGTTTTGCTATATTTACAAAAACAGCATAGTGGCGCCAAACAATGTAAGACTTGTTCCTGTGCAAGGAATTGAATCCGCTTGCTTATTTATGTTTGCTGTTTTATTTACAATTCTTAATTTGAAAAAAGTAAAAATAAATATTTTCATTCTTTATGTTTTTCTGTATTCAATACTTCGTTTTGTTTTGGAATTTTTTAGAGGTGATATAGAACGTGGCATATTTATGAACCTTTCAACATCTCAAATTATAAGTGCATGTATTTTTATTTGTGTTATTGTCTATTTTATTATTACAAAAAATCATTCGTCAAAAAAAACTGTGCTCTGAATTATTAAGGGCATCTCTAAAAGCTGAAGGTTTTAGAAGCTTCATTAAAAGTCATCAGTTATTAAGTACATCATAAAATACAAAGCTCTAAAAAAACTTTTTTCTTACAAACTTGAAAAAATAGTAAATATAAGTATACTAAAGTAAAGAAAACAATACACTTTGCGTGTGGTGGGACTATAAGGAGGCATGTGGTGAAAGAAATATTGAAGTACTTGAGACAGAAGAAAAAATACTCACAGGATGAAGTTTCTAAGATTTTAAATATCACAAGGCAGTCCTATATAAAATATGAATCTGGTGAAGTGGAGCCTTCTGTAGAAAGCGTTAGAAAACTAAGCGCGCTTTATAAAGTTCCATATTCAACTTTAATTGACAATGATGTTCCATTGCCAGAAAAAAAATCAGCAAAATATGAATTTGCAAATCACAAGCCATTGGTTATCGCTTCTCCGAAAACTTTTTACAACACAACAATTGTTTGCACAGAAGACTTTAGCCGTGCTCTTCCTGTTGAAGGAGAAATATATTCTCACTTTAAAAGAGAATTCTCTGACACAATTACAAATCCAAACATCTATCTTTATAAAATAATAACGATTGCAGAAAATACAGAAACCAATGAAATGATGTGCGTGTACCAGGCTTTGTATTCACCATTCAAAACTTTTGTTCGACCGTTAGAAATGTTCATGTCTGAAGTTGATGTTGAAAAATATTCTGAGTGCAAGCAAAAATACAGGTTTGAAAAAGTTACTGACTTTAACTAATACATGGCGTTATTGGCAATTTTTATATATATATACTCTGCGTTTTTGGCAACTTTTACTTGTTTTATACATTGCGTTTTTGGCAACTTTCTTGTATAATTGTCTAAAAGGAATAAAATGATTGTATTCAAACGAAAAATTTACAAAGAATTTCTTAACTGGAAAAAAGAATCCAAAGGTTCTGACTCTTTGCTTATTGAAGGTGCTAGGCGTATTGGAAAATCTACAATTGTCGAAGAATTTGCAAAGAAAGAATATAAATCATATATACTTTTAGATTTCAATGATTGCAGTGAACAAGTAAAAGATGCTTTTAATACAAAGCTAATTAATTTAGACGATTTTTTTTCAATTCTTTCATATACATATAATATTAATTTATACCCTCGTAAAACGCTGATTATTTTTGATGAAGTGCAGCAGTTTCCAAAGGCCCGCCAGTCGATTAAAAAACTAGTGAAGGATGGTCGTTTTGATTATATAGAAACAGGCTCGTTGATTTCAATTAATGAAAATGTAAAAGATATTACAATTCCTTCAGAAGAAAAGTCTATAAAAATGTTTCCTCTTGATTTTGAAGAATTCGCCTGGGCAATGGAAAAAAACAATATCTGCGATTATATCCGTGAATGTTTTAAAAAACAAATTCCTCTTGAGCCAAGCATTCACAAAGAAGCAATGTTTTTGTTCAAACAGTATATGCTGATTGGAGGAATGCCTCAGTCAATTCTAGATTACATAGAACATTCTTTTAGTTTTGAATATTGTGACAGAAGAAAGCGGATGATAAATGATTTGTACAGAAAAGATATTCAAAAAATAAAATTCATTTATAGAAAAAAAGTAGAGGCTGTGTTTAACCAGATTCCGTCTTATCTTTCAAAGCATGAAAAACGTATTGTGTTTTCAAAAGTTGCAGGCGGAATAAATACAGAAGATTCTTATGAAAATACTTTCTTGTGGCTTTCTGATTCAATGATTGCAAACTGTTGTTATAAATGTAATGACCCAAGTGTTGGCTTAAGTATGAATATTGATGATTCTGCAATTAAGTGTTATATGGCAGACACAGGGCTGCTTTTTTCTTTAGCATTTGATGAAAATAAAATTGCAGATGAACAGCTTTATAAACAGATAATGAATGACAAGCTTTCAATTAACAAAGGAATGCTTTATGAAAATATTATCGCACAAATGTTGTCTGCAAATTGTCACAAGCTTTTTTTCTATACTCACTTCAACAAAGAAAAACATAGAAATGATTTAGAAATAGATTTCTTGCTTTCAGAAAGTTCTTCTGTTGATAGCAAAATAATTCCTATTGAAGTTAAATCTTCTAAAAATTATACAAAATCTTCTCTTGATGATTTTATTGTAAAGTACAAAGATAAAATAAAAAGTGCATATATAATTCATCCTAAGAATTTGTTGAAAAAAGAAAATGGCATTATTGCAATTCCGCCTTATATGACAATATGTCTATGAACAAGAAATCCTAGCCCACTATGTAGCCATTGCCGAAGGCAAGTGCGAAGCACCGCGCGTTAGCAAGTGGCGGAACAGTGGTTGCTTCAAAAAAGCAGCTCCAAAAAAAAGACAAAAGTTTGCAAAAAAAGACAGGAATGTTTTATACTCAACATGTATAGTTTGTACTGTAAGAAGTTCGTAACTGAGCGAGGAGTATTTTATGGAGTGGACAACTAGTTTGAAAAAGGCAATCATTTTTATTGAGAAAAATCTTGATGAAGAAATTGATGCTTATGATGTGGCGGAAAATGTGCACGTTTCGCCTTATTATTTTCAAAAAGGTTTTTCACTTGTAACAGGCTACTCTATTGCAGAGTACATTCGTAACAGAAGGCTTTATCTTGCGGCACTTGAACTTATTAGCAGCAAGCAAAAAGTAATTGATGTTGCGCTTAAGTACGGTTATGAAACTCCTGAAAGTTTTACAAAAGCATTTACGCGTTTTCATGGAGTGTCTCCTTTGCAAATAAGAAATGACGCTTCAAAAGTAAAACCGTTTTTGCCATTGCAAATTTCAATTACTATTTCTGGAGGTAGCAGTATGGACTACAAAGTTGAGAAGATGGATTCATTTAAAGTGATTGGTTTTAAGAGAGAGTTTTCTGAAGAAAATTCTTATCAAGAAATTCCAAAGTTCTGGGTAGAATTTTGCGGAAGGTTTTGTGTTAAAGGTCAGCTTAATGAAATGGCATCTGTTGTTGAAAAATGCAAGATAGGTGAATTTGGAATTTGCATTGATGATAATTCTAAAGCAAGAAAATTTACTTACATGATTGCAGGAAAATATGATGGTGGAAAAATTCCAGAAGGCATGGATGTGTATGAAGTGCCGGCTAGTGACTGGGCAAAGTTCCGCTGTGTTGGTCCTCTTCCTGGCGCATTGCAGTCAGTGAACACTGAAGTTTTTAAGACGTGGCTTCCTGGCAACCCTGACTACGAAATGTCTGCTTCTATGAACATTGAGTGGTATTCGTTGATGAAAGGAAACGGCGCTGACTACGAAAGTGCAATCTGGGTTCCTGTAAAAAAGTTAAGTAGATAATATTAATCTTGTCATTTAGAATCCATAGCAAGAATTGTCTTGTATTAAAATTGTATGAGGCAATTCTTGCTAGAACATATAATGAATTTCTACAGACTCAATTAACATGGAAAAAAAGTACTGGCGTTAATTCAGATGCCGTTTTCTCGCCACTGGATTATGCACGTTGAGGCTCGCAAGAGAATTGAGGGAAGGGTGAAAAAGTAGAAATTATGCCAATAAGTTATTTTCATTTCTTCTAGAATACAAAATTCTTCTGACTTCCATTGTTGACTCAATCACGACATACCAGACAGTAAAGTTGCCAACATTAATTCTATAGTATGGATATTTTCTTTTTTTTGATGATTCATATTTTCTAAAAGATTCTGGCATTTTCTTACGTTCTAGAATTGCTTGTTCTATTTTGTTTAGTATATTTTCTGCCGCAATTGGATTTTGCAAGGTGTATTGGATGTAATCAACTATTTCTTTTAAATCATTTGCGGCTACTGGTAAATATTTTAGAGAATATTTTTTTTATTCATGCTTTTTTTTTGTCTTTATCTGATTTTTTAGATTGCTAAAAACTTCTTCATGCGAATAACGAACAGAAGTATTTTCTGCTTCTGTGTCAGCCTCATCAAGTTTGTTTTCAATACCTCCAGAAAGTGCTTCATACATTTGTAGGCTCATAACAACCATTGAACCGTAGCCATTCTTTGTAAGAAAAACTGGAGCATTGTCTATTGCGACAATATTTTCTATTTCAGAGTATTTGTTTCTTAAATCGGAGACAGGTCTAATTTGTATCATTATTTGCCACCTTTACTATCCTAATATTATCATGATAATATTATTGAATAAATAAGATTTTTGTTGAAAAGTCTTATACGATATTTTTTTATTTGATTTTATACTGAAAAGTTTTGCAAAATAGTGTAAAAGTTTTCAGTAGTAGTGAAAACTATTGTTGAATTTAGTAAAAGTTTTCACTATCACGCAATTAAAAGTAGCCAAAACGCAACCAAAGCTTTATTCTATTGAAGTTAAATACATTGTATGATTTGATAACTAAATAAACACCAAGAGAGGTCTTATGATTTTTCCAGAAAAGATGCAGCTCTTAAGAAAGAGCAAAGGGTACACTCAAGAGTCTTTGGCGGAAGTTCTAAATGTTTCGCGGCAGGCTATTGCAAAATGGGAGGCAGCTCAAGGCTATCCTGACATTTCAAACTTAATAAAACTGAGCGAGGTATTTTGTGTTACAGTTGATTTTCTTGTTAAGGACACCGACTGTCAAAAATCTGAACTTGTTCAATGCTGCTCTTTTGATAAAAGCTTTTTAGAATTTCTTGTAAAAGCAAAACAAAAAACTTACGCAGGAAAAGGCGCAGAAGCAGAAAGCTCCCGTCCTTTGTCGCACGATTTAAAATATCAGGAAGGAAATCTTCTATATATAGACACTTATTTGGGTGGCGAATGTTTTTCTGGAGAGGAAGGCGTTTGGATTTCAGATGTGCCTGTTTACGCAATGAATTATTCAGGAAGAGTTTTGAAAAATTCTTTTATTGGCGATTTTTTGAAGGCTGCTTTGCACGATGTTCCTTTAGAAATGCCATTTAGAGGTCCGTCTGTTTTTCAAGATGGAAATAATTTATACAAGTGTTCTGTTACTGGCGATGTTGACTGGTTCCAAGGATATGAGGAAATTTATTTTGGCGCTGAAAAGGTGTACGAGTGCTTCTTCCATGGCGGGAAGGTGAAGTAACTTATTTTATGCCAACAGCCAATCAATAACATTCAATCGTTTTATTCCATCTTCAGAAGTAGAAAACTCATCAAGAGAAAGAATATATTTTGGAAAATTGTCATGTACTTTTTTTAACGGTGCAATTTCTCTAGAGTATGTTGATTCATCAAGAACTGTTGCTGCAACTTGGTAATAAGAAAGCTCCCCTGATTTTTCTGCGATGAAATCAATTTCTAAAGAATCAATTTTTCCTATGTAGACATTGTATCCACGGCGAAGCAACTCAAGGTAAATAATGTTTTCTAAGATATGACTAATGTCTTTATTTTTGTCACCAATCAAAAGTCTGCGCAGTCCAACATCAACAAGATAATATTTTTCAAGCGACTTTAAATGTTCTTTTCCTTTTACATCATAACGGCTTGCTTTGTACAAAATAAAAGATTCCATGAGCGCGTTTATATAATTATCAACAGTTATGGAAGTTGTTTTTCTACCGGCAGAAGTTAAGCT
>Ga0172378_10001371_pt1 | contig 22464 bp, 28 predicted proteins | sample GrowelOW332metaG_FD_119755 | JGI IMG/M metagenome (GOLD analysis project Ga0172378, IMG submission 119755) | Groundwater microbial communities from an aquifer near a municipal landfill in Southern Ontario, Canada - Pumphouse #3_1 metaG | ecosystem: Environmental > Aquatic > Deep subsurface >... | reverse complement strand
GATAAGAGTAATTTTAATAAGTATTTAGAAAAGAACATAAATGATAGCAATTTTGTATTAAATATATTTAATAGTGCATTTGAAAAATAATTATACAAATTAAGATTTATGAAAAACAGTATTTTTATAGTTTTTACTAATTTAGATGATAAAAAAAGTTATTAAAAAATTTTAGATTGTGTAATTGAACAAAAATTAATTTTGGTTGTAATAAAACCGCTATTTAGCATTGATTAACATTAACTTACATTAATAAAAATCAAAAAATATGAAGAAACATTTACTATCATTAACTTACGTGGGCATTTCAATTCAGCCCCCTGAAGAGAGCGAAAGCTCTCATTTTTGTTTTATAATAAGTATATACCTTTGTATTGCGTATAAAGGTATTGTAATATATAATATTAATCAGAAATTTAGGAGGTTTTGTATGGATAAAGAAATAGTTGATAAAATGTTGATGAGATGTGTAAGACTGAGAAGAATCTAAATAGCTGGAAAGCCTATTGGTGGGAAACAATAAGTGGCATTTCTGAATATTCGCATAATCAACAAATATCAATGGAAGAAGTAAAAGATGATTACTCAAATGTTAACAGTATACAGTGGGGAAACATTCACGCAAATAACAATAATAGAGATATTGAATTTAACTTTAGTGATGGAACAATTACTTTGGAAAAAACTAATTGTGATAAACTAAGATATGAATTTTCTTTTAATGTTAATTCAAATAATTTTGAAGCATTAATTAGTGTTCTTAGTAAAGATAAAAGTAATGTATTTAATAATATAGAAATCCATAGAGATAAAGACATTATTCAAATTAAATTTGCTAATGTTGAAATTGTATATTGTCTAAATAAAAGTACTATACATATTTTTATATATTCTTATAAAAATGTTTCAAAGAAAAAAATAGAAAACCAAAGGTTAATGGAGTAAAACATCTAATTTATGAACAAGGCAATTTAAAGGATTCTTTGCTTCTCTCAAGAAAAGGTAAGACTGTAAGAATAGAGAATGATGATAATGTTGGTAAAGAATATTTAAATATTTGTGATAACGCATTAAAGTTAATGAGATCATTAAAAGGTGAAATACCAATTGAAGGTTTAGTAAGTAGAATAGATAGTGTTATAACACAAATAAATAATAAAAGGGAAGCCATTGATGATAGTATTGGAACAAAAAAAATCTATGTTAAGTCAATTGGCACTAACATTAAAAAATAAAATAGATATTTCATTTGGGGCTATATTATGTCTATAGGTCTAATAGATATTAATTTTTATTTTGATATATTGCTAATTTACGTTTATTACAACACTTTAAAGTACAACTTTTATTCCCCCTGATGGAGCCGAGAGGCTCCGCTTTTTTTGCAATTAAAAGGTTATCAATATTTTAAATAGTAAAAGGTTGAAAAAAGGTTGCAATTTTTTTTATACAATTTTAGTTGCAAAGTTTGACAAATAGTTTTATAATCTTATTATTGAAAAAAAGTGCTAGTAGAGACTTTATGAGTTTTTATCTGGCACTTTTTTTCTTAGATAGGAGGCTATTGCATGGTTGATGGTGAAAATAAACGTGCACATTTGAATATGATACAGGGAGTTATAACTAGGATGGGAACAAACTCATTTGCATTAAAAGGTTGGTCAGTAGGAATAATGATTGCAATTTATGCATTTGCAGGAAATAATTCACATAAAGCTGTAATTGTCACTTTGGTTCCTTTAATAACTATGTGGCTTTTAGATTCGTATTACTCAATGTTAGAAAGAAAATTTAGAAATTTATATGATGAAGTTAGAAAACTAAAAGAAAAAGATATCGATTTTAATATGAATTTTAATAGTACAAAAATCAATATGATTGATGTTAAAAAATATGGCTATTTTAATATTGTATTTTCAAAATCCATATTACCTTTTTATGCAGTTTGCATTATCTCAACTTTGATTATATATTTTGTTAAATTTTAAGGAGGATAATTTATGGCACACAAAACATTTATATCTTATAAGTATTCTGAAGCTCAAACACTACGTGATAAAATTATTGAATCGCTTGGTGATAACGCAACATATTATCAGGGAGAAACGAGTGAATCTCCAGATCTCACAAATACTTCTACGGAAAATATTAAAAATAATTTAAAAGACATGATGTATAATACTTCAGTAACAATTGTAATAATTTCACCAAATATGACAGATAGTAAGTGGATAGATTGGGAAATTGAATATAGTCTTAAAAATATTGCTAGAAAAGATAGAACATCTCATACTAATGGAGTTATAGGGGTAATAATGAAGAGCAATGGTGGTTATTCATGGTTTAAAAGCAATGGTACAGATTGTCATTCAACAGCTACAGTTTCATATGAAATGGATAAAGTTTTTAATATTATTTCTAAAAATCATTTTAACTCCAATCCAAAACAGTGGCATTGTGATAGATGTAAAACTTATGATTCTATGAATGGTTCATATATAAACTTCATAGAAGAAGAAGATTTTTTAGATAATCTATCTAAATATATAGATAATGCTTATAACAAAAGTGAAAATGATGCATCCGGATATGATTTACAAAAGACTCGATAGTATTAACTTGAGGTGAAGATATGGAAAATCGAAAAATATTAGATGTAACTATCGAAAATAATATAGCTGAGTATTACAAGGTTTTGGTTAGCGATATAGTAGATTAATGACAGTATGACACTTTAAAATTATATTTGATATAGTGTCACTCGTGACACAAAAGGAAAGGAAAATTAAGATGGAAAAATTTATTATCAATAATATTGGCTATATAATTACTATTGTGGGTTTTCTAATTACATTTTTTATAACAAAATATAGTTGTAAAAAAGATATAGATAAAATAAGAAAAGAGAAAATGATGGAAAAAATTCAAGATGTTCCTATGAAATTGCTTGATTTAATGTATTCTTTTCAGAAAAATAATAATCCACAAAATTTAATAAAGACTACAGATGAATTTGCAAAAATATTGCATAGTATTTTATCATATTGCGGAAATGATGCTGTAAAAATAATTTCATATATTCAAGAAAACTCATATAATAATACATTTAAAAAATTTGAACTTTTAAGTTCTTATAGTATTTTGGTTTCACAGTTAAAATATGATTTGATTGGCGAATTTGTATCGCCTGAATTTTATTTTAAAATAAAAATCAAAGACTATAATGAAAGTATGAAAAGTGAAATTAAAAGTGAGGTTAATATAATTGTCAGAAAATTGGATTTATCAAGCAAACTGCTAATAAAATAAATGTCTTAATATTTAAAAGTTTGCAAAAAGGTTTCATAAATCTAAAATCCCATAAAATTCATATTAACTAATTAGACTTAGTATAAAATATTTGTAAAAAAATGTTGACTTTTAAATTTTAAAAGAGTATTATCAATTCAACACAAAAAGCAGTCGGAGGTTGATTTTATGTTTAACGATGTAAAACAAAACATAATACTGTTAAATAACATTAATGCAAATATTAATATTATTTTTTCATTTTGCCATGACTGCAAAAATAAATTAAGAAGTAGTAACCTATAGGCTTTAACGCACGTAGTTTGCTCTTTTTTTTATTATTTAATATGGATAGGAGTTTGTTTTATGGAAAGTATTAGTATTAAAGATTTAATTGATTGCATTAGGACTTACAATGAAGAAGAAATAGACTATATTATGAAAGCTTATGATTTAGCTAATGAACTTCATAAGAACCAAGTTAGGCAAAGTGGGGAACCTTATATTATTCATCCATTATCAGTAGCGTTGATATTAGCGGAAATGAGAGCGGATAGAGATACAATATGTGCTGCTCTTCTTCATGATGTAATTGAAGATACCGATATAAAAAAAGAAGAAATAGCTGAACTATTTAATCATAATGTAGCTAATTTAGTAGATGGTGTTACAAAAATAAGTAAATTAAATTTTTCAACTAAACAAGAACAAAATCTTGCTAATACAAGAAAAATAATTACAAGTATTACAGAAGATGTTAGAATAATAATAATTAAATTAGCTGATAGATTACATAATATGCGAACTTTAGAATTTAAATCTGAATTTAAACAAAAGGAAAATGCTTTGGAAACTATGGAAATATTTGTTCCTTTAGCTTATTATATAGGAGCATATAGAGTAAAAAGTGAATTAGAAGATTTATCTTTAAAATATTTAAAATCAGATATGTATAAAAAAATAGAAGAAAAACAAAAAACAATTAAAACTGATAGTCAAGAATGTATGCAAGAAATGTTATATAAAATAAAGTCAATGTTGGAGAATAAAAATATTCCAAATGAAATTAAGGTTAGAACTAAAAACATATATGGAATTTACAAAAGATTAAATGATGGACATAAGCTATCTGATATTCACGATTTGTTGGCACTTAAAATAATGGTTGATGATGTTGATAGCTGCTATAGAACACTTGGTATGATTCATGAAGAATATCATCCAATAAATGATAAATTTAAAGATTATATATGCAATCCAAAAACCAATATGTATAGGTCTCTTCATACAACAGTATTTGGACCAGATGATAGATTGGTTCAAACCCAAATAAGAACATTTGATATGGATAATATTGCATCATTTGGATTAACTGCATATTGGGATGTTAATAAGGGTAAAGCAAGAGATACAATGCAAAATGATTTAAAAGAAAAATTTCAATTTTTTAAATCCCTTACAGAAATAAATTCAATGTTTGGAGATAACCAACAATTTGTAAGTCAGGTTAAAAATGAATTATTTTCTGATAAGGTTTATGTATATACCACTAAAGGAGACATAATTGAATTGCCTAAGGGATCAACTCCAATAGACTTTGCTTATAAAATACATACAGATATTGGAAATACCATGGTAGCTTCAATAGTAAATGATGAATATGTACCATTAGATTATATACTTAAAAATAAAGATAGAGTAAGAATTATTACTGATGATTTATCTTTTGGACCAAGAAGTGATTGGGAAGAAAAGGCTCAAACTGCTTATGCAAAAAGAAAGATAAAAGAATTTAACAAGAGATAATATGAAAGAGGCTAGACATATGTATAGTGTATTATTAAGTGACTACGAAAAGGGAATGAATTTAGTTGATTCTAAATTAAGAAAAATTATTAAAAAGGATGCTAAAGTTGTTATAATTGCTTGGACATTTCCAACAGAATTAGACTATGATTCTTTTAATAATGAATGGTTCAAAAAAGATGAAAGAAGATATAAAAAATATGTTGGCTCATTAATCAATCTTGGATTAAAAGAAGAAAATATAAGTATTTTAAATTGTTATGATAAAGTAAATATTCCTAATTTTAAAAAAACAATAAATAATAGTGATGTATTAGTAATTACTGGGGGTAATCCAGAAATGTTATATAGTAAAGTTGTTCAAGAAACAGAAATTCTATATAATATTAAACATTATAAAGGTACAATAATTGGGTCTAGTGCAGGAACAGTGCTACAATTAAAAAGATATTTTATTACAGCTAAAAATAATTATTATAAGTATTTTGCTTTCTATGATGGATTTGGCGTTCTAGATGATCCATTCTATATTGATGTTCATTCTATAAACAACAAAATGTATTTAGATAAATTACAAAAAATTGCTAATGAAAAATATAAAAATGTATATGCAATATACAATGATGGGGCAATGATATTTAATAGAGAAAATTCTCGATTAGAAATATTTGGCAATGTAAAACTATTTGTGCCTAGGGTGAATAGTAATTGATTTTACAGGTATATGATTATGATAATATCTATGAATTACATTATGAATGGAAGATACTTCAATAATATAAAAAGAACAAGTAATGATTAAAAAATTAAAAAGTAGTAAAAAAACTATGGTTGTTATTGTTTGACTAAACTTATAATAAATGATAATATATTAAATATAAATAAGTATTTAATTAGCAATGATATAATATATAGTAGTTATATAGAAAAGAATTATAGAGAACTTATGTCGGTGGAAAATAAGTTGATTTTATATAATGAATTACAAATTATTAGCAAATTCGGGTAAAAGCGTTATATTTATTAAGGTAATAATATTATTACGAATTAAGGTGGTACCACGAGAAATTTCGTCCTTTGGATGATTTTTCTCGTTTTTTTTATAATATATTATACATAGAATTAAATACTATAAAATGAGGGAGAAGAATGAATATGAATAAGGAAGAACAAATTAATTTAATTTTAAGACGAACAGTACAAGTGCATAATGAAGAAACAATTGTAGAAAAATTGAATAGTGGTAAAAAATTAGTGATTAAGTTTGGAGCTGATCCATCAAGACCTGATTTACATTTGGGACACACGGTTTCGTTAAGAGCATTAAAACTATTACAAGATATGGGTCATCAAGTTGTTTTTGTAATCGGTGATTTTACAGCAATGATTGGTGATCCAACAGGAAAAAGTAAGACAAGACCATCTCTATCTTTTGAAGAAACAAGAAAAAGTGGCGAAAGTTATTTTAAGCAAGTAACTAAAATACTTGATCCAGATAAAACAATAATAACTTATAACTCTGAATGGTTATCAAAAATGAATTTTGAAGATGTTATTAAATTAACTAGTAAATATACTTTAGCAAGAATTTTAGAAAGAGATGATTTTAGTAATAGATTTTCAAATAATACCCCAATTGGTATGCACGAAATGTTATATCCATTAATGCAAGGATATGATTCTGTTGCCATAAAAGCTGATATTGAAATAGGCGGAACAGATCAGACATTTAATTTGCTTGTAGGTCGTGAATTACAAAGAGATTACGGTCAAGAACCACAAGATGTTATGGTCTTTCCACTATTAGTTGGACTAGATGGAAAAGAAAAGATGAGTAAATCTTTAGATAATTATATCGGAATAGATGAATCACCAGAAAAAATGTATGAAAAAGTAATGAGAATTCCAGATGATGTATTAATTGATTATTTCAAGTTAACTACAGATATTGATTCGAAAATTTATGAAAAATGGATTACTGAAGATATAATTAATGCACATAAAGAATATGCAAGAGAAATAATTAGGTTATATCATGGCGAAGAATTTTTTGAACAAGCAATTGAAAGATATAATACAGTTGCCAATGGAGGAATACCAGAAAATATAGATGTCTTTGAATTATCAAGAAATGAACTAAAAGATGGTATATTATTAACAGAATTATTGGCTAAATCAAATTTGGTTTTTTCAAAATCTGAAGGTCGAAGGATGATAGAACAAAATGGTATAAGTGTGAATAATTTAAAAATTAATGATTCAAATAAGGTTATTACAATTCTTGATTTTGTTAATAATGAATTAGTTATACAAAAAGGTAAAAAGCAATTTAAAAAAATAAGTCTAAAATAGGATCAAAAAACATATACAAAAAGAATTATTGAATTGATATAAACTTTTAATACACTAAAAGTAAAAATTTTTAATTATTATGGCATCGATATTGAATCGGTGTCATTTTGTTTAGTTTTTATGTTATTATTATAGTAGACAAGTTCATTTAATACAGTTTATAACTCATTAATATTTTTTGATTGTATACTAATAATTATTTATAACAAAAAACCAAATTCATGAGAAGTCCTGAAAATATTTGTATTAATGCAATAGATGAAAAATAGTTTATAAGAAAGGATTGATAAAATGATTATTCCTGAAAAATTACAAAAAGGAGATACTGTTGCTATAGTTAGTCTTTCTAGTGGAATGGGTGGTGAAAAAGAATTTTTTCATCGTTATGAATTAGGAAAAGAAAGATTAGAAAAAGAATTTAGCTTAAATGTTGTTACTATGCCTAATGCTTTAAAAGAATGTGATTATTTATATAAACATCCAGAGATGAGAGCAAAGGATTTAATGGATGCTTTTGAAAACAAAAATATTAAAGGAATATTTACAATGATAGGTGGAGACGATAGCTTAAGACTTATCCCTTATATTGATTATGAAATTATTAAAAATAATCCTAAAATATTTATTGGATATTCAGATACTACAGTCACAAATTTAATATTATATAAAGCCGGCTTAACTTCATATTATGGACCGGCTATTTTATCAGAATTTGCAGAAAATGGTAAAATGCATGATTATACTAAAAAATATCTAAAAGATACTTTATTTAATAATGATGATATTATAATTGAATCAAGTCCTGAATGGACAAATGATAGAATTGATTGGACGGATCGTTCTAAAAATAAAGAATTTAGAAAAATGCAAAATGAAGAACATGGTTATGAAGTATTACAGGGCAGTGGGGTAGTTGAAGGGCAATTACTTGGTGGTTGTTTAGATGTAATGAATATGCTTATTGGTACTGATATATGGCCAAATGTGGATGAATGGAATAATAAAATATTATTTATTGAAACTAGTGAAATGAAACCATCACCTGATGATGTAACTTATTTTTTAAGACATTTAGTAGCTCTTGGTATTATTAATAGAATAAGTGGTATTATTATTGGTAAACCGAAAGGTGAGATATACTATAATGAGTATAAAAAAGTATTTTTGAAAGTAATTAGTGATGAAGCTAGTTTAAAAGAATTACCTATTATGTATAATATTAATTTTGGGCATAGTGCTCCAATGTGTACACTACCTTATGGGCTATTAGCTACTGTTGATCTTGATAATAAAATTATTACTATCAAGAATAATTAATGAATCTATTAAAACAGACGATAATTAATATAAAAATTAATTAAATAATATCAACCAATGGTTGATATTTTATTATGCTGCAAAATTAAATTTATAGTATAATGTCCTTAGGGTGATTACATGATAATTGAATATGAAACAAAGTATGATGAAGAAGTCAAAGATTTATTAGTTGAATTACAAGAACATATTGTTTCAATTGATAAAGAAAAATATAATCTTATTACGTCAGAATATAGAGAAACATATTTTAATAAGACAATAGATGAAGTAAATAAATATCAAGGGAAAATTTTCTTAACTAAAGAAAATGAAAAAATAACTGGTCTAATAATTGGTTTAATTAATAATGATGAGACCTGTGAATATGATTTTAAAGCACCAAGAAGAGGTAGAATATCTGAATTAATTGTTTCGAAAAAATGTAGAGTTAATGGGGTAGGAAGTAACCTTTTACAAGCAATGGAAGAATATTTAAAATCAGTTGGATGTGAAGATATTTTAATTGAAGTTTTTGGATATAACGATTTGGCACTAGAGTTTTATAATAAGCAATGTTATCATACAAGAATGATAGAACTAACTAAAAAAATTTAAAGAAGTAATAGAAAGAGTAATAATATGAGAGAACTTATTAATGATTTATATAGTACTGATAATAATAAAGCATATAAAGCACTTTTAGAACTTGAAACAATTACAACAGAATCAAATGGATTATATAAATATTTTGATGAACTATTAACAATGTTAAATAGTGAAAAAACTTTTATTAGAGTTCGCGGATTTAGGTTAATATGTAGTTTAGCAAAATATGATAAAGAAAATAAAATAAATGGTAATATCGATAATATATTAAAAGAATTAGATGATGATAAAGGTACTTCAGTAAGAGATTGCCTACGCAAACTAAATCTAATATTAATGTATAAAATAGAATTAACTGAAATAATTGAAAAAAAGTTAAATAATATTGATTTATCAATACATAAAGAAAATATGCAGCCATTAATTAAAAAAGATATTGAAAATATTCTTAATAATATTTAATAATAACTTACCTATTTTTATTGATATATTGTATTATTAAAACAATAAGAAGTTTCAATATAACTTTTGACAGTAACTAGCTACTATGATATTATTAGCATAGAGAGGTGTGTAATGAAATTATTTATTAAAGAAATATTTTATAAGTTACTTATGTTTACTATTCTAAGTTTGATTTGGTTTGTATTTATACGAGTAATATTCTTTAGTGATGGAGTAATTGGTTTTACCTTTTTTGGCATTACTTATATATTAGTTGAATTCATTAATAAATTATTAAAAGAAAAAACTAAGTTCTATACTAGCAAAATAGTATTTGGTATTTCAATTGGTGTTGTATTAATAATGTTTATAGGCTTTGCGATGGCAACAATTGACTATGATATGGCATTAAAGGGTGATGAACCAGTATTTACTTTTAAAAAAGAACCTATTTATAATGACTTTATTACTTCTACAGATGATGGAGATATAAAATGTGAAAATAAACTTGCCTTTACTGAGTATAAAGGTTTTGGTTATAAGATAATTATTTGTAGTGAGAATGTAAATTGCAATGAAAAAGTAAAAATTTTACCATTTAGTTTAGGAGCATTCGCTTATTCATATCCATCTGATTCAACAATTGAAATTGACTAAAATAGATATAAAATAAATAAATAGAACTAATATAATAATTTATATTTGTCAAAAGGAGAAATAATATGAGAAGAAAATTAGTAAGTAATACATATATGCGAGAAGTAACAGATTATGAAATGGTTATAATAAATAATGAAAGTAATAATTATTACTTATGTATTAAAAAAATTAATAAAATAAATCCACCATTTGTTTTACATGAATTTGATAAAGATATTACACATATAGATAATGGTTATTATATGGTTGAATACACTTCAACTGATAAATTATATAATGCAAGAGTATATATAGATAATAATAAAAAAATAATTGACTATTATTTTGATATAAGCAGTCAAAATGGTTTAGAGGATAAAATACCTTATTATGACGATTTATATTTAGATGTTTTATATTATCCTAATCAAGACAATCTAATTAAGTATGATGATATGAATGAACTTGAAGAAGCATTACAAGCAAACAAGATTACTAAGGAGCAGTTTGATAAAGCTATCGCTACTGCAGAAGAAATTATTGATGAAATTAAAAATAATATAAATGATTTTATAAATTTGGATGTTGTTAGTTTAATTGAAAGTTATTTTTCATAAAATTAATAATATATTTTATTTCTTTTATAATTCAAAAGATTAAAAAGAAAAAGGAGATAACACATGATAAAACAAAAAGAAAACGGTTTTTATATTGGTGATATAAATAATCCTGATGCAGAAATAACTTTTAAAGAAGCAGAAATAATAATTATAGATCATACATTTGTAAGTGAGCCTTTAAGAGGTAAAGGAATAGCATGGGATTTACTAAGTAAAGTAATAGAATATGCTAAGCAAAAGAATAAGAAAATTTTGCCAATATGCTCCTATGCTAAAGTAAAATTGGCTGACGATAAATATAAGGATATAGTTGTAAATAATTAAAAATATATTAGATTGTTTATAAAATAGGATGTGATAAATATGAAATTAAATAGTAATGAAGCATACAGAATTCTAATGAAGGCAAAAGAAAAAAGTGATGGCGGGTATATTGAACATTCACTTGTAGTAGGTGAAGCTGCTTCACGTATTGCGCAGGAACTAAACTTAGATGTTGATAAGGCAAGAACATTAGGATACATTCATGATATAGGAAAAAGATATGGTTTTCCTTTTGATTTACATGATATACAAGGATATGAATATTTAATTGATTTAAGCATTGATGAAGAATATGCAAACATATGCCTAACACATTCGTATTTAAATAATGATATTGATTGTGTAGCTGGCGGTTATATAAATCCAGATAGTTATAAATATAATTTTAGAAAAGAATTTATTAAAAATCATGAATATACTGTTTATGAAAAAATAATAAATTTATGTGATCTTATGTGCACTAATGCATTCTTAACTTTAGATGAAAGATTAGTAGATTTGATAACTAGAAAAGGTGCACATAAAAACACTCAATATCATGTTATTGAAGCAGTAAAATTAAAAGAAGAAATAGAACAAGAATTAGGAGAAAGTATTTATAGTCTTTTTCCAGAAATAGTAGATAGAATTGGTAAAGATACAAATAGTAAGATTTTAAGAAGGTGCAAAAATGAAAAGTAAAGAATCATTAAGCAAATCTTATACTGAAGAAAAATTAAAAAATGATGATGTTAGCTTAAGAAGATTATGCAATACTGAAGATGATTATAGACTATTAGAAAAATGGTATAAAGAAGAAGAAATATATTCTCATTTTGAACAAAGAGTTTTAAATTATGAAGAGATAGTTAAAAAGTACTATCCAAGAACTTTATTAGATGCTAAAGTACCTGTCTTTATAATTGAGTATGATAGTAAACCAGTAGGTATTATTCAATATCAAATAATTAATAGCGATAACAAAAAACTATATAATTTAGATAATAATAACTCTTATGAAATAGATGTATTTATAGGAGAATTAAATTTACATAACAAAGGAATTGGAAGTAAATCTGTTAGGCTTATGATAAATTATTTATTTGAAGAAAAAGACGCAGATTTGATTGTTATGTGTCCTCTAAAAGAGAATGTTACTGCAATAAGATGTTATGAAAAAGTTGGATTCAAAATAAATGGAGAATTTACAACTGAAGATACTATAGGAGATGTCCAAAAGTATATTGTTATGATTTTGGAAAAAAAATAATAATGGAATGTTATTTTGACTACTAGAATAGTCTTTTTTTTGTTATCAAATTTAAATATTAAATAATAATGAACCAATAAAAAATAAACTCAACGATTAGTTGGTTAGTTAAATAGGCAAATGAAACTTAGATTTAAAAGTGAAAAATAGATTGACAAAAGATATTTAAAGTGTTAAAGTAAACCCATAGAAAACTATGCCCATTATAAAAGAGGTGAATATGATGGGGTTTGATAACAAATTATTAATAAAGAATAATAATCAAATAATATATGAAACAACTAATTTGCAGCCCATATATTTATATCCTCTTAATTTAAAAGATTATGTAGATAATATTGATAGTAAGAATCCAATTATGTTAAATATCATTAAATATGATAAAAAGATTGATTATGAACACTTTTTAAGTAATAAATATTTTAATAAACTTAAATGTGTTGAATTATTGATAGATAAAGATTATTTTGAAGCAGAAAAAATAATTAATTATTTATATAAAAAAAATATTATGGTAACAGTTAATATTAATAATCTATGTAATATAGATGATGAATTTATTAAAATAGTATTTAATAAGGTAAAATATTTTAAGATATTTTGGGATTATATTAATTATGATTTGTTTAAAGAAAAATTAAAATTAATTAGTGATATAAAAAATAGTGATTCGTTTATATTAATAAAAGGTTATTTAAATCTGGATAATATTAATTTATATGAAGAGTATATAAAAGATTTCTCTAAATTAAGAGTTGATATATATCAACTTTCAAAAGAATTGATTCCAATAGGTATAGCTAATATTGGAGTGCCCAAAAAGTATGCAGATGTCATTAGAAATCTTGAAGCTAAATATAATGATTCATTTAAATTTATTAGTGTTAAAAATTTAAATGAATTATATTATCCCAGATTTGAATTAGATAGCCGCAATAGTAGAAATTGTTATGCGTGTAGACTAAAACCTTATTTATATAATAATTTTATTTTACCTTGTAAGGTAAATAATGTTATTAGTAATTTAGATTATTGGGGTGTAGAAGATTTTAATATATTTAAATTTAATAAATGTGGTATAGAATGTGATGATTGTGCTTCTATATATGAAAATGATATTTTAAATGAAATTTATAATGTGATTAAAGATAATAATATTTTAGTAGAATTAGAAATCAGGTGATATTATGATATTATTATTAGGTAAGAATGGTTCTGGAAAAAGTTATATTTCAAATAATTTACAAACTATGGGTATAAAAAAATCTGTTAGTTATACAACTAGAGAAAAAAGGCCAAATGAAATAGATAGTATTGATTATCATTTTGTAACAGTAGAACAATTCCAAGAAATGATAAGAAAAAATTTGTTTATAGAATATAATTATTTTAATGGTAATTATTATGGTACTGCGTCTTCTAATATAGATGAAAATGATATTATATTAAGTGGTGGTAATATAAAAAAAGAAATATTGCCATATATTGATAGTATTTATTATATTGATTGTAATTTAAATAAAAGATTTGAAAGAATGTTAAAAAGAAAAGATTCTTTAGAACAGGTATTTAATAGAATTAGTGGCGAAAATAAAGAATATTTATTTAATTATAAAGTTGTTTTTTTTGATAATAATTGTAATAATCCTAATATAATTAATGAAGTATATGAAAATATTAGAAATCCTTATATAGAAGAAATAAATTTTAAAGATAGTATATCTACTTGGGTAGACAATTATAAATTTTCATGTGAAGATGGAAAAATATTAATGTTTTTAAATTATGAAGAATATTTGTTAAGAAGAATGTATTTAGAAGATAATTTCAATTTAGAATATTACAAAGAAAATATTTTGAAAATTTTATGTGATAATCATTATTGTTATTCATATAATGCTGATGTTATCAATCTTGATATAGATGGAAAAGTATTAAAAACAAAAATGTTGGTGATGAAATGAAAATAAATTTAAATGATTATTACTATCATGGATTACAAAATCCTAGTATTTTAAATAGTATTTTAAAAAATGGTATTTATTCTAGAAATATGCAAAAGAAGCTTAATATAGATAATTATTCTTCATCTAAGGACTTTTTGACTGATGAGGGAATAAATGGAATGGATTATATATGTGTGGCTGCATATAATACCATATCATTTTATATGTTCTCAGTTTCTAATATAACTTTAATCGTAAAAAAACAAAAAGGATTAAAGGGATATTTAGAAGGAGAATATTTAATTAAAGATGAAATAAAGGATATAGTAGGAATAGGTATAATAAGAAAAAATTTATCTTATATTAGATATAATATAGATATTTATAATTATATAAATAGTATAAAAGAAAATTATTCTTTAATAAAAAATTATAATGTATATGATTTAGATACAGGAGAATCAATCTCATATAAGGAGATAGAGGATAGTTTTAACTATTTAAATAAGCCTAAAAATTTAAATATTCTTATTTTATATAATCAAATAAGTGGTTATAAAGAAGTTGTAAGTAAATTAAATTATCAGATATATGATTCAAATATAAATGGATTGTCTAAAGATATGCCTTTTAATAAGAAAAAAGATTTACTTATTAAAAGAATAAACGATGAGAATAATTATGATATTAATATAATATACATAGATTCAATATTAGATTATAAGAAATTCTTCTCTCGACAAGAATGGATTAAAGTATTACAAGAATTAAATTTAACAGAAGAGACAATTAAGAGTAATTATAGTATAGTAATGCATTTCTATACAAGACTTATATATTATAAGAAAATATATCCTTATAATATACCTAGTAAAGTAAAAAAAATATGTAATAAAGATATAAAAAATAATAATATATGGAAAAATCATAATTATTATTATGAAATTCTTCCTACAGAAGATATACAAAGTAAAATTGATAATGTATTTAATATATTAGATAAATGGAGGTAAATATGAGAAAGAATGTACTTTTAATAAGAAGAAAATTTACAACAAATACATATATGAAAGAGGCTGTCGATTATGATGCAATTATTGTAAAAGAAGATAACTTATGTATTACAATAAAAAAATATAATAAAATGGATGGCAAATTTTCTTTGAAAAATGAAGATGGCGTAGAAAAAGATTATATAAATGAAGGATACTATGTAGTTGAATTAACTCCATTAAAGGAAAATTATAATATAAGATATTATTTTGATAGTAATAAAAATTTTATAGATTATTATGTTGATATTACTTTAATGAACGGAATAGAATATAAAGTTCCATATTATGTAGATTTATATTTAGATATAATTCATTATCCAAAGAGTAATATTGACAAATTCTGCGATGAAGACGAATTAGCAGATGCTTTAAACGAAAAGAAAATTAGTAAAAAAGATTTTAATCTAGCTTATAAAGTTGGAAACAAATTATTAAAAGAAATAAATAATAAAACAAATAGATATTTAAATATAAATGCTAAAGAGTATATTGATAGATATTATGAGTAAAAGAATTGCATTAATAACAGATATACATAGTTTATTAGAACCTTTAGAGGCAGTATTATTAGATATAAAAAATAATAATATCACAGAAATATATTGTTTAGGTGATAATGTTTGTGATGGGCCTAATCCTAATGAGGTCATAGAATTATTAAATAAATATAATGTTATATCATTAAAAGGTAATAGTGAAGAATATGTTATATATGGACATAAATATTTTGCTTATTTTAAAAAAAATAAAATAGATAATTTAAATTGGACAAAGAAAAGATTGTCTAAAAAAAGTATAAATATAATAAGAGGTTATCCACATTATATAGAAATGATTTTAGGTAATAAGAAAATTTGTTTATGTCATTTTATTAATGATGTAAGAATAGATTATGAAAAGCATAGTGTAAGAAATTTTTTAAAAAATAAGAATTTATATTCTTTTAAGTATACTAATAGTTTAAATGAAAAAATAAAAGTATTCTTAAATAAGAATAAAAATCCATTATATGAATCATGTTATTTAGATCCTTTATTTAAAGGCAAAAAATTTACATATTATGATTATATATTTCAAGGACATGCACATTTTGAATTATATAACGAGTATAAGAACACTAAGATATATAATTTAAGGGCGCTTGCGATGGCATATGAAAATAGTGATAACAATCACGCATCATATACTATTATCGAAGATAATGGCAATGATATAAAAATAGAAAAAAAATATGTTAAATATGATAGAGATAGTATGATAAATAAAATAATTAGCAGTGATTTACTAGATAAAGATATATTATTAAAATATATATCTTATGCAAAATAAGGAAGGAAGTTTATTATGCAATTAGTAGTAGATGAGAATAAAAAGGTATATGAATTATCGAGTTTAAGAATTGATGAAACAACAAATGACTACGTAAAAAAAGGTATAAATAGCATGACATTTAAAGAAAGTAGAATGAAAGCGAAAAGCTTAATTTTAGTTTATAAAAAGAAAAACAGAATTGTATTTGAATTAAACATGATTCAAAATCAACATTTTTATCCATTAAGTATTTTAGATTATGCTAATATGTTGAAAAAACAAATGAAGAAAGAAATACCAAATTTACCAATTATGTCATTAGACTCTCACGATTACAATTTTTGCGATTTTAATTGTAAGGATTGCTTAGCTGTTGATACTAGAAATTGGGCTAAAGATAGCTTAGGTTTTACTAAATTTGATATTGATCATTACAAAAAAGTTCTTAAAGAAATAGCAAGGTATTCAAAAGAAAGAGGATTAGATAGCATAAGATTTGAAATGTCAGGTGAAGGAAATCCTGATATGTATCCTTATAGAACTGAATTAATTAGATATGCAGCAAAAGAATGTAATATGAAATGTGTTTATATTACTTCTGGTTCGCAATTAAATGAAGAAACCATTGATGCACTCGCAAAATATGCATATTACATTAGAATAAGCTTACCTGGAGTAAACGAACAAGCATATAAAATATATTCTTCTCAAATACAAAAGAATCCTTTTACATATGAAAAAGCTATGAACTTAATTGAAAAATTAGTAAAAAAGAGAAAAGATTATGGTCGTGAGGGGGAATTAATGATCGGTGCTAGAACATGTATGCGCCCTGAAAATGAGGGCGGATATATAACTACTGCCAAAAGATTAGGTGAAATGGGTGCTGATAGTTTTCAAATAGTTAAAATATTAATTCCTATGGGCGATAAAATAGAAAAATATAAGTTATGTAAAGGAACTATTGAAGAATTAGAAAATTTACATGATAATTATGAGGAATATGGCCTAATGCATGTACAAGTTCCACATGATTTAGATTATATTTACTATGACAGAGAATTAGAAGAAGCAAAAAAACCAAGTAAATGTTATAGTTCACTTGTATCTCCAATACTATATGGGCCTAATTTAATAGTATGCACACATTGGGAAAAGATTAAAGATGTTAAAGGTTCACATTATGGCAAAATGATTGGCGAGAAAAATGAACTAGAAGATATAATGTGGAATGAAAGAGCAGTACAAATGAGAAAAGAAGTACCCGAAAACTGCTCTTCATGTTGCGCAATCTTTGATAATCAAGTTTTAGAAATGATAAAAAGTCAATTAGCTTTAGCAAATAATCTTGATGACGTTGAATTTTATTTAACTTACTAATATGTATAGTTTTAATATAATATTAACAGAAAAATGTAATGCTTTTTGTCCTCATTGTTATATGAGTGAAAATGAAAAATTTAAAAAAAGGACAATGTCATTAGAAGATATAGAAACAGTAATTAATAAAATGCCATCTAATACAAAAAAAGTTGTATTAACTGGTGGAGAAATATTTCTAATAAAAGAATTGCTATATAAAACAATTATAAAATTAAAAGAAAGATTCTCTTCTTTATATATTGAATTAGAATCAAATGGTAAATATATATATGATGGGAATTCAATAGAAATACTTAGACAATTAAAAATGTTAGGTGTAGATTCTGTAAGATTTTCAGATGATAAATTTCATGAAGCAGGTGGAATAGATTTAAACAAGGTAAGGTCTTTAAAAAAATTAGAAGCTGTAGATACGCCAACAATAAAATATCTAGTACAAGATAAAATTTTAGGAATAGGTAAAGCAGCTTCTTTAAATGAAAAAGAAAAAGAAGCAAAGATGTGTATGAATAGTGAAAGCACTATAAACAATCCATATTTTTTTATTGATGTAGTAGGAAATGTATATATATGTACTTGGAAATGTGTTCCTCCAATAGGTAATTTAATATATGATGATTTTAATAAAATAATAAAAGAATTATATGAAGAATTTAATAGTTTGATATTACAAGGTAAAATATTAGAAGCTATAAATTTAAATGATTCAAGTACTAATAATAAAGAATTTGTTGAAAAATATGGTGAATGTATGTTATGCAATAAATTTTTTAATAAAAATAAGTCTTAAGACTTCGAAGACCATTTAGCAAAACCATTTAGTAAAAATTAAATTAAAGATAAATTAGATAAAATTTTTCCTAATAATAAATTATTAATAATACTGTTCAAGAAAAAGCAAAATGGAAAGATGTTACTGCAATAAGATGTTATGAAAAAGCTGGATTCAAAATAAATGGAGAATTTACAACTGATGATACAATAGGAAATATCCAAAATTATATTGTTATGATTTTGGAAAATGAATAATAATTGTAATGTTATTTTGACTATCAAAAAGATAGTCTTTTTTGTTATCAACTTTTGAAATAAATAATAAAGTAAAAGACAACTCAACGATTAGTTTGTTGCTTTTAGTATTTTTAGGATATATAATGAAAATAATAGGAGGAGTATATATGGATTATCAAAAAGTTGGCTCATTAATTGCTACTTTGCGTAAGGAAAAAGGATTAACACAAAAAGAACTATCTATTAAATTAGGAATAACAGATAGAGCTGTGTCTAAATGGGAGAGGGGGTTAGGATGCCCTGATGTTTCACTTCTTGATGATTTATCAAGAATATTAGATGTATCAATATTAGAAATATTAAAAGGTAGAAGACTAGATAGAGATGAGATTGCAAATAATAAAAATATCATTGAATCAATGAACTATTCTAAGGAAAGTGTTAACAATAAAATAAAAAAATATTCTAATATTATCGCTATAGTTTTAATTATATTTATTTCTTTAACACTTTTATTCTTTAATTTAAAAAGTACGTATTACTTAAATAAGAACTATATCAGTGAACTAAATGATAACTTTGTCGGGGAATTGTTTAATAAAGTTAAGGAAAATATAAATATAATTCAAAATAATCAGGGGATATATTCTGATGATGATTACGCAAAGATTTTGGATTTTGCAGATCTTTTAGAAAAAAAATTAGATATAGAAAAAGATAAGCATTATGCGTCTAAAGAGACTTATACATATAAAGAAATACTTGAATTTTATGAAAATAAGAAAGATTATGGTGACTTAACACTCACTTTAACTTTTACTGATACTATATATGAAACAGTTCACAAATATAATTCTGAAACGGTTAGAAATATTCTAAAGTATTTTAATTATAGTGAACGTATAAAAAACTGTAAAGATGAAATATATGAACAATTAAAAAATCCTTATTATTATAATAGAGAAGTTAGCGATAATGTAGCATATAATGCCACTGGCTTTATATATTTTGAATATTATAGAGATAATATTTTACTTAATGATATTGTAGAAGTAGGTGAAATGAATGAATAAAAAAGAGATAATTAAGTTTATATTTGTTCTTTTAGCGGTAACGATTTCATTTGATTTTATGCTTAAAACAGAAGAAGTTGGTTTAAATTCTATGTTTAATATAGTAAATGTAATTGATTTTTTATTTGCTTTAACTATATTTATGTTTTATTATATGAAAAAAATCAAACGATTTAAATTTATTTATGATGTTATTTTAATGCTATTAATGGTATTTTCTGCAGCGTTTGTATTTTTCTTCTTATATGCTTTTATAAGTTGTTTCTTTTCAGTTAATTGCTCAATGGAAGATACTACATTTTTTATAATAATATATCCAACCATATTATTCTTAATGTTGTTTTTTAGTTTTAACAATATTTTTAATAAGACAAATAAAATAAATAAAGCAAATTACATTTTAACTATAGTTGTATCTATAATTATAATTTTGATTCATTTAAGGTATTATTTTGATCCTGATTTTGCTAATAATTTGATGGATGGAGACGAAGGAGTTCAGTATAGTTATGTATACGTTATTCAAAATTATATATACTTTTCTATCATGTATATAATAGTTTTAGTGCATCAATTAATAAATAAAGAATCTTAAGAACTATATAAAATCCGCACTAGCAAAAGTGTGGATTTTTTGTATTTAAAATATCTAGATATCTTTAACTTATCTTTCAAATAGATGCTATAGGGGTGTATAATGTATTCATTAAAGTTTTTAAAAAAGATTAAATATTATATATGAACAATTTATTTAATATGTTACAATATATACACTTTATAGGAGGTCAAAATGGTTTATTTAGATTATGCAGCAAATAGTCCAGTTGATGAAGAAGTTTTAGATTTATTTTATGATATTACAAAAAGATATTATGCTAATCCTAATTCAATTCATAAACTAGGTTTAGAAACTAAAAAAATGATAGATGATGCTACAAATAATATAGCAAAAAATTTAAAAATAGATTCAAATGAAATTATTTATACCAGTGGAGCAAGCGAGTCAAACAATCTAGCTATTAAGGGAATTTGTGAAAGATATAAAAGTAATGGTAAGCATATAATAGTAAGCACACTAGAACATAACTCTATTATTGCACCAGCTTCAGCTATGCAAGAAAATGGTTTTGATGTAGATGTATTACCTGTTCTTGCAAATGGTTTAGTAAATATAGAAGAATTAAAGAAAATGATAAGAGAAGATACAATACTAGTTAGTGTATGCTCAGTTGATAGTGAAATTGGAATAAGACAGCCTATTGAAGAAATAGCAAAAATTGCTAAAGAGCATCCTAATTGTCATTTTCATACTGATGCTTCTCAAGCAATAGGTAAAGTAAAAATTGACTTTAATGATGTAGATTTAATAACAATAACTCCCCATAAATTCTTTGGTATGACAGGAACTGGCTTATTAATAAAAAAGAAAAATGTTCAACTAAAACCAATAATAAATGGTGGAAAGTCAACAACTGTTTATAGAGCAGGAACTCCCGAACTTGCTAATATTATAGCTTTAGATAAAGCATTAGATAAAGCCTTAAAACATCAAGAAGAGAGACTAGAATATATAAAGTCTTTACAAAAAGTATTAATTGAAGGGCTTAAAAAATATCCTTTAGTACATATAAATAATACAGAAAATTCAATACCTTCAACAATAAATATAAGTGTTAAAGGTGTTAGAAGTTTAGACCTAGCTAAAAGATTAGAAGAATCAGATATCTATGTTTCTACTAAAACTTCTTGCTGTCCAAGTGAGTCGCCATCTAAACTTGTGTACGCACTTACGAAAGATAAGTCTTTAGCTAGTTCTTCATTAAGAATTAGTTTAGCTCATTTAACAACACATGAAGAAATAAAATATTTTTTAGATGAGTTTAATAAAGCATATAAGGAGTTGACGAATGGAAAAATATAAAGAGATTGAAAGAAGTATTATAACTACTTATCGTAAAACTATATATGCTAAAGTTGTAAAAGCTATTAAAGATTATGAACTTATCCAAGAAGGCGACAAGATAATGGTTTGCATATCGGGCGGTAAAGATTCATTTT
>Ga0172378_10001370_pt1 | contig 22468 bp, 26 predicted proteins | sample GrowelOW332metaG_FD_119755 | JGI IMG/M metagenome (GOLD analysis project Ga0172378, IMG submission 119755) | Groundwater microbial communities from an aquifer near a municipal landfill in Southern Ontario, Canada - Pumphouse #3_1 metaG | ecosystem: Environmental > Aquatic > Deep subsurface >... | reverse complement strand
TTTGGCGATGCGCATCGTCAGCGCGTGCTGATAGCCCAGGGCGCGGCAGCGGATGCGGAGCACGCCAAAGATTTCCCGATCCAGGCGCAGGCGATTGAGAGGCCCATGAGGTCCAGCCAGCGGGACCATTTTGCCGGCGGCGGCATCGTATCCAGACATGGCCGGCGGATCGACCACCAGCCCGCGCGCGGTGATGGCCGGGCTCTGCCACGACACCATCAGGTTGGCCGCCAGACAGGGAAGGTCGACGGTGTCGGTCATCTCGACCACCAGGTCAAAATCGCGCTCCTGTTCAACGGCCACGGCCGGCCCGATCTCGGTCCACTCCGGGACGGCGGCGGTGAGGGTGTAGTCCTGATCCGGCAGCGACGGCCAGACATACAAGGTCAGCGGCACAACCACCAACCCACCCACCACCGAGGCGGCGCAGCTGTCGGCAACGTAAGTTTTGGCGGAGATTCCAGCGCGCACCATGGCCAGCATATTGGCCAGATCCACCAGCGACAGCTGGCCAGCGGCAACCGGCGCTTGCTCCAGGAGCAGGCGCGGCGGGTTGACTGATCCGGCGTTGCCGGAGAGGTTGAGGGTGATGCGCGGAGAGCTCATGTAAAATCGTCCTCAACAATTTCCTGGCTGCAGTAATCCACCACGCTGCGGCGGTTGCCGGTTACCGGCTCATCGCCCGGATCGTCTTCTTCCGGGGTCTCGATAAAACCGGAGCCGCCCCCACAGACCGCGTCTGCATCGGCGTTGAAGGTCTCGATTCCAGGTGGCATCTTAACGGCCAGCCAATTGACTCCACCGCCGTACCATCCATAAACCGCCGATGTGTAAAAATTGTCGACCGTATCCTCTCGGCGCGGCGCGGTGAGGGTGTAGGCGTGGCGCTCGGTGGCGTACACCACGTCCACCGCTCCATACACCGGGATGGGGCTGATGATCTCGTCGCCCTCAATGGTCAGGGGAGGCGGGACAATCTCGTTGCCGGCGGCGTCGCAGACCACATCGGCCCACTCGGCGCTGATAATTGCCAACGGAGGATGGTTGGGGCTGGCGCTGTTTTCGAGCGAGAAATTGATGGTTTCCGACTCTTCAACGATCTCTTCCAACCGCTCGGACAAGTCGCCGTAACTGGCGGCAAACTGGTAGGATAACCCCGGCACGCGCGGGTAAACTAGAATCAGACAGACCACGCAACCTCCGGTCATGCCGCAATCCACCAGACTGCCCGCTGCCTCGCCATAGAGCATCTCCCGCAGGGCGCGGACCATGGCCCCGGTGGTCACCTTGCCGGTGTACCGGTCCCAGTCGACCTGCTCAATCTGGAGCAGGTCGAGGGATTCGGCGGCCGGGCCCTGATAGGCAAAGGTGATGCGGGGCGAGGTCATGATTTAGGCACTCTCGCCCTGCTGCACCAGCACAAACTGATCACCGCTCAGCGATCCGCAGGCCGGCGGGATGTCGCGGCGCAACCAGGGGTACAAGGCCGGCGGGAGCACCTGGAAGCTGAACACGTCGCCAGTGGTAAAGGTCCCGGTCAAGGCCCCGGCAGGCAGGGTTAAATAGGGCTTGCTGTTGGCCGGGTTGATCGGCGCGAAGGCAGTACCCACCACGCCCGAACCGAGGGTGTGGGTGGTGTCGTCAGAAGTGCAGGTAAAATGGGTGGCGTCGGTGAACACGCCCGACACGGTCATCTCGGCCGAGCCAATCGAGTCCACCACAATCTGGGCGGTGTCGATGGCGCCGGTGCTGGCAAAGGTGTGGGTGTAATTGTCCAGCGCAGGAGCAACGTCCACCGCCGCCGGCGCGGTCATGATGTGGCCGCCGGTGCGGGTCTCGCTGTTCCACGCGGCGTAGTTATTGGCCAGAGTGGTTCCGTCCAGGGTGATGGTCAGTTGTGATCCACTGGCGGTAACAGTGTCGATGATGTGCTGCTCAATGTTGCCGCTGGTGGCGTTCCAGGTGGCTTTGTCGGTGATAAAAATCGGGTCGCCGGGTCGGGCAATAACGTCGGCCCCGGAGGCGAGATCAGCGGATTTCAGATCCACAATCAAGGTGGCCCCGCCGGCGGTGACTGCGCTGTGGAGGGCGCCGTTGCCGTAGCGGGTCTCGGTCCCGGTGATGTCGGCCTGGCGGTCGCGGGCTGATCCCATATGGAAGGTGATCCAATCGTCGCCCCGGTTGGGCATGAAGAGCCGCAGCATGGCCGCGTACAAGGCCTCCTCGTTGTCGTTGGCCACCACCACGCACACCTTGCGGTAGTCGGGCGCGGCCAGGTTGCCGCTGGCGCGGACTGCGCTGAACACGTTGCCGAACACGTTGGCGGCGGTGGCGTTGGCGTAGAGGTTAAACGACATCCGCCCACCGTTGGTGGCGACGGCGCTCACCTCTTGCGGCTTGCGGAATAGGATCTCTGAGGTTTGGATGGTCATATCATGCTACCGTGATGAGGGTTATGGTTCCGATCCACCAGGAGTCATCGTCCGGGTCGGCGTAGTCGAACACTTGCTCCACGCTGATGCCGTCGGGCGGAATCCAGACCTGCCAGGAACCGAGATGGTGGACCAGGGCAACGGATTCGCCGGCGTCGCGCAGGGAGGCGAGCGCATCAATCTGCGAGCCAATGAAATAGCCCTTGACGGTGTCGCCATCCATGGTGGCGATGAGTTGCAGGGTTTTCCCGGCGCTCATGGCGATGCTCTGGACATGCACTCCGCCCATGGTGGGGCGAGCTGATCCAGCCATGGCCGCTTGGGTATGCACCCCGTCGAGGCGGAGATTGTCATCCAGCGTTATGCCGCCGACTGAGACTGTCATCGGTTGGAGCTCCGGTAGCGGTTGCGCTTGGCCACGGCGGACTCCAAGCGCTTGATGTCGATTTCTTGGCCGTAGACCCGTCCGACTTGGCCGGATTGGTCCTGGAAGGTAAACGAGGCTGAGTAGGGCGTGGCGGCGGCCATGGAGTCTACCGATCCACCGGAGGCGAGGCACTGCGGGATCTGGGGGAGGTTGTCAATCAGCCCTCCGAGGCGGTAACCGATGTTGGATCCCATCCGCTTGGAGAGTTCGGCCAGCACGATGTCGAATCGTCCGGCATTGAAGGCCAGGGCGGCGCGCAGGCCACCGGCTTTCACCGACTCCTTGCGCAACATCACCTCGCCGTCCTCGCCAAGCAGCAGGCGACGGTCTCCGCCGCCAAAGCCAGGGAGCCGCCCGCCAGCCAGGATGGAGCGTACCCCGCCGCCGCTGGCCAGAGCCTGGATGCGACCGCCTAATTGATAAGCGCCAATCAGGCCGCCCAGTTTGCGGGCGTCTACCTGTTTCACCGTAATGGTGGTTTCGCGGGCGCGGGCGGCTTTATCCAGGGCGCTGTCGACTGCTTCGGCGGCGAGGTGCCCTTTTATTTCAAAATCAGTCCAAACTTTTTCCCAATCAATGGCCACCTCTTTGGTGGTTTTGGCATTAGTGGCCGTGACATCCTTGGTGACATTGACCCATTTGTTGCCAATTTTGACGATCTCTTCTGTGGTCTTTTTGACGTCCTCAGCGGGGATCACTTCTTTGGCTTCCACTTTTCCCAGCTCTTCGCGCAATGCCCGCACTTTTTCGGCGACCGTGGCAAGGGTGGTCGATCCCTGTTCAGCATCATTGAAGGATTGCACTGCGCCGTTCATGGCTTGCTCAACCAATTGGCCCGCGTCAACCTGGGCTTGCGCCCAATAGGCTGCCTTGGCGTCGTCGCCGGCCATTTTATTGGCTTGCTCAAAGAGATACTGAAATCCCTGGCCCAGGAGCACGGCTCCCGCATACGCAAGTTTGAGCGTTCCAGACAATGCCGACAGCGATTTGTACACGGAGTTGAAACCGTCTGCCGAATCTGCCACAAACTCCAGCACTGACAACGCCGACTCTTTGGCCCACTGTCTCCAAACTGCAGCATTACTGGTAGCGTCGGTTGATAGTCCTTTCAGCCCACCAGTTACCTTGTCGAGGGCAGTGACAAAAAACTGGTTGTTGGTAACCGCTTGCCCTAAAGCTCCCTTGACGAGATCGAGGCTAGAGCTGATGCGGTTGGTTGCGGCGGTGAACCCGGTGGCCGCTTTCGTGGCAGAGCCTGCAAACCGTTTTTCCAGAGCGGCGGCAAATTTAGGCAAAAAAACGTCGGCATACACGGTCCCATCGCTCAACGCCTCGTCGAGCGCGGCAGTAGTCATGCCCATCGCTGACGCCGCTATTTGAAATGCCCCTGGAAGACGCTCCCCCAATTGGCCACGCAACTCCTCAGCGGACACTTTGCCCTTACTGATCATTTGAGAGATGGCCATTAAGGCCCCGCTGGTCTCGTCGGCGGAAAGCCCCAGCGTGGTCGACGCCTTGGCAACGGCGGTGAAAATAGCCTGAGTCTGCTTGCCAGCCAACGATGTCCCCATGGATGAGGCGGACAGCTGCTTGTAGGCCTGCGCAGTGGTGAGCAAGTCCAGGCCGAGCTGATTCGCTGTTTGCTGGACAAATTGCATTTCTTTCCCAGCGGCTTGCGAATTCCCAAAAATTGCCACATAAGACAGCCGAAGGCTATCCATGCCCTGACCAGCTTTGATCAACGAGGAGGATAAGGCTCCCAGGCCAAGGCCGCCCAGGGCGGACATGCCGGCCAGGGTAGTGCTGAGCGACATGGCCGCGCTGGTCACGGTTTTGAATGGAGTGGCAATAGAATTGACGCTACTGCCAAACGCAGACACCTGCCTCTTGGCCTTGGCCAAAGCCAGAGTGAGGCCGCTATCCTTAGCAGACAGGATGATCTCTATTTTGCTTTTCTTACTTGCCATGAGGGCTCACAAATTCAAGTGCATCCGCAAATAGTCCCCAGCCGTAGTCCCACACCCGGTGATGCCCGAGGGCAATCAGCAAGCAGGCGTTGCGGTGGAGGGTGCGGCGGGGTTCATGGACGGTTCCGCCGCGTCGGTGGCGGGCTGCATCGCCGCGCGGACTTTTTTGTCCTTGGCGAGCACCCGGTCTAAAAAACGGGCATTCACCTCCTCGACTTTCGACACCAGGATGTCGAGCTCTTCGGGAGTCAGAGCGGCGTGGGCCGAGGCGTCAATTCCAGCTGCAGTCCCGACAAATTCAGGTGTTAGATCGTAATCCATAATGTTGTAGGTACGATGCAACGGGCCTTCAGGGTTGATTGCTCCGATGACCGCATCAATCTCGCCGACAGTCAGTTCAGAAATGGTGTAGGTGGTTCCGTTGACTTCGCAGGTTGTTGATTTTTTCATGTTTTCCTGTTGTGTTATTTTTATCTAAAATCCTAAATTGCTACCGGCTATCGACCTCCGCCTCACATCGGCACGCCATCCACCCGGCCGGGGCTGGTATTGCCAGGAATTGTGATAAAGCTCAGTGAAAATTCAAGGAACTCGCCCTCGCTGCCCGCCTCGCTCACCAGGTTGACGGCCTTCGACGAAGTCAGCTGCACGCAGTCAAATTCAACGGTGTGTTTCACTCCCGAGAACTCGTTGTACAGCTCGCCCTGGATTTCCATTCTTGTCTGGGCGCGGGTTCCGATCTCGATGCGATATCCGGACTCGGCGGCGTAGGCTCCACCGATCAGCACATCGACGGTTCCTGCGGCCAGCGCCCCACCTGGTACCGAGGTAAACAGGCCCAGGGCGGCGTTGTATTCGTAATCCGTTCCTAGCACATAGGTGGTCGCGGAGGGGTCGGAGGTGACCGTAAACGAGGTGAACCCTTTATGGCCGACATAAATCCACTGGCCTGGCAGGGGAGCGGTGAACTCGGTAGGGGTCATTGTTCCGCCGGTTCCGGTGCGTTTGGTTTCGACCCCAGAGAAAAAGCGGGCAAGGTTGAAGGCGTTCCATTGGCGGAGGGTCATGCTTCCGGTGATGTCGTCGATCTCGGCTTTTGCCCCGATCACTTGCCCAGCGGTGGCTACCTGGCGGCTCTTGACCTTGACCTCCTTGGTCGCCACCTGGACCTCAAGCGGATAGACTTCGCCCAGTTTGAGGAAGTTGGCGCCCGCAAGCGGCACGCCGGCCGCGTCCACTTCCCGGCCAAAAATCGTACCGGTGAACGATGATACTGATAATTCACTCATTGGTTGCCTCTCAGTGTGTTAGTGGCCGCCGGCCACAAGGAATTCCAAAAATAAACGGCAATGGTAATAGGGGTGTGGCTGAACCCCAGGGTTTTTGTCCGGGGACTCGGGCGCGCCGAGGGTGAAGCGGACAACTGGCCCCAGTTTGTATGGGGCAAATCTGGGATTCTCGACAATGCCACCCAGGGCAGAACAGAGGCGGCTGATCTCGGCATTCCCTTCGACAACCGAACCATCGGTGTAAATCCCGGCGTCGACGAGCACCTTGAAAGGCGCGGCAGACATCCGCCGGAATTCGCCTTCGTAGATCATCCACCGGACCAGTGGATATTCGTCACCCTCTTCCACCGGCGCTGTCGGCCGATCCATCATGACGTCGATGATCTGCGGCGCGATCAGGGTTCCGCTCGGCTTGTGCAAAAACCTAAGGTCTTTGGTTAGGTCACCAAGGCAAGCTTTTAATGTTGCGAAAAATAGCTCGGTCATGTCTTGCCCTTGACGTTGGTGTAGTAGTTGAGTTCCTGAATAAACACCTTTTCGAAATCGGCGAGGATGGTATCCCCATCGCGGTCAACGACGGCTTCAAGCACCTCGTCAATCGGCACTGCCGCGCGCACCACTGGAAACCTGCCCTTCAAACTGGGATCATCAGACAAGCCCCGGTCGCCTGAACGCTTCATCGTCGGGTACAGTTCAGGCGAGTAGAATTTTGAGTTCAGCCGGATCCATATTTTTTGCCGGCTGGTATAGATTGAAGCGAGGAAGGCGCCGCGATACTTGCGCTTGCCGACCATAACGCCGCTGAATGGCCTGCCAGGCTCGCCAAAGACGCCCACGGCACCCAACTTGAACGGGGAAACCGGCTGGGTGCCGATCCATACCTTGAGCACATCGTCGCCTTTTTTGATCTTGTTGGAGAAAAAACGACCGCCAAGAGCCTTTTGCGGCATGCCAAGCTCTTTGGACGCCGCCCGTTTGACCGCTGTTTCAACCCGTTTTCGCATCTTGCGCAGCGCTGAAGCCCGCGCCAACTCCACTTGATCGATTGTTGATCCAAACCTGCGGATCACTTCCTGGACAGCCGCCGGGTCAACTGAGACGTCAATCATCACGCAACCTCCCGTTCCAGCGTCCAGGCCACCAGGCCGGACAGTTTGTCTCGCACGCCGACCACGCTCCACACCACGCCGTCGAGGTCGATGGCGTGGTGGGCCCGGCGGGCGAAGGTGGCGCCGGAGATGTGGGTCAGTTCCTGGCGCTCGGTCATCACCCGGCCAAACTCATCCGGAGCAACCGCCAACCCTTTGATCCGGCAGAACAGATCGACGCCGTCGACGGAATGCACAGCCCCGCCGGTGCGCTCGAGCAGCATCTGGAGATCTGCCGGGTCATAGAGGGTGGTCATTCGTCGATCTCCCAACCGTGCGCTTGCCAGTTGGCCACCTCATCCGGATGGACGTCGGCGGTGATTGGCGTGCCGTAGGCAGGATCTCGGACCATGGCCACCGTGACCACCGGCGTGGGTTGATCGGCTGCGGGTTGCCTTCCAGCTGCCGCCCGGTTGGCCAGCAGCTGTTGCAGCTCTTTGTTTTCTTTCATGGCGTTTCTCCAGGCTGGATGAGGGCGATCAGCCGAGCAGAAGAGCCATGTGGGCGGACTTGGCCGCCTTCACGCCCCAGGCCACACTGACCTCGTAAATCACCGCGCGATAGGCCTTGTACTGAGCGATCTCGAAAAAGATGCCGCTGACAGGATCCTGCACCACGATAACATCGTCGGCCTGGTCGCCCTCTTCCGGCCGCTTGGGTAGCCGGGTCAACAGGTGGATGGCGTCAGCCGAGAAGGCCATATTGGCGGCATAGCTGTTGCCAACCGCCAAAGTGTCGTTATCCACCCAGGCATTGACCAGACCCGGCTTGTTGATGGCCAGCGATCCTGCGGAAAGTGCCGTGTTTACCACGTACTTGTTGTCGTCGCGGCCACTAGTGGTGTTGGCGAGTATGTCGCCGGCGAGGATGGTTCCGGAACCGGTATCGACTGCAATGCCGGTCGAACTGGACGCGTACCCAGCTAACAAGTTGACCGCGTAACTGGCGCCAGTGCCCTTGGTGTGGTTTTTGACCTGGGCAGATTCGCGGATCTGCATCCCGGCGACATCGAGCAGCAGGCCCTGGCGCAACGGATCTGCAGAGCCAACCATGTGCACCTGGCTTTGCTTGCCGATGATCTTGGCTCCGGCTGCGGTGTTGATCACCAAGCGCAGTTGCGACAGCGGCGCACCGTTATCCTTGAGGATCCGTGCGATCTCCGAGGCGTCGGTGAAGTCGCCGGCCGTGGCAAAGGGGGTGGATCCGGCGGTGCCATAAGCGCGGCTGGCTTTGGTGTAGAGGCCGCCCAAGTCGCCTTCCATCTCATTGGCCAAGGTGCGGAAGGCTTGGGAAAATTTGTTGTTCTGCAGCGCCTCCTTGGTGCCGCTCTCCAGCGAGAGCTGATCATCTCCTGTCCAATGGAAACGCACACCGCGCACTTTGCTGATGGCCATAGTATCATTCTCGTAGGAGGTATCGCTGAGCGCAGGCAAGGCGTTTGACGCGGTGATATCGGTGGCTGTAGCCGCCGGCACGATGGGATAGGTAATGTCCTGGCCCTTGGCCACCTGCTCGGCCTTGGAGTTTTTGTAGACGCTGGGAATAAAGCCACAGAGTTCGCGGCTTACCACGTCGACCACATCGTAGATGGATTGGATCAATCCAGTAAGGGTATTTGCCATGGGAAAAACTCCTCTTGTTGGGTAATGGTTTTAACAGGTGGGTACGGCTCGCCGTGCCCTACTCGATGATTTGCACGCCGGCGGCGAGCTGGGCGCGGCGCTGCGCATCGGGGAGCCTATCGAACTCTGCCCGCTTGATGGTGGATTTACTCTGCTCGTCGCCACCGGCAGCCGGGACAATAGGGTTCGCCTCTTGCTGGAATTGCTGGCCAGCCTGCTGCAGCCGCGTGTTTTCGGCGGCGATGATGGCCTTGGCGGCGTCTGCGCCGGTGGATTTTCCGTCCAGCTCCAGCTGGGCGATGAGGGATTCATGGCCGGGCAAGGCTTGGGCGCGGACGTCGGCAATGCGGTCGCGTTCGGCTTGGGCGCCGAGCTTCGTCGCGCTTTCTGTAATCTCGGCAACCAAGGCAGGATTACCCGCTGCGAGTGCCGCTTGTTGCAACCCGGCCACAATCTCAGCGGTCAGGGACACAACAAGCTCAGGATGCTCTTTTTTCAATTTTTGTAGATCCATGCTTTGCTCCTGTGTGTTGGTGGTGGCTCGGTAGTCCCGATACCTGGTTAAAAATTGATCAAAGCGCTTGCCGTGCTGGGCAACCGCCTCAACGATCTCCGGGGATTGTTCCAGGATCTCGAAAACATGTGGATGCAGGTCAAAGAATTGCGTGATCTGCCCGGCCACAATTTCTCCTGAAAACGCAGAAAAGAGGCCGTCGTTGGCGGCAGGATCATCGACGCAATCACAGGCGATAAGGTTTTTGCACTCGATAAAAAGCTCGTCGGTAAGATTGTCTTTTTCCTCGCCGGAGAGCTTGTTTCCATCTTCCCAGACATACGAAACCTCCACCTCGTAGAAGCTTTCGCGGACGTGCCGATACGCCTTCTTTCCGGTGTCTTTGTCGCGCCGGTATGTTGGCCCACGGGAAAAAACGATGGACGTGCCGAACATGTCGCCCTCATTCTCCGCCATGGAAACGATATAGGTGTACAAGTCGCCGCCAGGAGCTTCTTTGGCGCTCTCGCTTAAATGCAGATCAGCGAAACAACAAGCAGCACTAGAGCCATCCTTGCGAATGGTTGTTCCGGTGGAAAAATTCACAAACCTCCCGACAAAAGTCCCCAGGCTGTCGCTGCACATATTTGGATGGCCAAACCGGGCCTTGATCCCGCGCTTTGCCGCGCCGCCTTGAGCAGCCACCGTGTCGATAAACTCTTTGTCGAGAAACACGTCGTGGCCCTTTGCCTCACCCTCGGAGCAAATCTTACAGCCGTGAATAACCCCGATCTCGGCCTCCACCTTTGCCGGTTTTTCCCTGAGGCAGGTGGTTCCCAACCATCGTTCGTCACTCTTCATCGGGGGCCTCAATGGGGTCTGGTTGGTTTGGCCGAACAACTGCTTTTTCCGCAATCAACCCGTTTTCTTTTTTCCACGTCGCCTCGCGCACAATCTGCGGTTGGATGGTTTCGTGGTCGTTGCCGGTCATGGCCTCGCACTCATCCTCCAGGGTGGTGAGCAACAGGTCGATCCGGCCCTTGGCAGCATCCACCGCTTTGACCGGATCGATCTCGCCGGGGGCGTCGCCCACCCATCGGGTGCCGAGCCAGGCCTTGCGCACCAGAGGGTCAAAGAGGAAGCCCGGGGCAGAGAGGCGGCCGGAAACAATGGCCTCGGTGATGATGGCCTCGTAAATTGGCTGGCAGAACTGCACCACCAGCCAGTGGCGACGGCGCTTGAAGTAGTCCCAGGCGTCGAGCAGGGCCGCGCGGGCAGCGGAGTAGCTGGCGGTGAAATGTTTGAGCAACACCTCGAAGGGAAGCTCCAGGGCCATGCCGATTTGGCGGGTGATCGCGATCAGGAAAGGGTCAAAAGCGGTGTTAGGGCGGGCAGGATTGGCAAACTCGATTGAGGTGTTGCCGGGGATGCCGATCACCGAGCCATACCCCATTTCCACGCCGGTGGTGTCGACCTGCTTGGAGGTGTCGCCGGTGGGGTTGTCCAGCGTCGGCGCCACGCCAAACTCAGGGTTGCCGGTCTCGTTGTGGACGATCACCGTAAACATGCCAGAGACCACCGCAGCCATTACCTCGGCGTCGGTGTACCGGCCCATCTGCTTGATCAGCTCGATTACTGGCGCCAAGTAGGGCACGCCCCTGGTTTGGCCGGGCCGGGTTTTGTCTTTGAGGTGGAGGGCCAGGGGCGTGCCGTTTTTGGCAAAGGCGGTGAGCGGCGTCCAGGTGTATTTGGTGGTTGAGAGCGCGGAGGGAAAGCGCAGATTGCCCGGATGCTGGTTGCAAATATGGTAGGTTTCCGGTGCGCCGTGTTGATCCTTGGCCACGCCGCCGATGAGGGTGGCGGTATCCGGAGCGAACTTAGGGTTGCACAGCCGAGCCGCCTCGATCAACTGCACCTTGGTGGCATAGGGCGAGCCGGCCCGCTTGATCTGCGGCAGATTGACCAACACATCGCCGTCGGCCAGGGTGCGCAAAAAGGCCAAGCCCTGTAGCAGGGCAAAGGGCAATTCGCGTTCGGCGTCGATCTCCCTGGTCTCGGTGGCCAAACGGAACTCACGCTCGGCGGCCTGCTCCCAGGCGTTGGCTTGCTCCTCGGAGAGGCGCAGCACAGCGCGGTCGATCTTGGCGCGGACGCGCAGGCCGGTCCCCACCACCTTGGTGATGTTGGTTTTGAGCGCCCCACAGGCGATGGGGTTGTTGCGCTCCAGGTGCTGGGATTCTTCGCGGAGGGTGATCAGGTCGGGCTGGATGGCGGAGTCGGCGGAGAGTTCGCGCTTGCCGCCCAACTGATTGGCCCGCCGCGACTTGTCGGCGCTGGTGTAGCCGCCGAGCATGGAGAGGCGAGCGCGGGCCTCAAAGCGTTTTTGCCCGGCCGCCGGGCTGAACCAATTAACCAGCTGGTCAACGGCGGTAAGCCCGACGTTGACCTGGCGCTGGCCGATGGTGATGGTGGCGGGGAGGCGACTCATCGCGGGATAAACTCCCGGATCTGGATGCCGCCTCCGGAGGATGCGGGGGTAAGTTCCTTGACGCGGCCGTCCCAAATGGAGATACCTTTCTGCACGGATGCGAGGTCGGCAAGGGTGAGCCGGTCGCCGTCCATGTCGGTTTCCTGACCGAGAAGGATCTTTTCTTCAGCGGCCAGATAGTTGTCCAGTTTGGCCTGGGCGATTGCAAGGGTGATACCGGCCATGGGGGAAAGCTCCTCGGTTGATTTCCGGGAAGCATACGGCCTTTGGGAAAATCGATTAAGTGACCTTTGTCCGGCTTTGTCTGGCTTTGTCGCAAAAAATGAGGGTGCTCGTTTTTATTTTGGGTTTTTATCGAGAAAAAGCGTGACAGCTGTTTTTTGATTTGGTATGTATTTAATCAAGAGCAAGGGAGCAATAAAGCCTCCCACCCGCGCCTCGGGGACCTGGGGCGGAAATCTCGAAAGGAGATAGGAAATGGTACTGATCAAAACAACAAAATCCGGGCAGAAAGTAGAAGTGGAGAATGGCTGGTTGTACCTTGACGGCAAAAAACTCTCCAGCCGTGTGGAAAAAATCGATGCTTGGACAAAGCAGCAACTTGATAAAAAATACCCCGGAAACGATTACGAGTATCGGGCCGATAAACTCATCATGAATGCTGAAGAGGGCTTGAAATCGAAGGGACTTGTTGACGCATACAACGCGAAAGTAAAGGGGGAACAGGCGGCAAAGGACCAGGCTGAGTTTGACGCCCTGGTTGCTTCTGGCGAAGCTTTTCGCACAGCAGAGATCACCGAGCAATACGGATGCGATCTTATGTGGGCAAGAAGATTTTCTGAAGAAGAGAAAGCCCAATACTCCGATTGGTTCAGGGATCGCGGAGTATGCAGCCTTCCTGTTGGTGGGCGGGTCAAGGTTGAGAGCAAGGCTGTTCGGCAGGTTGTTGATGGTCGCTCCGCCGACGCAGAGTTTTGCGGATGCTCAAATATGGCCTGGACGATCACAGAAACCGAATGGAATGAGATTGTAAGGCTTTCGGAAATGATCAGGGCGGAAAAAGAAGAGGCCAAGAAAGAGTATAAAAAGGCAGAAGCTGCAAGCCTTCAGCGAAAAATCGACACTGGATATTGTTTTTCCTGCGAATCATGGTGCCATGGGGATTGCGGCAACTACTCCAATGACCCTACCGTGTCTTTTGCGCGGGAGTTAAAGTTGAGCTTGGCGGAAATGAACTACGGGATAAAAGAATGACCAACCACCCAAACCGGGGCGCTTTATCGCGCCCCGCGCTCCTTTTGCGCGACATTGGCCGGCGCTACCCGAACGCCTGGAAGCAGTACGACATTTTCCGGCAGGACAACGGCGTGAGCCTGCACTGGCCCGACTGGTGCTATTGCCCAATGGCGGCGGCCTATGCGATTGTCAGCGATGGCGGATCACTGGACGGCCAGCTCGGCGCAATCGGCGACGTGCAGTTGTTGGCGGCGCTGGCGGCCTGGCGGGTAGGACAGGGCATTTACCGGTTCGACCCGGCGTTGGCCGAGGCGATCAAGTCCACCCCGATTACCGCGCTGCCGGTGGAAGTGTTGTACCGGTTGCCGGAGTGGTGCGTGTATATCGAGGAGGCGCATGAGCCAGGATGCGGGTTTTTCGCCTACTTGGAATCGGACGCCAACAGCGGCCTGCCGGAGCTGCGCATCCTCACCGACCCGCCCAATCAGGAGCGCATGCCCATCGCCCTGCACCTGGACCAGCCCACGCTTGATTTGTCGGTGGCGGCAATGCTGGCCGAAAGCCGGCGGCAGATGGTGCGCCTCGGCAACACCCACAGCGCGGCCACCATGCCGGACCTGGTGGAAAATATCGCCGAGGCTGTGACGCCCTTGCTCAACCTGGTGCTCTACCTCTGCTCCGAGGCGGCAGACCTGGGCGGCGAGCGTCCGCAGCGGCCAAAACCAGTGCGCACCAAGCGAGGCTGGAAGATGTTTCCTCCAGATGCGCCCAGGGTGTGGACTGTTGGCGAAAGGATAGGCTCCGCCTTGCGTAGCGCCCACCTTGCTGAGCAAACCGGGCAAAGAGAAACAACTCCAGACGGCAGGCAATCACCCCGGCCCCATGTCCGACGCGCCCACTGGCACACCTACCGCGTCGGTCCGGGACGTTCCGACGCCATCATCAAGTGGCTTCCGCCGATCCCGATCAATATTGCCGGCGGTGACATCATCCCAACCATCCACGAGGTTCGCCCATGACCGGTTCAGAAAAACCAACTGGCCAAGGCGGAGCAGGCCGGGGACAAGGCCGCAAACCAATTGGCGAGGATCGCGGCGGGACCGTGCATGTAAAGGTACGAATATTCGCCGACCAAGCGGAATGGCTCCAGGGGCAGGGAAACCAGCAAAAGCTGATCCGTGACGCGATTGATTTGCTGATCAAAATACAATCGAAAACAAAGGAGTAGAACTATGATCAGGATAACAACACAGACCGACAGTGGCCGCAAGTTTTCAGGGGATTGGTTCAAAAACGACAAAAATACTTTTGCCGCGTTGACGTCAATGGCGGAAGCTATGGATAAAAAATACCCTCAGCTTAAACATACCATTGAGGTGCAAACAGCAAAGCCCCAACCGTGAGGAAGGGGCTTTGCTGTTTGCTGGACGTTCTCCATTGGTTATTTTCGCCGACGCAAATCATCCACATACGGGTCGCGAGGGCGGATCTCGACATGTTGCTTGACCGCACAGGCCTTGGCCAGCATCCTGGCGCGCGACTTCACCCCGGCCATGTATTCTTTATCCATGGAGAGCCCACCCAGCAGACCAGAACGAACGCCATCTATGGGAAGCGAGAGGGGGGTTGGTTGATCCATTATTCCTACTCTCTCCAGAAATCCTTATCGATTTTGATTGAGCTGACATAATCGCGCAGCTCGCTGGCCAACAGCCGCAAACCGCGTGAACCTTCGTTTCGGCCATAGGCGTGCACTTCGCCGGCGCGCACCAACCGGTGCACGGTCCGTTCCGAGCATGCCAGCATTATTGCTGCCTCGCTCGGAGCCACCAACACCGTCTTTTCAAGGATTTCGCGCTTGAAATTGAGCACATCCTGCTTAGTGATCCGTTCGTTCACGCCTGCACCCCCTTCGAGTAAACGGTATATGCCGCCGATTGCGGCGGCTCTCGGCGGAAGTTGCGGATACCGATAATGTCCGCCGCTACCAATCCATACACCCAGTTGTCCCACTGGTGATTGTCCTTGCCCTTGGGACATTCCCAAAATCCGTTGTCTTTGCGATACTCAACGCAGAGCTGCTTGGCGTACTCCGAGGTAGTGGCGGCGTCCAGGCAAATAGCGCCGGGGCTGCCCGGCTGATGCTGCAGCTTGCCTGCCAGCTCATCTTTGTAGAGCGTGACGTTGATGGTGTAGAGGTTCATCCCGCCTGGGATGGGCACCTTTTTTCCGTCTGATGAGGGATAAAAGTCCATCCGCTTGACCGTCCACCCTTGTTCCAGCGTGCGCCGGCCTTTAATCGGCCGCCAAAAGGGATATTGCCGGCAAAAACGATAGACCTCCACCGTTCGGCTGTGTTTGGGATTTTCCGGGTTGGTGCCGCCGCCGGAATCGATAAAACCGGAATGGAGGCGGTATTGCTTGCCGTCTGCGTCCAGCCACACCTTGGCCGCCAGGTCGAGCAGGTTGGCGAAGGTTTTGACAAATCCGTGGTCGATCTTGGTAACCGGCAACTCATGGCCCCAACCAAAAGCCAGGACCTTGTAGTGGAACCCCAGCTGCTGGGTGTCGGCGACGATCATCAGGTAACAGGTGTCGCGTGGGACGATTTCGCGCGGGTGCGATTCGTCGCGCAGGCGTAGGATAAAATCTTCCTTGCGATCCTCGGCCTCAAAGCGGTAGTCCTCGGCCTCGACGCCGTTGGCGTGGGCAATCTTTTCGGCAACACCGCCGCGTTGTCTCGCCAGCCACGATTTTGCGATCTCAAATAGGGGAACGTCTCGGCAATCCCAGGCTCGGTGGTGAAACCCGACGGTTGACGGTCGGGCAAGATCAGCGCCCTTGATGCACACCCACTCTGGCGTGGCCAGCATGTGCAGCCGTTCCGTCTCGGTGATCTCGGATCCGCAGTGGGTGCAGCTGTAGGTGATCTCGGTCTCAATTGAAATGTCTTCTGCCAGCAGGCCTTCAGGGATGTTGAGCTGTTCGCCGGTGGGGCGGAAAAGCTGATCGCACTGCGGGCAGCGATGGCGGTGCTCCCACACCTGGATGCAGGCCAGCATCCCCTGGTGGATAAACAGCTGAGCCGGGGTGGAGGCCAGGAATCGCTTGTATCGGCCCTTGAAAAGGCGGTTCCTTCTCCCCAGCAGTGTCAAAGGGGAGGCTTCCCGACCGGTGCGCTCCTGATATTTATCGATCTCATCGCCAAAACAGTATTTTGCCGGAAACGACGCCATGGAGCTGGCCGAATTGGCCCACGCCGGGTAGATCTTGACGCCGTGATTGAGCTTGATTAGTTCCAGGGTGAGGTCGTTTTCCTTTTTGCTGATGTACGCCCGCAGCCGCTTGGACTCCCGGATCATGGGAATGATTTTTTCCGAGACTACCCGATGGCCGGTTTTCTCGGTGGGCATCAGGTAAAAGATGTCGCCCGGGGAAACATCGATGGTCCAGTGCAGGCAATTGAGCATGGTGTTGGTTTTTCCGGATTGGTCGACTCCGCAAAACCAGATCTCCCGCACCCAGGGTTGCATAAACGTGTCGGCGATTTTAACGGTGTGCGGCGCCAACTCGTTGCGCCATGGTCCGGTGTGCGGGCGTTCGGTGACGATGCGATATTTTGCGGCGTGCTCACTGACGCTGATCACCTCAGGGGTGCGCATCCGCCGGCGGATCTGCGCTGCCAGCCGCTTAATGCTGTAGTGTCGGCCAGCCAACCGCCGACGAATCTCGGCAGGGATAAAAGAGGGGATGGGCCTGGGAAGTATGGCTTGTTCGGCGGTCACTCCTCGCCCTCCCACCGGATTTCCAGGCTGCTGCCTGCCACCCGGTTGAATGCTTTGTCGATTACCTTGTCGGCCGTCTCGAACACTTCGGGAGCCCGGTTGATGTCGCCGCCGGCCGCAGTGGTGATGGTGATCTGCGCGTCGTGGAGATCCCGGCGGATTACCTCCCGCAGTTCGCCGAACAGCGCCGCCACCACCGACCAGGCTTTATCGGCGTGGAGCCAGAGTTCGTCTTCTTCGCGCCGCATCCGCTCGGCCTTCATGGTTGCGATCTCGGCATCAGCCTTTTCTTTTTGATGGGCATATTCCGATCTGGCCAGCGCAGACGGATCGGGCTGCTGATCCGTCTGCAATCCCTTGCCGTACATCGCCACCTGGTACTTGCTGATGGATTTGTCAGGGTTGAGGACGGGGAACCCTTTGCTTTTAATGTCCTGGTAAAATTTGCCGACAGATACCGCATACCCGTTTTCAACCAGCCAATCATGGGCCTCTTTGCGGGATTTGAAGGTTTCTGCTTCGGCGGTCATGGTGGTTAGGCTGATATCCTGCTAGCGATGTCGTCGATTCCCGAGATTGCGCGGGTGTATTTATCCCGGTTGTTAAGCAGAGCTGCGCGCACCGCAGCCTCTTTTGTCGCTCCAAACCCTTGGATTAACTCTCGGTGGATGCCAACCCCAGCCAAATATATTCCGGCGTGGACCCTGAAATCTCCATTGGATTGCAATACCTCCACCCAGCCGATTATTTGGCCGTCAAGAACGATGTCTTCCCTGTGCTGGATGTCTATTTCAGTTGCCGGCGGCTTAAATTCAAACATGCTCAGCTCCTTGTTGGCCAATTGATTGTTGTTTTGGCTGCCACGACGTTTCCGGCGCCGCCAACTTTTCCTCGCAAGCCGCGCACAGGCTGCCATCGTAGCCCACGGCTTGATCGGGATCGAAGGGTTGGTTGCAACCTGGGCAGACAGGGGCAGATGGAGAATTCACACCGCCTCCCGAATCACTGCGATGCGCTCAACACCGATGGCCGGAAAATCGACCAGCAGGTCAAGCAGGTGGCTGTCGAGTCCGTCTCTTTGTGGCCCGCACTCAAAAGACGAGCCAATGGAATCCTGCGTGTATTCCATTGGCTCTGATTTTTTATCCATCAGCATCGCCACAGCGTTGGGAAGTTCTGCATTGGAAAGGCTGTCTGCCTGGAGCATTTCCCGCAATCTGGCGAAAATCTGTTCTGCGGCCAGCGCGCGTTGCTCAGACTCGGCCACCTGTTCCGCCAGGATATTTTTTTCGTTTTTGATCCGGTCAACGACGTGGTGCAATCGCTTGTGATCGCAAGCGATGTTCGCGACAATCTGTGGCAACTGGTCAAATGATTCCGGCCGGTCGGTATACAGGGAGTTGGCGGCGATCTCGGCCATGATCTCCGTCAATATTTCGGATCTTGATTCGGCTCGGTCACCCAACTCTTTGACGCGTGCATTCAGCCAACTGTTTATTTCAATGGTGTTTTTTATTTCTCTGATGATCGCATCCGAAGTCGCGTTTTCATCAAGTTGCAGCAATCCACAGATATTAGCGAGTAAGTGATATAGGTGGAGATGTGATCGTTTCACGTCCTCATACTGTGCAGCCACCTGTATCGCGGCTATGTCGCACTGATCCCGGCTAATCATTCTTTCCTCACCAAACAAAGCCTTGACCATATCGCCGGAAACCATCATGGCCATAGCCGCAGCGTGCTCCAACTCGCATTTTTTACGCACCGCATTAATTACCGATTCATAAGTAAAATCGCCGCAATCGAGGTCGTATTCCAATAATCCTACAATATTGGTCAAAAACTTATCAGCTGCAAAAACCTGGTTGGCAAGATGCGCCACGCGCTCAATCAACCCTTCCTCAGAGCCCTCGGCGTACCCGACCAACTCGCCGATCCGTTTGAGTGCCGAACTCTCCACCTGCACTGCCACTTGCTCGACGCCCAACTCCATCAGCAGCTCGGAAAGTTTATCCAACTGCCGCACCGCAGCGGCCACCTGAGGCAAGCGATTGCCGACATGGGCGTAAATCGATTGGCAGGTGGAGCACATGTTCACCCCGTGAACAAATTTCACCAGGGCGTTCTTTTGCGTGCAGACTTCACAGGTTGCTTTAAAATTTTTCGACATTTCTTCCACCTCGATTTCTGTTTGTTTAACGTCGGTTGCGCCCAGTTTCTGGCGCTTCTCATGTGTTTCCATCAGCAACGACAGTCGGTTGTTGCGGCATATCTCGGCCTCAGTAGCGGCCACCAGCTTGGTGGAAACAGAAATTCCCTCCGTGCTAAACCGCTTGCGGTTGTCTTCCGCGTAGGATGTATCCACCAAACACCTCCTTTGATTCTATGGCCCGCATGATGGCGGTCGCGCGCTCTTCGGGATCCAGCCCCGGCAAAGAGGATTGCAACCGCTCGAGTTCATTTTGCGAAAAGACTGGCTTTCCCTGTGCGGCCAGCAGGTCCCATTGGTCCGGATCGTTGGTGACGTAGACCACCTTGCCGCCCGTCAACTCCAGTTCAAACACCGGCGGTGGTTCGTTTTGGGCGGCCGATTCCGCCGGCAACGGAGCCGGTTGACTTTGGGGAGGGGCCTGTTTCCGGGCCCCACTCGCCAAGCCCAACTTGATCTGCAGGCCACGCGGCAGGCCGGCGACTATCCAGGATTTGAGATCGACCCCAGCCTTGGCGGCATCGCCTGGATCTTTTGCGCTGCCAGGAAGCGCGGCAAGCCGGCGATACTGGCGGTATTGCTTGCCCCACCAGGCCTGCTCACCGTCGCCGGCCGCATCATAATCCAGCGCACCCAAGATCAAGCTGGATCGGGACAGCAGGTTGTGGGCATAAACGTCGGGCCGCGCGGCGCTGTTCCAGGTGGTAATGGCGCCGACTTTCCCGCCCAGCAACCCGGCGAGTAGAATGGCATCGAACCCGCACTCCACCACCACAAACACCTCAGCCTCAGGATGCAGCACCATGGTGGCCATGGACGATCCGTCTAGCGGCAGGTATTTGATGTTGGAGGCAAAGGCCTGGACATCCTCATCGAGGCGCCGGACGCGCAGCTGGATTAAATTTTTAGCCGGGTTGAAGGCCGCGATAACCCAACCGCGCGGGATCCAGAGCCGCTTGGCTTTGTTCCCATGGTGTTTTTCAGGCAGTCCCCAGGATTCACGCGGACGATATCGGTCTTTTCCTTGGCTGCTGAGGTTGTAGCCCAGGCTATACGTCCGGGCGACATCGGCGGAAATGCCACGCTGGGAGAGCCACGCCATTGCTTCGGGCGTGGCGAGCAACCTGGATTGGCAATCGGCAAGCAGCGCCGAGGCTTTATCCATCCACAGGGGTGATGGGTCGGTGTATGTTTTTGGGGCCCACAGAGAGTTGCTGCGGGGCGGGACAGGGGTGGAGGCGTATCGGCTGTTATGCAAAGCCACCGGATGGTCCAGCGGAATGCCCAGCTCTGCGCAAGCGGACTGGAACGTCATGCCGTCAACCTTCTGCAGGAACGCGATGGTGTCGCCGGACAAACCGCACTGGCGACACCAGAAGCGGCCAGCACCTTTCCCGCTGCTCTCCCGGTAGGGCCAGACGTGGAAACGATTGCTCTCAGCGCCCTTTCCCCCATCGCCACAAACAGGGCAAGGTGAACAAAATTCACCACCGTGGTTGGTGGAGGTTTTCCGGGGAGAAAAACCTCGATTTTCTAAGAGAATCAGCAGGTCAGACATTTTCTGTTTTCTTTATTCTTTTTTAATGAATAAAATGAATGTATTTTATAGAAAGTTATTTTTAACATTCACCGTATAGAGAGAAAAACTCTCCGTGGTGTTGGTTCACTTTATACAGACAGAGCTATTCACCGCCTGTATCCTGCCCGAGATTTTCGTCAATCATGCGCCGTTCCCAGTCCTGATTGAGGGATATGCCCTTGTAGTAGATGCCGTCACCCCTCCTGACATGTTCGAATTCTCCGCGCGCCTTGAGTTTGAGGCCAAAAGCCCGTTGGGTTGGGGTTTGATTTTTCTTCGCATTGATGGTCTCCCTGTACCAGTGGGTAAATGCAACGTAGAGTACGGTTGATCCCGTGTCTTTTTCTGCCCGCTTGCAGCATGATTCGATAAATTGGCCCATCCAGTCTGCTTCCTCTTGATATTCGCTGGTTGCTTTCATCACCGATGCCGGCGGCGTTATTTTTTTCCCGTTGGCTTGCCATTTCAAACACCCCTCAACCAACCAGGCCAGGATCTGTTCATCCATTCCAGCCAGCTTTGCTTCGATGTCCGGGTCCGCCAACTTTTCGTTTTTTTCTGGATCGGGATTGGATTTGACAAACCGGACAGGGTGATTGATCAAAAATGTGCGGTCCCAGAAGGCAGGATCTCCAGAGGGCGGAACCGGCTCATGGTTTCCGATCATAATATTGAGATGGGTTGGATTAAAATTGCGCAGCTCCTTGTCATAGGGGTTTCGGCCTTCAAGGCCGTCTCCGCCGGTCAACCGCTTGACTTGCTGGGCTGAAAACCGCGACCCCTCTTCCACCTCGCTTGACATGGCAAGGCGCAATCCTTCAAGCTTCATGATTCCTGGGTCTGTTTGGTTGCTGGATCGGGGCTGGTTGGATTTCAAAAAGAGCTCGCAGGGAACGATAGCCGCGTAGTCGCCCATCACCCTGATGATCGCGTTGATTAACAGCGATTTTCCGTTGCGGCCCCGGCCGAGGAGGAATGGAAAAACGTGATCGGTGGTCAGGCCGGTAATCCCGTACCCGAGCAAGAGCTGCATGAAGTCGATGATCTCCTGGTCGCCGTTGTAGATCTCGTTGAGGAATTTCAGCCATGGCTGCATGTCGATCATCTGATCCAGCGGGACAAAGTTGCATGAGCAACGCTTGCTGATCAGCTGATGCGGATCTCCGGGGTACAGCTCTCCGGATCTCAAATCCACCACTCCGTTCAGCACACCCAGCAGCCACGGATCCTTGTCGAACTCATTCCCTTCAATGGCGAATGGGTTGCCAAAGTGGGTGTGGGCAAACTTCACACACGCATTCCGTCCCTTTTCTTGCCGGAGGCTTTTGATTTTTTTCTCCAGCATCTCAATCTTTTTGTCCCATCCCCGGGCGTACACCTTGTGATCGTCTTCGTCGTTTTCCTTTTTCGACTTGTCTTTCTTGTCCTCGAGGGCGCGGATCTCCTCGCCGTACCGATCGGTGACATAGCGGACCAAGCCATAGATCAGGTCAACCTTGTCGCGCTGCCAGTAATGCCCGCGCCACACATACCAGGAGTCATTGGCCGAGGCGTACAACAGCTTGTTTTCCATGAGGCCCGCCAGCAACATCCCGTCGCCCTCGCTCTCGGTCGACGCGCACTCCATGACAAACTTGCTTGGCACTTCGTTCGGTTCGGGCACGACGGCACGCTGCTCCCGACTGTTGATCATCTCGACCAACCTCATTTTTTCCAGTACCGCCCCGATAAATTTCATTATTTCACCCTTTTCGCATTTTTATATGGAGCCAAACCACGCGAGTCAGCAGACC
>Ga0172378_10001368_pt1 | contig 22482 bp, 21 predicted proteins | sample GrowelOW332metaG_FD_119755 | JGI IMG/M metagenome (GOLD analysis project Ga0172378, IMG submission 119755) | Groundwater microbial communities from an aquifer near a municipal landfill in Southern Ontario, Canada - Pumphouse #3_1 metaG | ecosystem: Environmental > Aquatic > Deep subsurface >... | reverse complement strand
TTTTTACTATTTCTTTAATGTTGATTTCATGTGGAAATAGTGCAAAAAAGATCAGTGTGTTTATTTATGCTTCAGACGATACCTTTATAAATAGTTTAGGTGAAAATATAAAAGATAAACTTAAAAGCAATAATATAGAAAATAGTTTTTATTATGCAGAAAGATCACAAAATATTCAAAATGACCAAATTACTGAGGCGATTGAAAGTCGTGAGAATAAACTTCTTTTAGTTAATTCGGTTGATCGTTTAGCGGATGCAACAATAATGGATAAAGCAAAATTGTTTGATTTACCAATTATTTTCTTTAATCGTGAGCCTCTTGATAATGATTTAAAAAATAATGAAGCTTGTTATTATGTTGGAAGTAATCCTTTAACTGAAGGAAAAATACAAGCTCAACTAGCAAGTAATTTATTTTACAATCCATATAATTTAAGCAGCAAATATGATAAAAATGGGGACAATAAAATTCAAATTGTTCTTCTTAAAGGTGAACAAGGTCACCAAGATATGGAAAATAGATCCAAGTATTGCATTCAAGGTTTAAAGGATAAAGGATACAACGTAGACATCTTAACTACCTCATATGCAAACTGGACTCGTAAAGAAGCATATATGGCCATGGAGAGCATATATGGAACTTATGGCGATCAGATCGAATTATTATTTTCAAATAATGATGATATGGCTTTAGGAGCGATTGATTATTTGTTAGATAATGGAATATTTTTTAAAACTGTTAGTAGTGTTGAAGAACAACCATTTCCAATTATTGGTGTTGATGCAACTGAAGTTGGTAGACTCGCAATTCAAGATCATTTACTTTACGGAACGGTTAAAAACGACAAAAATGCTCAAGCTGATGCGATTTATTCATTAATTGATCACATTATTAATAATAAAGTAATTGATAAAGATTTCCCTTACGAAATAAATAATGTAAACAAGATTTATATTGAAGGTGAAAGTGTAACAATAGAAAATCTCTAAAATTATTTAAAACGATAGAGATTTTTACATTACAGTTAGAGATTTTTCAATTTCAATTGTAAGCGCTTTCAGTCTAAAATGGTGTTGCAATTAGATAATTATCGTAGTGATATTATCAAAATTAAGTTGCATTTTTCGGAATTATAGGAGGTCATTAATAATGAAAAAAAGATTAATTCCAATGCTAGTTTTAGGCGCAGCTACTTTCATGGTAGTCTCTTGCGGTGGTACAGGTGTTGCCAATAAGGATAAACCACTTGTTTGGTTTAACAGACAACCAAGTGATCCAACAACCAACGCAATCGATATGGAAAGTATGAACTGGAATAGTTCAACTTACTATGTTGGATTTGACGCAGCTGGTGGTGGTGCAGTTCAAGGACAAATGATTCTTGATTACTTCGCAGGAAAAACCAAAGCTGAAGTTGATAAGAATGGTGATGGAACTTTAGGTTATGTTCTTTGCATCGGTGACGTTGGTCACAACGATAGTAAAGCTCGTACTCAAGGTATTCGTAAGGCCTTAGGAACTTGGAATACATCTACTGATCCAAATGATAATAAAGAAGGTACAATTACTCTTAAAGATGGTACTTTAAAAGTTAAAGAATTAATTGCAAAAGCAATGTCCGGTAACGATGGTTCAACTTGGAACCAAAATGCTGCTACCGAAGCTATGACTGGTTGGGCTACTCAATATGCTAAAGAATTAGATTTAGTCGTCAGTAATAACGATGGTATGGCAATGGGTTGCTTAACAGCTTCCAACTATCCAGTCGGCACCCCAATCTTCGGATATGATGCTAACGCTGATGCTGTTGATGAAGTCGGTAAAGGCAGATTAATGGGAACCGTTTCACAAAACGTTGACGCACAAGCTGCTGGTACATTACAAGTCTTACGTAACTTATTTGATGGATTAAGTGGTGCTGATGTCTATACAAAAGGATTCAGTGCAGCTGATCAATATGGCAATAAGATTACTCCAGAAGTTCAATATGTTTCTGAAACCAAAGCATTACTTGCTTTAAATGGTCCAGTTACTATTGATAACTATACCCAATATACAACTGGTAATAGAGATAAAGGTATTAAACAATCCAAAGCTGAAACCAAGAAAGTTTTATTAACTATCTATAACTCAGCCGATAACTTCTTATCATCCAGCTATCTTCCAGCATTAAAATACTATGCTCCATTAATGAACATTGAACTTAGTATTGTTCAAGGCGATGGACAAAGTGAATCTACCATTCTTGATAAGTTCGCAAACTTAGAAAACTATGATGGTTACGCAATCAACATGGTTAAGACCAATAGTGGTAAAGATTATACTGATAAATTAAAGTATTAGTAGTTGTTTGTTTATAATTTCGACCACTACGTCTTAACGGCGTAGTGGTTGTTTATGTTTTAGATAGGAGAAAATATGGAAAAAGACTATATTTTACAGATTAAAAACCTTTCTAAATCATTTGGAAGAAATAAAGTTTTAAATGGTATCAATTTTGATGTAAAACATGGAACCGTTATGGGTCTCATGGGTGAGAATGGTGCCGGAAAATCCACAATGATGAAATGCTTATTTGGCATTTATAGTAAGGATGAGGGTGAAATGTACCTCGACGGTAATTTGATTTCATTCTCTGGACCAAAAGATGCACTCGAAAATGGTGTTGCAATGGTTCACCAAGAATTAAATCAATGTCTTGATCGCTCCGTCTGCGATAACCTTTTTTTAGGTAGATACCCAACAAAAGGTGGCGTTATTGATGAAGCTGTTATGTTGACAAAAGCGAATAGTCTATTTGAATCGCTAAATATGGACGTTGATCCAAAACGTATTATGAGAACAATGTCTGTTTCTCAACGTCAAATGGTCGAAATTGCGAAAGCTGTTTCTTATGATTCTAAAGTTATTGTTTTAGATGAACCAACTTCATCTTTAACTGAACGAGAAGTTAAGAAACTATTTAAAATTGTTACAAATTTAAGAGAAAAAGGTATTTCATTTGTTTATATTTCACATAAAATGGATGAAGTTTTCGAAATTTGTGATGAAGTTAGTGTTCTTCGTGATGGTCAAATGATTATTACAAAAGAAGTTAAAAACACTAATATGAATGAACTTATCGCCGCAATGGTCGGAAGATCTTTAACAAATCGTTTCCCACCAGTTGATAATGTTCCTGGAAATACAATTTTAAGTATTGATAACTTATCAACAAGATACGAACCATTCTTAAAAAATATCTCCTTTGAAGTTAAAAAAGGTGAAATTTTTGGATTATATGGTCTTGTTGGTGCTGGAAGAAGCGAATTAATTGAATCAATTTTTGGTTTAAGGCAATTATCTTCCGGATCAATTATTTATAGTGGAAAAAAACTAAGATTCAAATCAAGTAAAGAAGCAATGAGTTATAACTTTGCACTTGTTACCGAAGAAAGAAAATTCAACGGTATGTTTGGCAAAGCTGACTTAACTTTCAATACTTGTATTACAAATCTTGATAAATATAAAACTGCTGGTATTTTAAATAACAGCTTAATGTATGATGCAACTCAACGTGAGATTCATTCTATGCATACTCGTTGTATGGGTGCGGATGATTTAATTACTGCTTTAAGTGGTGGAAATCAACAAAAAGTCATTATTGGAAAGTGGCTTGAACGTAATCCAGATGTTTTCTTACTTGATGAACCAACTAGAGGTATCGACGTTGGTGCGAAGTATGAAATCTATCAGCTTATTATTAATATGGCTAAAAAGGGCAAAACAATTATTGTTGTTTCAAGTGAAATGCCTGAAATTCTTGGTATTACAAACCGAATCGGTGTTATGTCTAACCATCGATTAGCTGGTGTTGTCGAAACCAAGGAAACTACCCAAGAAGAATTGTTAAGATTATCTGCTAAATATTTATAAGGAGTAAAATTATGGAAAAGAAAACAGTAAAAACTAGTGTTTCTAAAAAAACTTCTACAACTGTCAAAAACGTTGAAGAATCAATTTACGATAGTCCAAAAATTAAAGAATTTGAAGCTAAACTTTTTGAATTACGTAAAGATGGAGTTTTAAAAATTAACGCTTTACAAGAAGAAATTTCATCTATCAAAAAGAATAAAATGGTTGATGAAGAAACTCGTAAATCAATTATTGCTAAAGATAATGAAGCATTAGTTAAGGCTAAAGAAATTAGAAAAGCTAATCAACAAGAAGTTAATAAGATCGTTAAAGAAGCTGTTGCTCATATTAATGAAATCGGTAAGAAACACGAAAAAGAATTTAGTGTTGGTATCGCTCAAAGAAAAATTGATGCTAAGAAAGAGCATGAAAAAACCATTAATAAACTTAATGAAGAACACAAAGCTAACTTAAATGATATTAATTCAAAGTTTGTTGGTGAATTATCAAAAGAACAAATTTTAGAAAAGAAAACTGAATGCAAAAACGAAGATTTTGCATATAAATCAGCAATCTATGATGAAAATGGTCACTATACCCACATTCTAAAAGGATTTAAAGATGAAGTCTTTAGTGTTTATAACGAAAGAAGAAGTGAAATTAAGAGAATTCGTAATGGCGCTTTAAGTTTCAAAGAGTCTATTGAAAACAAATGGAAGAATTATGTTTATCAATTTGAAGGAAAGAAGTTCTTATTGAGTAACGCTTTATATATTGTTATTGGAATTTTCTTCGTCTTCTGTTGCATTTATGCACCTATTAGTGGGGTTGGTAATTTATTATCAGTTCAAAACATTCTTAATATTTTAGAAACATCTTCTACTAGAATGTTCTATGCACTTGGTGTTGCAGGGTTGATTCTTATTGCTGGTACCGACTTAAGTATCGGACGTATGGTTGCTCTTGGTAGTATTACTACCGCAGTTATTCTTCATAATGGAGATAACATTATTACTTTCTTTGGTCAAGCACCTATGAATTTTGATGCTATCCCAATGTTTGTTAGAGTAATACTTGCAATTGTCTTATCTATTGTTTTCTGTACTGCATTCTCAATGATTGCCGGTTTCTTTACTGCTAAATTCAAGATGCATCCATTTATTTCAACATTATCTACTCAGCTTATTATTTATGGATTATTATTCTTTGCAACTAGTGGAGTTTCGGCTGGTTCAATTGACTCAGGAATTAAAGATTTAATAGGTGGTAGATGGTTAATTTCAGGAACGAATATAACGATTCCTAAACTGATTGTCCCAGCGATCATTATCATATTTGTTGTTTGGTTCATTTGGAACAAGACTAAATTTGGTAAGAATATGTACGCAGTCGGTGGAAACGCCGAAGCAGCCAGTGTTTCTGGTATTAACGTATTCTGGGTTACCATGGGAATTTTCATTCTTGCTGGTGTTTGCTATGGATTTGGTAGTTTCTTAGAAGCTTTTAGAGCAAATACAAGTGCTGGTACTGGACAAGGTTTCGAACTTGATGCGATTGCTGCTTGCGTTGTCGGTGGCATCTCATTCAGTGGTGGTGTTGGTAAAGTCAAAGGTGCAGTTATTGGTGTTATTATTTTCACCGCTTTAACTTATGCCCTTACTTTCTTAAATATCGATACTAACTTACAATTCGTTTTCAAAGGTGTTATTATTCTCTCCGCTGTTGCGTTAGATTGCTTAAAATACCTTAAGAAAAAATAGAAAATATTATAAAATAAAGAGGAGTCGAATAAAGACTCCTCTTTTTTAAAATTATATGAACTTTTATTTATTGGTAGTACTTATTGTTGTTGGTCTTTTGACTAATTATTTTGTAATGATAAATTATCTTAAAAACTTAAGAAGTGGTGGCAAGAATATGAATTATTATGAAATTATTGGTTCTAGCGTATTTTTCGGTGGACCAATTTTATTAATATTTATGATCTTCTTTGATGTTCGTCTGGAAGATAATAGTCACCATCATGCTTTACTAATTAGTGGAATTATTTTAACTATTATACAAATTGTTTTAGTAACTCTCTTAATTTGTTTAGGAGCAGTCAAATTTAACTAAAATTTAGTAGTATCTAATAGTCGTAAAATGGAATTGGTACTTTTGTTGTCAGTTCCAAAGATTAATGTTTGATCTAAACCTAACACGATTGTGCCAAATGATCGTGTTTTTTTATCTAATCGCATCTCTATTGTTTCTTTTGCAGCACGAATAAACTTATTACCAATTTTAGTGGTTACATTTCGGCTTACTTCATTGTTATATAAAATGCCAGATGTTTCAAAAGCAAATTTAAATCCTTCTAAAAAGAAATCTAACATATCTTTATTACAGACTACGAAGTCGCAATTAGGGTTTAATATTTCGTTTAGAGTAATATATCCAACAAAATTAGGATCGTTATTAATAACTTCGTTCATTTTTTCTTCATCAAGTACTTTGTTAACAGGTAAAAGAATTTTATATTTACGTTCCTTACTCTTTCCATGTTTAGTTAAATAATCCTGAACCAAATTAATAGTTATCTTTATATCCTTATATTTATTGGTAGATTCTGTAAGAGGACTAGTTAATAAAATAGTTTGAGCTAACTCTAAAAGTGGGAATTTTACTGCTTGAACCAAATTTTTAGTCTTTGTTTTAGTTATTGTTAAACTGCTTAATTCTTCAGTAACTTTTAAAACATCTTGAAAGAAAAGAACTTTAGTATCTTTTTCTTTAGAAAGTTCGTTAGCTTTTTGGATAGCTTTGGTTTCGTCATTAATTACAATTGTCTCGATATGATTAATATCTTTAATTGTCGACATCGCTTCTTCTTCTCCAATAACAACAAGATCCATGAATTTTGGATTCTTTTTTAAGAATATTTTTAGTGCTTGATTTACCGATGAAGCATTAGTCATCTGGTTTTTATAAACTATAATTATTTTCATAATATGATTATAAATGTTTTATGTAAAAAAGTAATAAATTATAGTAATTTTTAGATAATTCTTATGTTTTTATAGATATTTTTAATGTAAACGCTTTCATTAAGTTCTTTTCTTGACTTCGATTTTGTGTGTGATATAGTTATCAAACAACATGAAATTACCTCATGTTGCCAAGAAATGAAAAGGAGGAATTTATAATGGCAAAGATGATTAAAAAAATCAGCAATTCCATTAGATTCTCCAAAAAGTATAAAGCGGACGGTAGTCGTAGTTTTATTGATTTTGTAGAATCTTTTGCAGGATACGCTGATCCAAAGAACTATAACCTTTAATTAGGTTAAGAACTTGTAATTTAAGTACTCTTCGGAGTACTTTTTTTGTATTATGTTTTGAAAACTATAAGATAAATACTATAATCATATTTATGAAATTATTAGTGTTTGATGTCGACGGAACTTTAGTTGGTGAAAATGGTGAATTACCACAATCAACAATTGATTCAATTAATGAAAGATTGAAGATGGGAGACGCCATTGCGATTGCTAGTGGAAGACCATATCTCGGTATTAAACAATACTTAGATCTTTTTGTTGAAGGTAAGAAATTTGCAATTGGTGCTAATGGTGGCGCGACATATACTTTTAAAGGAGAAGTTATAGATTTTTGTGCATTAACATATAAAGATTATCTTGATTTTTTTAATAAATATCATTTTCTTATCAATGAAAGAAATGCTTCAATTTATTGTTACACCTTATCTACTGTTGGCTATTTTGTTCTTACAGAAAATACCTATCTTGAATCAACATGCAATGGAAATATAGCTTTACAAGATTTTAATAAAGAACCTATCAATTTAGATGAACCGATATTAAAAATAATGGTGGCCTGTGAGCAATCTGATTTAGTTGATGTTCCTTTCAAAGAAGAAAAAGAAAGATTTCATTATGTCGATAGTTCATCTTTTTATCATGAATTTGTTAATCTTAATACTGATAAAGCACGCGGTGTTGAGGTGCTTTGTAAGATGATGCATATATGCGCTAAGGATTGTTATTGTTTTGGAGATGAGATGAACGACTTTCAAATGATTAAAGAATTTAATGGAGTAGCTATGGGTAATGCTGTCGAAAAAGTTAAAAAAATTGCTAAATTTATTACATTAAATCAAAAAGAAGATGGTGTTTCATACGCAATAAAAAATTATGTGGAGTAATCTATGATTGAATTTTGTAAATATGGTTTAGAAGAGATTAAAAGTTTCCTTCCTTACTTTAAAAAAGAGGAAGTGCATAGTTGCGACTATACTTTAGGTATTAAATATATGTGGAAAAAATACTTTAGTAGCATGTATGCAATTAAAGATAATACACTAACTATTAAAGAGGTATATGATGGTGCGAAATATTCTTTTTATTATCCAATTGGTGAAAATGTTGACGGAATGTTTAATGAAATTATTAATTATCAGCTAAATAATTTAACCCAAAATCTGGAATTTTGTTGTGTCGACGATAAACATCTAGACGATCTTAAAGTCAGATTTCCACATGGAGAAGTATATTTTAATGATGATTGGTCTGATTATTTATACTTAAATAAAAATTTTCAAACTTTTGCTGGTGGTAGTTACTCAAACAAGCGACATCATGTTAAACAATTTCAAAAACTATATCCTGAAACTGTTTTTAGAAAATGTGTCGGATGTGATAAAAATAAATTAGTTGATTTTATGCTTAAATTTGAACAAACAAAAGAAGTTACCTCTCAAGAAGCAATTAATGAGTTTAATGAAGCAATGGAACTAGCAAGACATTATGATGAATTGGGTTTTGATTGTTTTTTCCTTGAGCATAAAGGTCAAATAATTGCTGTTTCTATTTGTGAAGTTATTAATGATTGTGTTTATGATCATATTGAAAAAGCATTAAGGGAATACACATCTATTTATCCTTATTTTGTTCAACAAATTGCAAATTTTTATAGTGGAATTGAATATTTTAATCGTGAAGATGATAGTGGAGATCCAGGATTACGATATTCTAAACAAGATTATCATCCAACAAAAATGGTTCATAAAAATATGTATTATGTTAATAATAATCTAGATTTACTCCTTGAAATACCCCTAATAGAAGTTGATGAGCATATTAAAATATGCAAACTTAAAGAGGAAGACAAAGAACAATATTTTAATTTAAATATTGATGAACAACTAAATAAATATTGGGGTTATGACTATAAAAAAGATTTGGGAAATAACGAACTGAACGCGAATTATTTTCTCAATATGGTACAAGAAGATTTTAGAAAAAAAGAATATTTTTCTTTTATTATTAAAAAAGACAATGTCTTAATTGGTGAAATTGTTTTAAGTGAACCAACCCAAGATAATGGTGTAGAAATCGGATATCGATTAATTGAAGCTGAACAACATAAAGGAATTATGACCAGTTGTTTATCTAAGGTTATTACTTATTTAAAAGATTCTCTAAAATTAAAATATTTATCTGCAAAATGCTTTTTAGAAAATAAAGATTCAGAAAAAATATTAGAAAAACTTAATTTCACATATTCAAATTCTGATGAAGTTTTTAATCATTATTTTTTAGATTTAAATAACTAAATCTTTTATTAAACTACTATATATAATAGTTGATGCATATATGCTCCGCTTAAAATTTCAACAATTTTTATAGTGTTTTTGAAAGGTTAAAATAATTAAAACAAAATAAGTTATTACTTAATGATTTGAAAAAAGATAGTAGTTTTAGAAAGTTATCCACATTCGAATTATTAAGGCTAGTTCTTACTTTTATTTATATATTTATGTAGTAAGATTAATAGTACTATGGAAATTGCAAAGAAAACAAACCAAATGGATTTAGTAGATGGTTCTACACGTGAAATGATCAAAAAAATGATTCTTTTTACTTTACCAATTATTGCAATTGGTTTGTTAGAGTTACTATATACCGCTTTTGATTTAATCGTTGTTCAAAGTTTTGAAGGAAGTAAATCAGCGGCAGCAGTTGGAGCAAACAATAGTTTAATTAGTTTAATAACGAGTGGCTTCATGGGATTAAGCAATGGAGTCAATGTTGTTATTGCGAGATGTTATGGTAAAAACGATAAGGAAAAATGCGAAAGAGCTCTCCATACTGCTTTGATGGTTGCCTTAATTGGTGGAATTGCAATAGGGATTTTTGGCGCTTTAATGGCGAAAAATTTCCTTACATGGATGCGTGTTGATTCTTCATATATAGATCTTGCCAATCAATATCTATCTATATACTTCATTGGATTGCCAGTTTTAGCAATTTATAATTTTGGATGTGCAATTCTTAGGGGTACTGGAAATAGTACAACTCCTTTAATTTTCTTATTTATTGCCGGACTAATAAATGTAGGGATGAATTATTTATTTGTTTATGTTTTTCATTTTTCAGTTGCTGGTGTTGCTTGGGCAACCGTTATTTCCGAAAGCATAAGTGCACTTCTTGTAATGTTATATTTATATTATAATCATGGATTTGCAGTCTTTAGATTTAAAAAATTTAGAATAGATCGCACTTGTCTTAATGAAATACTTCGAATTGGTATTCCAAGTGGTATTCAAGGTGTGGTTTTTTCTATTAGTAATGTTATCTTACAATCTTCAGTAAATACTTGGGGACCAGAAGTTGTTGCAGCCAATAGCGATGCATCTTCGATCGAGGGTTTTACTTTCGTTTCCATCTTTGCTGTTACTTCGACCGCAAGTGCTTTTACTAGCGCCAACTATGGTAGAGGATTTAAACATAATATTAAAAAGATACAAATCACAACAATAATAATGACGATTGTTATTGGCCTGGTTTTCGGTTTAACAACTTTAGCGTTTAGTCGACAACTCTTAGGTATATATATGGGTAATAATGTTGATCCGAATGTTCAGAGTTATGCAATTCAGCGTTTGGTTGTTATTTTAACAACTTATTCTCTGTGTGGTTTAATGGATACGGAATGTGGAACATTAAGAGGGTTAGGATATTCAATTTCCCCTTTAATTATCACGATATGCTTCAATTGCCTATTTAGAGTTTTTTGGGATTTCTTCGTTTATTCCGATGACATAACTAGTCCAATGCATAGTTTAGGTGTTCTATATGCTTGCTATCCAATAAGTTGGGCATTGGCCTTTAGTGCTGAGATGGTTGTCTATTTCGTCAACAAAAAGAAAATTAATGCGAAAATTGATGAAAATTTAGCAAAATATGAAGAAATTAACAATATAACTTTAAAACAAGCTTAATAATAGATATTGATAAACAATGTCTATTTTTTTATAATATATCCGGAGATATATTATGCCATTTTTCGTATTAAAAGGTGATTTAGTTTCAATGAATGTCGATGCCGTTGTTAACGCTAGCAACGTTAATTTAAGAATGGTCGAAGGAGTTGGACGCGCAATTTACCATAAAGCTGGTGATGTTGAACTTGCAAAAGCTTGTAAAGCAATTGGACATTGTGAGGTTGGTGATGCTGTAGTTACCCCTCCTTTTGGAATAACTAATACAAAAGCTATTATTCATGCAGTCGCTCCAATCTATGTTAATGGAAAACATGATGAAGAAGAAAATCTTCGTAAAGTATATAACAAGTGTTTATCAATTTCTCTTGATAAGGGATTTACATCAATCGCTTTTCCACTTTTAAGTGGAGAATTTAATTATCCTTTAAAAGAAGCTTATTCTATTGCGTGTGATGTTTTTTCTACTTTCCTAAAGAATAATCCTGAATTCAATATATATCTTGTTATGTATAAGAATTTCCCAGAAATGATTAACGAAGAAACTCAAATTGCATTAACTAAGTATATTATTGATAGCAAGGCGATTAATTTTTCAAATCAAGAATGTGATGAAGGTTTTGACTCTTTTACTAAAAAATATATAAAGAGAAGTGGTTTAGAGCTTTCTGAAATTGCTTATCGAAGCAATATTCGTCTTTCTTATCTTGAAGAAATTTGTGATAAAAGAAATAACGATATTATTTCAAAAGATACCATTGTTGCATTAGGAGTTGGTCTTGGTTTATCTAAGGAAGAACTAAATGCACTTTTAATTAGTGAAGGTTTTGTTGTTGAATCTTCTATTGTTGCTGATTTAATAGTTTGCTATTACCTTGATAAGGGGAACTATAATATTTTTGAAATAAATAGTACATTATTTCAATATGGTTTTAAACCATTAGGAAGTAACAGATAACTAAAGTACCTACTAGGTACTTTTTTTATTATTGGTGTACAATATTAATATTATGAATACACAAAATAAGAAAACCCCTATTACAAAACAAAGGTGCATAGATGCACTTAAGAATTTTGATGAAATCGAACTTGGTTATTCTGTTGATGAAGTGGTTAATGAAGCCAATAGATGTTTAAATTGCAAGGATAAACCTTGTGTTAAGAATTGTCCGATTCATAACGATATTCCAAATATAAACATGCTTGTTGCATCCATGCATTTTGAAGAAGCATATAAGCTTCTTAAGAAAACCAATTGTATGCCAAGTATATGTGGTAGAATTTGCCAACAAGAAAACCAATGTGAAGGAGTTTGTATCAGAGGTTTAAATAAACAAAATGATCCAGTAGCTATTGGTCGAATTGAACGATTTGTTGCTGATTATTGCTATAAAAATGAAAATTTAGAAGAGCCAAAACTTAATAAAAGAAAAGAGAAAGTTGCAGTAATTGGAAGTGGTCCAGCAGGATTAGCTTTTGCATATCACCTTGCAATATTAGGATATAATATTACTATTTTTGAAAAAGAAAAAGAGATTGGTGGTTTACTATATTATGGAATTCCATCATTTTGCTTACCTCGAAGTAAGATTGATTTTCTAGTTAACAACTTAGAAAAATTAGGTGTTAGTTTTGTTTTAAATTGCCAAATTGGAAAAGAAAAAACATTAGAAAGTTTGCTAAATAATGATGGATATTCTTCTATATTTATCGCAAATGGGGCAAATGCTCCTCGAAAAATGGGTATTAATGGAGAAGATGGGATTGGTGTATTAGATGCATGTGATTATCTAAAAGCTTTTAACACATCTTCAAAAGATAAAGATGGAATAGATAATTTTAAATATAAAGCTAAAAATGTAATTATTGTTGGTGGTGGAAATGTTGCCATTGATGTTGATCGTGTCGCAATAAGATTGGGTGCAAAAAGTGTCGTTAATGTTTATCGAAGAAGTGAAAAAGAAATGCCAGCAAGAAAAGAAGAATTTCAATTAGCTAAAGAAGAAGGAATTGACTTTAGATTTCTTACAAATCCTAAAGAAATTATTCTTGATAAAGATAAGAAAGTTATTGGTATTAAATGTATTAAGATGGAACTTGGAAAGCCAGATGAAAGTGGTAGATGTTCTCCTATTGAAATCTTGAATAGTGAATTTATTATTGATTGTGATTTAGTAATAATGGCTTTAGGAAGTGTATCTGAAAATCATGAAATTAATAGTGATAACAAAATCAATTTAGATAAAAGAGGCTATTATATAGTAGATAAAGAAACATATAAGACAAATCTTGATAAAGTTTATGCTGGTGGAGATGCTGTCTTAGGGCCAAGTACTGTTGTTGAAGCAGTTCGAACTGGTCAATTAGCAGCAATAGCAGTTGATAAAGAACTAAATAAATAAAAAATCAGGTTTCCCTGATTTTTATTTTGTGTTTTTAGCTAAATATTTGTCTAAATCAGAAATTTCTTTTTTATCTGGAACATAGACGTAGTCAATATTTCTTAAAAGCTCATGATAATCGAAGCCATAACCACATAAGAATTTGTTTTCATTTAAAACAACACCGGCGTAATCAACTGTAAAATCAATTTTTCTTAATGGTTTTTTATCAATTAAGCAAACGACAGTAATACTTCGTGGTTTATACTTAATTTGGATATATTGTTTAACATAATTTAAGGTTAAACCAGTATCAACAATATCTTCGACAATAACTAAATCTTTATTAGTAATGTTTTCAGTAATGTCTTTCTTAAGATGGATTACACCAGTTGAAGAAGTTCCATCATAACTTGTAACTTGAATAAAATCTAAAATCATTGGGATATGGACTTGTCTAATTAAATCCATAAAGAAAGGGGTTGCACCTTTTAAAACACCAACAAAAACTGGAATATTATTTGCATCTTTAAACTTTTCTTCTAATTGTGTACCAATTCTTTTGCAAATATCATCAATTTCCTCGTGACTTAATACTATTTCTCTCATAAAAACTCCCCTTAATGTTTAAAATTATAACGAATTTAATTCACTTTGAAAGCATAACACCTTGTTTTATTATAAAATTAATAAAAATTTAATAAGTTATAAGGAAGAATATAACAAAATTGATTTTTTCATTTTTATTTTCCGTGATATTATAATTATAAATATATCGAAAGGAGACATTATGTGGTTTGATAAACAACCATTATGGCTTAAAGTTGTATTATTGGTTCCAATTTGGGGTTGGTTAACTTCCGGCATCTACAGAATTGTTAAATCTGCTTCTGGAAAAGTTAATGTTATTGGAATCGTCATAGGAGTCCTTTGTATTATTACAGGTATCGTTGGATTCATTATGTCAATAATTGACATCTATAGCGTAATAACAAAAGGAAAAATCGACGTCCTAGCATAATGAAAAATGAGCACGAAAGTGCTCATTTTTATATAACAAAAAAGATAGTTATGATAAAATAAAGACATGAATAATGGAGTAATTAATTTAGAAGAATATATTAAGAAACTAGAAGGATTTAATTTGCCGGATTATAATTTTTTCCCTCCAGTTGATTTATATATGGAACAAGTAATTAGTTATGTCAGTAAATGTCTTGGTGATTTCTATAACGGGACAAATAATGACATTATTACGCCATTTATGGTTAATAATTATGTTAAAGCAAAAATTATTAAACCGCCAATTGATAAAAAATACGATAAAAATCATATATCATATCTATTAGCAATCTCATTACTAAAATCGGTTGTGCCAATGAGAGATATTGCAACATTTATCGATCTTGATGAAAAGCTGATTACAAATAAAGATTCTTTATATGATTTATTTCGAGAAATTCATGACGATACACTCAAAAACATCATTCATAAAACAAATATAAGGCTTGATTTATTGTCAGAAAAATTTGAGAAAAATGAAAATCAAGATATAGAAAATCTAAATTTATCATATGTTGCATTAAAACTATATGTTGAAGCAGAAATATCTAAGCAATTAGCAGATGAAATTATGAAGAGTATTTCAGGGAAGCTTCAGCCAAAAGATGTGATGAAAGAGTCAAGAAAAGAACATTCATTAGGTAATAAAAAGGTATCTAATGAAGCTAAGAAGATTGGAAATCGTAAATAAGGGAGAATTATTATGAAAGTTTTAGTTACTGGTGGGTTGGGATTTATCGGTTCAGAAACAGTCGTAAGTTTGATTGAAAATAAAATTGACGTTGTAATTGTTGATAATCTTTATAATTCAAAACTAGTTGTTTTAGATCGAATAGAAGAAATTACTGGCATAAGACCTACTTTTTACAATGTAGATGTTAAAGATGCAGTAAAAATGGATGAAATCTTTCTAAAAGAAAAAATAGATTCAATAATTCATTTTGCAGGATATAAAGCGGTTGCTGAATCTACATATAAACCTTTAGAGTATTATGAAAATAATTTAGGAACCACATTTACTTTATTAGAATGCATGGAAAAACATCATGTTCATAATTTGGTTTTCTCATCATCAAGTACAGTTTATGGATTACCAGATAGTGTACCATTATTTGAAAGTGATCCTGTTAAGTCGGCGACTTCACCTTATGGCGAATCAAAAGTTATGATTGAACGTATTTTAGAAGATGTTGCTCATGTTCATAAAGAATATAACATTGCATTATTAAGATATTTCAATCCAATCGGTGCACATAAGAGTGGTTTATTAGGTGAAGATCCAAATGGCATTCCTAATAATTTATTACCATATATTGCGAAAGTTGCAGTTGGTGAATTACCAGAAGTTAAGGTAACTGGTTATGATTATCCAACCAAAGATGGAACTGGAATTAGAGATTATATTCACGTTTGCGATTTAGCATTCGGACACGTTCTCGCGATTAAAAAGCTAGAAACAAATTGTGGATTAGTTATCTATAATTTAGGAACAGGAAAAGGAACGAGTGTTCTTGAAATGATTAGTGCTTATGAAAAAGCAAGCGGCATCAAAATTAAGTATTCTTTAGCTCCAAGAAGACCTGGAGATATTCCTGAAAATTATGCAAATTGTGATAAAGCAAGAAAAGAATTAGGCTTTGAATGTAAATACACAATTGAAGATGCATGTAGGGATGGATACAATTTCCAAAAAGCCGAGATCGAAAGAGAAAAGAAGTAGAAATAATAAAGGGTTTAACAAATTTGTAAAACCCTTTTATTTTGTTTTGTAAAGTTTTATTCAAGAAAGTATGGAAAAAGCATTTATGCAATTGTATTATTTTACTTATAATCTTTTATTCATTTAGTGAATAATTATGATTAAAAATTGGATAAATTTTGGGGCGTAGACAAGTGGTAAAGTCAAAGGTCTCTGAAACCTTCATACGCTGGTCCGAATCCAGCCGCCCCAGCCATGTTGTTTTTTATTGGAGCATGTTTGCTCCTTAAATTAGAGCATATGATTTTACTGATGCATTTATGCATTTAATTGAATATTTAATTCTAAACTAACACCAATTAGGTGGGATATATGCTATATTATATTATCTTTTTATATAAATATTTATGGAGGTATTTTATGAGAAACATTTTATTAGTTAATGATGATGGCTACTACGCTGAAGGGATTCAAAGATTAAAAGCAAAGTTAATGCCTTTTGGAAATATATATACAGTTGCACCTATGCATGCAATGTCTGCAAAGGGTGTTTCAATTACAATTACTGGTTTAAATAATATAAGTAAAATCGATGACTACAATTATGTAGTTGATGGAACTCCAGCTGATTGTGTAGATTATGCAGTTAAAGAGTTAGGTATTGATTTCGATTTAGTCGTTAGCGGTTGTAATAGAGGTTTAAATTTTTCCATTCTTTCGATTTGGAGTGGAACAATTGGTGCCTGCATAGAAGCTTTATATCGTAAAATTCCTGCAATTGCTTTTTCAGCATGCGCTGACAACATGGAACAAATCGATGAATATGCTGCAAAAGTTGTTGAATATATTCTTGATAACAATTTACTCTCAAGAAAATATCTTTTAAATGTTAACCTTCCATATACTAAAAAAGCTAAAGGAATTAAATTATCTCGATTAGTTTACGAAGATGATACATATTTCAATCGTGAAGATGGCAGATTGTATGCAAATAAAGATTGTGATATTGATTTTAAAGATCCTGACAGTGATTTATATCATGTTTCTCATGGATATATTTCGATCTCACCTTTATCTTATAGTTTCTTTAATGATGCAATTTTTAACCAAGTAAATAAGAAATTTAAAACAATAGATTTTAAGAAATAGATTTTGGTGATTATGGGAACAACAAGAATTGAAACAAATCGCTTAATTCTTCGACAATTTAATGATGTAGATTATATCGAAGCTTTTAACAATTGGTGTAACGATCCAGAAGTTACTAAATTTTTAACATGGGAACCACATGGAAATTTAAGCGTAACTAAAAGCGTTATTGATTCATGGATTGTTCAATATTGTGATGAAAACTATTATCAATGGGTTATCGAACTTAAAGACACTCATATTTTAGTTGGATCAATGGCAATTGTTAGAATTAATAATGGAGTTTATACAATTGGTTATTGCATTGGTAAAAAGTTCTGGCATCAAGGAATAACTAGTGAAGCATTTAGTGCCGTAATTAAATATTTATTTACAAATACTAATTGCGTTGCAATTGAGGGAGAATTTGAATTTGGAAATCCTCATAGTGGAATGGTTATGCAAAAATGCGGATTAAAATATTATCAAGATAAAGATATGAAGACGAAAGATGGAATTAATAAAGTCCATTGTTATAGACTAGAAAAGAGTGATTATGAAAATAGTATCAAAACAAAATAATAGTAAAATGTGTCTTATTTGTGGTGTTGAAAATAATTTAGGAGTAAACGCACCTTTTTATAATATGGAAGACGGTAGTGTAGAATCGGTGTTTAGTTTTAAAAAGGAACATCAATCTTATCCAGGAAGAGTTCATGGTGGAATGATTGCAGCAATGCTTGATGAAATTATTGGAAGAGCTTTATGGGTAAAAAATCCTAATGGTTATGGCGTAACTATGTCTTTAAATGTTAAGTATCGTAAAGTTGTCCCTTATGAAACTAAACTAAAAGCAGTTGGGAAAATCACAAAAGAATCGGATAACTTCTTTGAAGCGCAAGGTCAAATCTTTAATACTAATGGTGAATTATTAGCAGAAGCAACTGGTAGATATTTCAAAATGAAATTAGATGAGATTGGCTCAATTAATACAAGCGATGTTAATGTCTACGTTGAAGACAATTTAGAAAATATTGATTAATATTCATTTTATTTAAAAACTTAAACTCTTATAATGAACTTATAGGAGTTTTTAAATATGATTAAAGAAATTAATTTTTTGAATAGTTTTGGCGACAAACTTTTTGGCAATGCTTGGGAAATTGAAAAACCTAAGTACGTATTATTATTAGTTACAGGAATGGCCGAACATAGTGCAAGATATGATGATTTTGCATCATTTTTAAATAAACATTATTTTAATGTCTTTTGTCTTGATCACTACAATCAAGGTAAAAACGGGATATTAGGTCATGGTTCTCCTGATTATTTTTTCAAAATGGAAAAGACTATTGATGAATATATTTTATTTTTAAAAGATAAATTTAATTTACCAGTTTTTGTTTTTGCTCATTCAATGGGTAGTTTTGTTTTACAAGGATATATTGAAAATTACCACAATGCGGATAAAGTTGTCTTATGTGGTTCAAATTATATGGGGCCTATAGCAAAAGTTGGCAATACTTTAGCAAAAATGATTGTTAATAAAAAGAACTATAATAAACCAGCTGGTTTCTTAAATAGTTTATCAATCGGTGCCTATGAAAAAACTTGTAAAGGTCTTGATAGTCCAAATGCTTGGATTAGTTATAACAAAGATAATTATCACAAATATGATCAAGATAAATTATGTGGTCAACATTGTACAAACGGATTTTTTAAAGAATTCTTAAATGGTTTAGCTTCTTTAAATAAGAAAGATAAACTTAAAACTATTAATAAAGATCTTCCAATTCTTATAATTGGTGGAGATTCTGATCCAGTCGGTAATAATGGAAAAGGCCTTAGAAAACTGGATGAACTTTATACAAAAAACGGTCTAAATTCGACATTAATTATTTATGAACATATGAAACATGAAGTTTTAAATGAAGAAGAAAACATGAAAGTTTACAAGGATATAGCCAACTTTTTAAAGGCTTAACTCGAAAAAGTTACTTTTAGTGCATATTATGGGCTGTTTTTGTAAAATAAATCGACAAAAAACACATTTTTTAGGTTTATTCTAAAAAGAACTTTGATATAATCAAGTCAGACTAAGGAGTGGAGGTCTGAATATGATTAAAGATATTTTAGTTTTCTCATTGTCTTCTAACGTCGAACTAACGGATAAAGTCTGCGCTTATCTTGGCATTGAAAGAAGCCAATGTGAGATTCATCACTTTGCCGATGGAGAAATCCTTGCTAAAAGCAAGGCTGACGTTCGTGGAAAGAAAATCTATATTATTCAATCAACTTGTGCACCAGTTAATGATCGAATAATGGAGACGTTGATTTTTATTGATGGTATTAAAAGAGCAAATTGTAAAGAAATTACACTTATCTGTCCATACTTCGGGTATGCTAGACAAGATAGAATTGCTCATATGAATGAACCTATTAGTGCACGTATGGTTGCTGATTTATTTGTTCATGCAGGGGTTACTCGTGTATTAACTATTGAGTTACATACATCACAGATTCAAGGTTTCTTTAGTGTTCCAACTGATAATTTATCACCTTCAGTTATTTATGCTAAATACTTAAATGAAAAATTTAGCAAAAGACCTGAAGACCGTATGAATATAGCTATTGTTGCTCCAGATCACGGTGCGATTTATCGTGCTAGAGATTTGGCTAATTTTATTGCTGATACTTCGCTTGTTGTTATTGATAAGCGTCGACCAAAACCAAACGTTGCTGAAATTACTAATATTGTTGGTGATATTGAAGGTAAGATTTGTATTATGATTGATGACATTATTGACACTGGTGGTACGATTTGTGCAGGTGCTCATATCCTTAAAGAAAAAGGTGCAAAAGAAGTTTATATCTGTTGCGCCCATGCATTATTTAACAATAATGCGATTGAAAGATTTGAAAACAACCCAGATATCAATGAAGTTGTTACAACTGATACAATTGATCATAAAGAATTTATTAATTCAAAGAAAATTACTGTTCTATCAATTGCTGAAATGATAAGTGATGTTATTAGATCTCACGAATCTCACGAAGCAATCAAAGATAAGTATTCAAGATTTCATTAATTTATACATTAAAAGACAGGTTCGCCTGTCTTTTTTCTTTGAAAAAAATTTACGAAAGCTAAAAATAAAGACTATAATATTTACAAATACTCTAGTTGTTGGCGACATAGAAAGGCTTTATATGAAAGAAAAAGCAATTAAAAAAGACAAAGTCGGGATCAGAAACTGGGTTTTGTTTATTATTATTGGATTTGCTGGTCAATTAGCTTGGTCACTAGAAAATATGTATCTAAATACATTTATTTTTGATTTAGGCGCAACAAACTATAACGAAATGATCACTTGGACAACTGCTTTAAGTGCAATTACCGCATGTTTAACAACAATTATTATGGGTGGATTAAGTGATAAATTAGGTAGAAGAAAAGTCTTTATTTGTGGAGGATATTTGTTGTGGGGTGTTTCAACTGCTGCTTTTGGATTTATTACTGAAAGTAGTGTTCAAAGTATTTTACCATTCTTAGCAGCAGCACAAACTGCTTCAATATTTGTAATAATCCTTGATTGTATCATGACTTTCTTTGGTAGCACTGCAAATGATGCGGCGTTTAATTCTTATGTTACAAGAAATGTTAAGAGTTCAAATAGAGGTAAAGTCGAAGGTGTTTTAGCAATATTACCATTAATGTCGATGTTGGTAATTACTGTTTTATATGGTCAAACTGCCGAAAAAGGTAATTGGAATACCTTTTTCTATATAATTGGTGGATTCGTTTTTGTTTGTGGATTGATTGCGCTCTTCTTAGTTCCAAAAGAAAAAATAGAAAAGATAAACGAACCATATTACAAATTTTTATTAGAAGGTTTTAAGATTAAAACAATTAAGAATAATCCTTTACTTTATATCCTTTTAATCGCAGATTTCGTTTACTGTGGAGCTAGTCAAATTTTCTTCCCATATATGGTCATTTATTTTGGGAAAACTTTAGGATTTGAAGGAACAAATTTCTTAATTTTATTAGGAACAGTTTTGCTTGTTGGATCATTATTAGCAGTTATTGCTGGATTCTTACTCGATAAAGTCAATAAATCAATTATGTTAATACCTTTAGCAATCGTTTATATTTTCGGTTTAGTTTTATTATTCTTTGTTACTAAAGGTGATTTAGTATTTGCTATTATTGCTGGTGTCATGATGATGTTTGGCTATATTATTCTTGCAACAACGATGAATGCGATGATAAGAGAGTTTACTCCAAGTGGAAAAGAAGGTGTATTTCAAGGAATTAGAATGATTTTCCAAGTTGCGTTACCTATGATTACTGGGCCATATATTGGACAAATTATTGTTGAAGGATTATCAAACGAAACTTTCACTAACGATTTTGGAAATCTTCAAAAACTTCCTCCAAATTGGATTTGGTTAATTGGTGCAGGAGTTATGCTTTTAATTTTTATACCAGTTATTATTTTAATTATTAAAGAAAAGAAGATGCATAAACTAGATAATGAAGGATTGCTATATGAACAAGATAAAGAAGATTAAAATAGACTATAACGAAATACCATTAAAAGAATATCCTCGACCACAATTAACTCGTGAGTCTTATTTATCACTGAATGGTGATTGGGAATATGCCATTATCGATGCAAAAGATCGAAATGAAAAAGTTGATTTTAAAAATCATATTATGGTTCCATATGCAGTGGAAAGTCCATTGAGTGGAGTTAACCATTTGTTAAGACCGGATGAAATAATTATCTATAATAAATTAGTTAAACTTCCTAAAGATTTTAAGAAACAAGTTTTAATGCTTCACTTTGAAGGTGTTGATCAAATTTGTGATGTTTACATCAATAATCAAAAAGTAGGCTCACATATAGGTGGTTATTGCAAGTTTGCACTCGATATAAGCAAGTATGCACTCGATGATGACTTCTATATTTCAGTTGTGTGCGTTGATAAAACTGATTCCTCTTTTCACTCAAGAGGGAAACAAGCTCT
>Ga0172378_10001367_pt1 | contig 22485 bp, 16 predicted proteins | sample GrowelOW332metaG_FD_119755 | JGI IMG/M metagenome (GOLD analysis project Ga0172378, IMG submission 119755) | Groundwater microbial communities from an aquifer near a municipal landfill in Southern Ontario, Canada - Pumphouse #3_1 metaG | ecosystem: Environmental > Aquatic > Deep subsurface >... | reverse complement strand
AGTAATCTGATAAAAATATAATTAAGTCTAACCTGGTTTAACGATAACGAGATTAAGGGATAGCAAGATTAAGGATAGCAGGATTAAAGTAATACAGAGTTAGAGATATCCGGAGCAAGGAACAAGAGAGTTTAGGGTTAACCTGGTTTAACGATAACGAGAATGAGGGTTGACAGAATTAAGGATAGCAGGATTAAAGTAATACAGAGTTAGAGATATCAGGAGTAAGGAACAAGAGATTTTAGGGTTAACCTGGTTTAAGGATAGCAAGATTAAGGATAGCAGGATTAAAGTAATACAGAGTTAGAGATATCCGGAGCAAGGAACAAGAGAGCTTAGGGTTAACTTGGTTTAAGGATAACGAGATTAAGGGTAGACAGGATTAAGGATAGCAGAATTAATAGTTAACAGAGTAAATAGATTGCAGAAAAGTTAAAGAAAAGTAAAAGATCAGATATGGTATTTCCGATTGTTGCATATGGCCATCCTATTCTGCGAAAGGTGGCAGTTGATATTGATAAAGATTACCCCGGGTTGGAGCAATTTATAGCTGATATGTTTGAAACTATGTACGCTTCAAATGGTGTAGGATTAGCTGCACCACAGGTAAACAGGAGTATAAGGATGATTGTTATTGATACTATTCCTTATTCAGAAGATTATCCTGCTGAAAAAAACATGAAGCGGGTATTGATTAATCCTAAAGTAATTGATGAAACAGGTGAGGAATGGGCATTCAATGAAGGCTGCCTGAGTATTCCTCAAATCAGGGAAGACATCATACGTAAGTCGGAAGTTCATATTCAATACTATGATGAGAATTTTGAATTCCATGATGAAAAGTTCACTGGTAATAATGCCAGGGTGATCCAGCATGAGTACGATCACCTGGAAGGAATACTCTTTGTGGACCATGTTAATTCATTGCGCCGGATTATGATTAAACGCAAGCTGAGTGACATAACCAAAGGATTGGTTAAAACAGATTATAAAATGATATTTCCTCTTGCCAAGAGGAAGATTTCCTAAAAACAGATGATTATGAACAGGTACATTTCAGTTCTTTTATTGACTTTTACGGTATTAATGGTTAGTTGTAGTTCCCCACGCGACAGAGAAGCATCAAAAATAAAAAAGCTGGAAGATCAGTTAAAAGGACAGGACGCATCACCTGACAAGCAAAAGTTAGATGAGCTGCTCAACTTATATATTGGTTTCGTTGACAAATTCCCTGCAGATACTGCATCACCATCCTATCTATACAATGCAGTTAGTTTGTGCATTGGTACCAATAATGGTGAAAAGGCAATGAAGCTTATTGATCGTTCCATCAATGAATATTCCCAGAGTTCCAAATTGCCTGAAATTATATTCCTGAAAGCGTATGTTTATGAGAACCTGCTTAACAATTTAGGGGAAGCAGCATCAACATACCGTGACTTTATTTCACGTTTCCCTGATAACGAATTAGCTGACGATGCACAGGCTGCTATTAATAACCTGGGTAAATCACCTGAAGAACTTGTTCGTGAGTTTGAGGCAAAAGCTGCTGCTGAAAAGAATGCCGCTACGGTTAAATAATACGTTGACAGGAAATTAATACTGTATGGGTGTTTGAAGCTACGCTATTAGTTAATAGGTGTTGAAACAATATTGACCGTTTAAGTGCTGATACTGAAAAAATTGAGCGCATAGACTAAGACTAATCGGCTGAGTAGTGTAACTGACAAACTGATTTTAGATACTGACCAGCTTTGTAAAGATATTGGCAAACTGAGTACGGGACTTGACCGGTTGAGTACAAATACTGAAAAAGCTGAGCACAGGAACTGACCGGCTTAGTGCTGATGCTGATAAGTTGAGTGCTGATAAGTTCGACTCCTGAAATATAATTTTGCTGTGTGACTTATTCTATTATTTGAGCAGCTATTAGATTAAATTCATCCTCTAACAAAGTTTTAAGTTGTGATGGCTGTAAATCAGTATTGATATGGCCTTCTTTACACCATGATATATGCCCGGTTTGCTCGGAAACGACCAGAGCTATGGCATCTGATTTTTCAGTAATACCTACCGCTGCCCGATGACGTAGTCCGAAGTTAGCAGGGAAGTCCGCATTTTTAGAGACCGGTAAAATGCAACTGGCAGCCTTAATCTTGTTGTTCATAATGATTACGGCACCATCATGCAGGGGGGCGTTTTTAAAGAATATGTTTTCAATGAGTTGTTCTGATATCCGGGCATCTATTGTTTCACCTGATTCTATAAATTCAGCAAGCTCATTTATTTTTCCGATTACAATTAATGCACCGGTTTTTGAATTCGACATCTTATGGCATGCTTGTACAATAGGGTCTATGCTAAGATTCTCATCATTAGTATATCTTATCTTCCAGAACAGGAAGCGATTGTTCTTCTTCTTAATAAAATTGGGAGTACCTACCAATAAAAGGAACTTCCTGATCTCAGGTTGGAATACCACAATCAATGCAATGAACCCCACACTGATAAAGGCACCCAGTATTTCCGACAGAAGTTCCATCTCCAGAATCTTTACCAATCGCCAGGCAAGGAAGATGGCAATAATCCCCAGCAGTATATTGATAGCTGCAGTCCCTTTAACAAGGTTATACAATTCATATAGCAACAAGGCTACCAGAAAGATGTCGATAACATCAAGTAATCGTAAACCGATAAAAAAAGGAAGAGCTAATTCAATCATCTGTTTAACATTTTTGCAAATTTAATCAATAAGATTGGATTGCCTGAATTGATTCACCAATTTAATAGCTTCCATAGCAGGCTTTACATCATGTACTCTGAGTATATGTGCACCGTGCATCAGTGCAATCGTGTTTATCACTGTTGTACCGTTAAGTGCGGTATCAGGGGTGGTGCCCAGCACTTTGTTGATCATCGATTTGCGTGATACTCCTACCAGTACCGGGTATCCTAATGATGCAAAGTCATTTATTGAACTCAATAAACGGAAATTGTGATCCATATTCTTACCGAAGCCGAAACCAGGATCAAGAATAATATTCTGTTTAGATGCTTTTTTAAAGAATGCTAACTGGTGCATAAAAAACGCACCAACTTCCTTAATTACGTTATCATATACGGGGTTTAGCTGCATGGTTTCAGGGGTTCCCTGCATATGCATCAATATGTAAGCTGCATCCTGATGGCACATAAAGTCTACCATTGCAGGATCAAGCATACCTCCTGAAATATCATTAATGATATCAGCACCCTCCTGTAAAGAAGCACGGGCTACCTCTGAACGGTAAGTGTCAATAGATATAATCACTTCCGGAAAGGACTTCCTGATCAACTTTAAGTACGGAATAAGCCGCTTGATTTCACTTCCAGTGTTTAAGGTCTCTGCTCCGGGTCGGGTTGACAAAGCGCCTATGTCAATAATAGCGGCACCTTCAGTTACTAATTGCTCAGCTTTTAATAATGCAGCAACAGGAGACTCATTTTTTCCACCATCAAAAAATGAATCAGGTGTTACATTTAAAATGCCCATCACTACGGGCTTAGACAGATCTAGTTCTTTTGATCCGCATTTTATAGATTGCTTTTCTAAAAAATTCATTCGATTCTCAGTATAACCTGTTATATTTGCCATTAAGAATACTAATACGTTAACTTATTAATTATTATCTGTATATGAATAATGAAACCTCTGCTCAGTTTGATTCCGTCATTTATGAGTGCAAAGATATATTTTTAGCAAAGATGAATGACTATGGTACTGCCTGGCGTGTTCTGCGTACTGAATCAATTACTGATCAGATCTATATCAAGGCTAACCGTATCAGAAGTATTCAAACGAAGGGTACTCAATTGGTAAAAGAAGGTGAAAAGCCTGAATTTATAGGCATCGTAAATTATTCAATTATTGCGCTTATTCAGCTTGAATTAGGACAAAGTGAAGAGCATAACATGGATAATAAAGAAGCTGAAATACTTTATGATAAATACGCCAAGCGGGCTAAGGATTTGATGTTCAACAAAAATCATGATTACGATGAAGCCTGGCGCAATATGCGTATCAATTCTTTTACAGATATCATCCTTATGAAATTGCTCAGGGTTAAGCAGATAGAAGACCATAAAGGCAAAACCTTTGTGTCGGAAGGCGTGGATGCTAATTATCTTGACATGATCAATTATGCCATCTTCGCCCTGATTAAAATTAGTGAAGGCGTAGAATAGAAACACGAGTTTTAACTAAATACCTCAATTATGAAAGCATTTCATTTAATATCAAGGCTGATCATTGGGATAGTCTTCATGTTTTCGGGTTTTGTTAAGGGTATTGACCCGCTTGGTACTGCATACCGATTTGAAGATTATTTCATTGTATGGGGTACTGAATGGATGATACCGTTTGCAGTGATACTTTCTGTTTTTGCTTCTACCATGGAATTTGTGCTGGGTTTTGTGGTGTTATTCAACCTGAAACCTAAAGTAAATGCATGGCTCCTAATGGGTGTGATGTTATTCTTTACCGGCTTGACTTTAAATGATGCGATTACAAATCCTGTCCCTGATTGCGGTTGCTTTGGTGATGCAATTACGCTGACTAACTGGCAAACTTTTTATAAGAATGTTGTATTGATGGTACCTGCTATTATACTACTTGTTTACCGCAATAAAACGAGGGATCGCTACAGTACTTTAGTTTCCTATGGATCTGCCGGAATAGTGATCTTATTATTTACAGGACTGTCCTTATATTGCTACCTGCATTTGCCTGTCATCGACTTTATGGATTGGAAGGTTGGTAATAAAATGTATGCTGAAAAGACTTTACCGGTTAAATATTTTCTGACCTATCGGAATAAGGCAACGGGTGAGACTAAAGAATACCTGTCACCTGATTATCCTTTTAACGATTCAGTATGGATGTCACAATGGGAATTTGTTGATCAGCGGATAGATGATCCTAATGAACCTATTGGTGGTGATGTTCAGATTACGGATACCGATGGAAATGACGTAACGGAGATGCTCGTCAGGAACCCTGATTATCAGTTCTTGCTGATAAGTTGGGATTTTGAGAAAGCAAAAGCAAAAGGGCTGACTGATATGATCCCGTTTGCTGCAAAGGCTGAGGCAGATGGTTATAGCTTTGCCGCTGTTACCAGTACACTGGGAACTGAGGTAGATACAATTAGCAAGCTGCTAAATCTTGATTACCAGGTATATCAGGCTGATGATGTCTCTTTAAAAACAATGGTCAGATCTAATCCCGGGCTTATACTACTTAAAGACGGAGTAGTGATAGGCAAATGGAGTCATTGTGATTTCATGGAATATGATGAATTCAGGAAAGACGTGATGACTGCACAATAATTTTTTATGTTCCGGTTTATAGTTCGAAGGTTATATTATGGTGTTTTCGTTCTCTTTGGAGTAATTACCCTGGTATTCTTCCTATTCAATATATTGCCGGGTGATCCGGCTCGCATGATGCTGGGTCAGCGGGCTGATATGGCTTCTGTAGAGGCCATTCAACAGGAATTAGGCCTTAATGCCCCTGTACACGAGCAATATTTTCGCTTTTTGAATGACATTTCACCTGTCTCTTTCCACAATATTGCTAATAAGGAGAGCTTATGGTATCCCGACAGCGCAAAATATGCTCCTTTCTCTGTGCTGACTACCATCGGCCATACCCAGGTAATAGCCAAAGCACCCTACCTGGGCCGTTCCTATCAAAGCAAGCGTGAAGTATCAGATATATTGGCGCAAGCATTCCCTAATACAATGTTACTGGCCACTGTTTCTATGGGCTTTGCCGTAATCATAAGTATCCTGATTGGTGTATTAACTGCCATTCATAAGGATAGCTTCTTTGACAGGGCTGCCTTGTTCATTTCCGTGCTTGGTATGTCGTTGCCGTCCTTTTTCGCGGCTATTCTGATGGCATGGCTGTTTGCTTTTGTGCTGGCTGATTATACAGGGCTCAGTATGTTCGGTTCCTTGTATTCTGTTGATGACTTTGGCAAGGGTGAGTATCTCGACCTGAAAAACATTATTCTACCCGCGGTTACATTGGGGATCAGGCCATTGGCTATTATTATTGAATTAACCAGGAGCTCTATGCTTGAAGTGCTGTCGCAGGACTATATCCGGACAGCTCGTTCTAAAGGATTAACAGAACGACGGGTGATTTTTCGTCATGGTCTGCGTAATGCTTTGAATCCAATTGTTACTACTGTATCTGGTTGGTTTGCTTCATTAATGGCGGGAGCTGTTTTTGTAGAATATATTTTTGACTGGAAAGGTGTGGGAGTAGTAATTGTTGATGGTCTTGAGAAGTATGATTTCCCGGTAGTTATGGGGGCCGTGCTTTTCATAGCTGTACTTTTGGTAATTATTAATATATTTGTGGATATTATTTACGCAATGCTTGATCCCAGAGTCACACTCTGAACCGTATATAGTTTTAAATCTAAACGTATGGAAATGTTGACAAAGGGTAATGAAGAAGCGCAATAGTAGCGCATTGTCGCTGATGCTCTCAGAAATGTCCAAGAGGTTCTGGACAAGAATAATAGGGCTGTAGCGCAATAGTAGCGCATTGTTGCAGATGGTCTCATAAATAGCATATGAGTGTTGAATTACAAGTTTAAAACGATGAATGCCTTAATGGCGAAACAAGAATAAAAAATGAGAAAGAGAATTGTTGCCGGTAACTGGAAAATGAACAAGACTTTCACAGAAGCTGAAAGTTTGTTGTTTGATATAGCTGAATTGTTGAGTGACAGGGACGATACCAATGTTGAAGTGGTGGTCTGCCCTCCCTCTCTTTACCTGGAGCTCGCTTCGGATATAGCAAAGCAGAATGGCTTTAAGTGCGGCGCTCAAAACTGCAGTCAGTATAACCCGGGTGCTTATACCGGTGAAATCTCTGCTGAAATGTTGCAGTCAGCCGGGGTTCAATATGTTATTCTGGGGCACTCTGAACGGCGTTCTTATTTTGGGGAAAAAGATGATGTGCTTGCCTTGAAAGTTGACAAAGCGCTGATGAATGAGCTGACCCCTATTTATTGCTGTGGTGAAGTGTTGAAGGAACGTGAGGGAAATAGTCATTTTGCAGTTGTTGAGGAACAAATTAAAAAAGCCCTTTTCCATTTGAAGAATGATGAAATAACCAAATTAGTCATTGCTTATGAACCGGTCTGGGCAATTGGTACTGGTCGTACCGCAACCCCGGCACAGGCGCAGGAAATGCATGCTCACATCCGCAAAGTCATAGCTGATAAGTACGGAGTTGACACTGCCAACAGTATTTCTATCCTTTATGGGGGTAGTTGCAACCCGGGCAATGCTGCTGAATTATTCGCCCAGCCTGATGTGGATGGCGGGTTAATTGGAGGCGCTTCACTCAAAGCAGATGATTTTGTTAAAATAATTAATAGTTTCGGGAAATAAGCCATGGAGTATACTGAGTTGAAATGCATGATAGAACCGGGTCATGCTGACCTGGCTGAACAATTGATGGCTTTGCTTAGTGAGCACGGTTATGAGAGTTTTAGTGAGGAAAGTAATGAACTGCTTGCTTACATCCCTTCACATAATTTTGATGCCACAATCCTTGACAGCCAAGAATTATTAAGGATATCTGAAGGGATTATTAGTTTCTCCTGGAAAGCAATACCTGAACAAGACTGGAATGCCGTGTGGGAGGCAAACTTTCAACCGATAGTCATAGCCGGCAAATGCTATATTCGTGCCCCGTTTCATGAAAAGCTTGATCAATACCCATACCAGTTAATCATTGAGCCCAAAATGTCATTTGGATCAGCACATCATGAAACTACTGCTCTGATGATTGAATATCTGCTCGATACAGAGGTTAAAGGCAAGTCAGTTTTGGATATGGGTTGTGGTACCGGTGTGCTTGCCATCCTGGCAGCTCTGAGGGGCAGCCATGCAATTACGGCAATTGACAATGATGAATGGGCTTACCGGAATACACTTGAAAATATTGAACGTAATAATACACCTTTTATAAACGTTTATCTTGGCGATGCTTCCTTACTTAGTGGTAAGAAATTTGATATTATCATTGCTAATATAAACAGGAATATTCTGTTAAATGATATTCCTGTTTATGTAAAGAGCCTTAATGATAATGGCTTATTACTCATGAGTGGATTTTATTTGGAAGATCTAAACGCTATTAAAGAAAGGACCTCCTTGTTTGGTTTGAAGTATAAATCACATAAGGAAAAGAACCGTTGGGTAGCTGCTTGCTTCCAAAATGTTTAAATTATTGATACTGGTTATCAATAAACCTTATCATTGCTACAAAATACTCGGTATATGCGTTTGTTAAAATTGGGATTGGCATCTTTATTATGGTTACTGGCTGCCGGTTTCATTTCATTCAATCAACAGGATCCTGAAAGCTTTTCAGATGACCCTGCTACTTTTGTTAGTCAGCTTAACACATACTTTGAGTCGCAAAATAACCGTGCCACCCAATTGATACTTAAGGATTTTATTGCAAACTGGGAAGCCGGAAAGTTCACTCAGCCTGTTCAGCAAGAGATCATCAAGACCTCAAACTTGTTCCTTAAACAGCGGATCAGGCCTCACATGGGGTATAAGGACTACCTGAACTGCCTGAATTCATTCACTGAGACAGCGGGAAATCAAAGTATTCTGGAATGGCATCAGGCTATGGTGCAATTTATTGATGCCAAGAAGTTGAAGGAAATGAACGCATTCCTTACCAACACTACAAGGCTGAACCTCGATAAAGTCATGTACAAGTCAAATGTCAACTCTTGGCAATTCAGAAGAGGCAATATTAATTACCATTATGATTCAACGCTGAGCGTGGTCTTGAAGGATATTGATATCGTTTGTTATTCAGGTCGTGACAGCATTATCATAAAAGGTACTTCAGGATTTCTGTTTCCACTCAGCGGCCGGTTTGAAGGGAAGGATGGAAAGGTATCCTGGGAAAAATATGGTTATAACCCACAAACCGTTTTCTCAGTACTCAATACTTACAAGATTAATCTTAGTCAGTCAACCTACAAAGCGGATACTGTTAACCTATACCTGAAGGACTATTTCAGCCAGCCATTAATTGGTTCACTAGAGGATCGTGTGTTGGCAGGGGTCCCGCTTGATAAATCTGTTTACCCGCGCTTTGTTTCATATACAAATGATATTGGAATAAAGAACCTTTACAAGAATATTGATTATTATGGAGGACTTTCTATGGAAGGTTCCCGAATATTGGGCACAGGGAATGAATTTGCTGAAGCCACTGTATTTATTAAAAAAGGTGATGATGTATTGATGAGGCTAAATTCTAAAACTTTTGTTATCAGACCCGACAGATTGGTATCGCAAAGGGCATCTGCCATTATATTCCATGACGCTGATTCTATCTACCATCCAGGGATTCAATTGCGGTATATAGATGAAAGCAGAGAACTTTCCCTCCTCCGCACCGGTGTTGGTGTTGCAGGAAGCCCGTTCGCCAGTTCCTTCCACAAGGTTGACATGTTTGTCCAGGGTCTTTATTATACAGTGGGTGCCGACAGCATGAGCTTTGAAATGCTGCGGGGACTGAACCGTAAAGAAACGGCCTTATTTGAATCCGCAAATTTCTACTCTGAGGATAGATTTAGCGATTTACAGGGTATTGATGAAATTAATCCTATCAATGTTGTATATAACTATACCAAAAGCAATAAAGTCACCACCTTCTTTCTTTCTGATCTGGTTCAATATATGAATAAACCTTTTGATCAGGTTAAAGCAATGGTTATCAACCTTTCAAATGGAGGATTTATAAGCTATTATATTGAAAGTGACCGTATTGAAGTTAAGCAGCGCCTTTATGATTACCTCAATGCCAGGAGCAAAAAGATGGACTATGATGTAATTCAGATCAGTTCGAATGTTCAAAAAGGAGCTAACGCAGTACTCAATCTGAAAACTTTCAATATCAGGGTTATGGGGGTCGACAGCGTTTCACTGAGTGATGCTCAGGCTGTTAGCATAATACCCCGGAATAAAGAGATCATTATTGGTGCTAACCGTGATATCGTTTTTACAGGTTTGGTAAATGCCGGTTATTTCAGTTTCTATTCCAATAAAAGCTCTTTTGAGTATGATAAATTCAAACTTAACATGCCCTTTATTGATTCCCTGAGCTTTAAGGTGGATACGGTTAACAGTAAAACAAAACACATAGACCAGGTTAGCGTTAAGAATGTTATTGCAACACTAAACGGAGAATTATTAATTGATGATCCTTCCAATAAATCAGGTATTAAAAAATATCCCGTCTATCCTTTGTTTAACAGTACCAGTGATGCTTTTGTGTTCTATGATTATTATACGATCAGAGGAGGCGCTTATAAACGCAATAAATTCTATTACACGGTTTATCCGTTTACTATCGATAGCTTGAACAGCTTTACTACCGAAGGGCTTAAATTCGACGGATCGCTATACTCCGGTACTATTATGCCGGTAATTGAAGAGCCTTTGAGAGTAATGGAAGATTATTCTCTTGGCTTTGCGCGTACACTGGGTCCCCAGGGTATTCCGGTATATAATGAACAGGGAACTTTTTACTCCAGGGTATCATTAAACAACAGCGGGTTCCATGGTAATGGCAAGCTTGAATTTATGACTTCACTTTCTGAATCTGATAATTTTCTGTTCTATCCTGATTCATTAGTTGCCGATTTAAAGAGTTTCACCATCAAAGAGAAAGCAGGATTCCCCAGCTACCCACTGGTATATGCTGAAGGTGTTCATCAGTATTGGATGCCTTTGCTTGATGTGATGAAACTTCAAACACTTCCGGGCAGGGAGTTTGAAATGTATGGCGCTAAATCATTCCATACCGGTAAATTATCCTTAACATCTGCCGGCTTACTCGGTAGTGGTAAGAGTAGGTTGGACAATGCTGATATTCTTTCCAATTTCTTCAATTTCAGAGATCAGTCTTTTTCCACTGACACTACTGATTTTAAACTTTATTATCCGGAGCGGCCTGTGCTGTCTCTCATGACTAGAGTAAATGCGGGTAATGTTGATTTTCAGAATAAACGAGCAAAGTTTGGTATTCCTGGACAAAGCCAAAAGATTGAGTTGCCGCTGAGTAAGTATTATTGTTATATGGACCAGATTGAATGGGGAATGGAACAGAGTGAGCTTCATCTGACCAATTCCCTGGTAAAGCGTGCTGAGCTTTCTGATACGGCCGACTTTAAGCAATTGGTTGATTTTGACTTTAGCGGTTCGGAATTTATCTCTACTGACCCGGCCAGGGATTCTTTGCAGTTCTTCGCAATGGAAGCTACCTATAAGATGATGGAAAACATCATCAATGCTCGTGAAGTTAAAATGATCAGGGTAGCTGATATTGCCATTTTTCCTGGCGACAGTAAAGTTACCATCCTGTCCGACGGTGCCATGCAACCTCTTGAAGGGGCTACCATCATTGCAAACCGAAAGGACAAGTATCACCGTCTCTATGATGTTTCTGTAAAAGTTAACTCCCGTAATCATTATATTGCTTCAGGATACCTTGACTATGTGGATGTGGCAGGTAACATACAGCCACTCTTTTTTAACCCGGTTACCGTTGACTCTGCCTTTACTAGTTATGGACTAGCATCAGTGAAGCCCGGAAAGGTATTGCCCCTGAATGACCATTTTAAATTTACAGGTGATATCAAATTAGTGGCTGAACGTAAAGATTTGTTCTTTAATGGTCTGTTCCTGATGCAGAATAGCTGCCTTACACAGGACCTCCCCTGGGTACGTTTCTCTTCCGAACTTAATCCACAGGATATCAGGATCCCGATCAATCTAAATGAAAGAGACAGTATCAATGCACCTTTATTGTTCGGTGTGGTGTATTCCGACTTTTTTGCAAGTATATATCCTTCGATGTTTGAGAGGCCCAAAGCCTGGGGCGATACTTTGTTGATTGGTACTAACGGTTTTATCAGGTATGATGCTAATAATGATGTTTATTTTGCAGGTAGCAACCAACGGCTGAACAACGAATCTAAAGCTGGTAATTTACTGACTTTCTCAACAGATCAGTGTGTGCTCACTGCCGAAGGTGCCCTTAATATTGGTACATCATTAGGTAGTGTGAATGTTCAGGCTTATGGGAAAGTAAAGCAGTTTACTCTGGTTGACTCAACACGCTTCAACATGGCTCTGGCTGTCGACTTTTTCTTTTCACCTCAGGCAATGACTCGAATGCGTGAAAATATACAGACGGTTGAACTCCCAAGTGTGGATGTTAATTCAGTATCATTCAATAATATGCTTGTCAATTTACTGGGTGAACAGGCCGGCAATGAATTCCTGCAGGAGCTTAATCTGACAGGGCAGATAAAGAAAATGCCCGCGGCTCTTGATAAACGAATCATCTTCAATGATGTGAATATGGTTTGGGATGGTAAACTGAAATCATTTGTGAGCGATGGTAAGCTGGGTATTACGACCATTCAGGGCGATTTTGTTAACCGCTCAGTAAACGGCTATATTGAAATCGGTAAACGAAGAACCGGTGATATCCTGAACATGTATCTTGAACTGAGTCCGACTGACTGGTACTTCTTCTCATATGGAAGTGGTTACATGCAGGCAATTTCATCAAACAATGAATTCAATACTATCATTGCTTCTTTAAAGGAAAACAAAAGGACACTCAATACAAAAGATGATATTGGTTACCAGTTTATCATTTCTACGCCGGAAGCACGAATGGCTTTCCTTCGTAAAATGCAGATGCACAACTCAGGTGAAACCAATACAGAGACGGGGGGAGAATAATTATGATTACTATTCAAACAGTTGCAGGTATATTCATCGCTTACCTGCCGGGATCAATGCCGATAGTTGCAGGGGTACTCATTGCATACCTGCTCGGATCCATACCAACTGCTGTATTGGTTGGAAAGATATTTTATAATATTGATGTTCGTACCATGGGCAGTGGTAATGCCGGCGCCACTAATGCTATCCGCCTGCTCGGATTAAAGGTTGGTATACCGGTATTGTTGTTTGATATATTCAAAGCGGCATTAGCTGTAAGTCTTTCTATATGGTTAAACAATCCGGAGTTTACCCCAAATCAGGAGGTTATTTACCGCATTGCATTAGGTGCCGCTGCAGTACTGGGCCATGTTTTTCCGGTGTTTGCTTCTTTTAAGGGAGGTAAGGGGGTGGCATCATTGGTAGGCGTAATCCTGGCTCTGTATCCCTCATCATTCCTCATTATACTGGGCTGTTTTACTTTAATTATGATCTTTACCCGTATCGTTTCATTGTCATCAGTAATTTGCTCTTTGCTTTTTCCCTTAGTAGTGATATTTTTATTCCATGAAAGCAGACTTCCTCTAATAATATTGTCTATTTGTATTGCCATATTCATCCCGTTCACTCATCGTAAAAATATTAAGCGATTAATAGCAGGTACAGAAAAGAAGTTCGATTTTGGTCGTAACAGGATAAACCGTCAGGCATAATGAGGTAAGCAGAGAGCCTTAGCAGGTTAAGAAGCGTGGCATAGCAGGTAAAGCTGACAACCGTAACAGGATAAACCGTCAGGCGTAGTGAGGTAAGCAAACAGGCATAGCAGATTAAGAAGCCTGGCATAACAGGTTAAGCAGCCTGGCATAGCAGGTAAAGCTGACAACCGCAGCAAGCTCCAAGTCCGGCAGAGCATGATAAACCATTAAAAGTTAATAAAGTTGTTGATAAGTTTTGTGATTAACCATTCTTACATTATTTTATATTGACAAATAATTTCTTAATTTTACCGTTGTTAGAAACAGAAGACTCAAATAAAAAAAGTGTTGATTATGAGATTTATAGTATCAAGCCAGAACCTTCTTCGCAATTTGCAGGCAATTAGCGGAGTCCTGAATTCAAGTAATACACTCCCTATCCTGGATGACTTTTTAGTTGAATTAGCTGGTAATTCATTAAAAATCACTGCTTCAGATCTTGAAACAACCATGACGGTCGTCTTGGATGTAAACATGGCTGAAGATGAAGGCTTTGTTGCTGTACCGGCTAAAATACTGCTTGAACTGCTTAAAACCTATGGTGATACACCCCTTACTTTTACTGTAAATGATACTCATGTTATTGAAATAGCTGCTGATGGAGCTAAATTTCATATCACAGGTCATAATGCCGAGGAATTCCCAAGGGCTCCTGAACTGGAAGAAACTTCAGGCTTTACGCTCGCTTCCGAAGTGTTGTTATCAGCAATTAACAAAACTATCTTTGCTACCGGCACTGATGATCTAAGACCGGCTATGTCAGGGGTGAACTGTGACTTGTCAACTGACTCCATTATTTTTGTGGCAACGGATGCCCATAAGCTGGTAAAGTACAAAAGAACGGATGCTGTAGCTGACAATAATGTTTCCTTTATTATGCCTAAAAAGCCGCTCAATCAACTCAAGAATATTCTGAGTCCCGATGCTACGGAAATCACTATTACCTATAATCAGAAAAATGCCCGCTTCAAGTACAATAATGTGGATCTTTTCTGCCGCCTGATTGAAGGCCGTTATCCTAATTATGAAGCAGTTATTCCTACTGATAACCCCAATACTCTGATTGTTGACAGACTCTCATTGATAACCGCACTCAAGAGGGGCTCTTTCTTTGCCAATAAGTCTACCAACCAGATCAGGCTTGCTATTACCGGACAAGAGCTTTTTATTGATGCTGAAGATATTGACTTCGCTCATGAATCAAGGCAGCGCTTAAGCTGCAATTATACCGGTGAAGATATGGAAATAGGCTTCAATTCACGTTTCCTGATTGAAATGCTGGTAAACCTGAGCACAGAGAATATCAGGCTCGAATTATCTGCCCCTAACCGTGCCGGTATTCTTCGTCCTGTGGATCCTGAAAATAAAGCTGAGGATATCCTGATGCTCGTGATGCCTGTAATGCTTAATGCATAGTTCAACATTCAACGTAAAGGCATTTACAACTTTAATTATTTGCAAGCTTAATACTCCATATAAAAATAAACCACCCTCGCAACAGGGTGGTTTATTTTTATATGGTTTGTTCGTTCACCCTGATAACTCATTGGATAAAGTAATCAATAACATAGTGGTTTATTCATTACAGGTCTGCTCTTTCCTGGCAACCTGATTATTCAACTAACCTGCCGACTTATTGAAATAACTTACTCAAACAGCAAGCTAAGCTCTAACCAGCGGTCGGTTTTTGTTGCAATCAGTTGCTCCATAGTTTCATAATCTTTGGCTAGCAGAGTCAGTTCCTCCGGTTTGCAGATGCCGCTGTTCATCTTATCCATGATGGCTGCTTTCTGCTCTTCGAGAAACTCAATATCCTGTTCCAGACTTTCATATTCTTTACGTTCCTTAAAGGATGGTTTGCGTTCTTTATCTATTGTATTTACCCTGACCTTTTTGGGCGTGTCGGCTACTTTTTTACTGTTTGCTTTTGCCTCTTCGGCTAGTTTAAGCCGGTAATACTGTGTGTAATTGCCGTAATAGTCTTTAATCTTTCCATTCCCCTCGAACACAAAAACATGATCAACCAGCTTGTCCATAAAATAGCGGTCATGTGATACTACCAGCAAGCACCCTCCATAGTTCAGCAGGAAGTCCTCAAGCAAGTTTAGGGTATAGATATCGAGGTCATTCGTCGGCTCATCGAGTATCAGGAAATTGGGATTCTTAAGTAATTGCATTAACAGGAACAGCCTTCGCTTCTCGCCACCACTCAGCGCAGAGAAATAGTTGTACTGCAATTCATGGGGGAAATTAAAGTGTGTGAGGAAGGCTGAAGCTGACATATAGCCTTTGCCGAGGGGGATCTGTTCTGCAATATCCTTGGCAATATCAATCACCCGCTTGTCCTCTTCAGGGAGAAATCCTTCCTGTGAGTAGTATCCGAATACTATGGTTTGCCCGGTAGAGATATTCCCTTCGTCGGGCGACAGTTCACCGGTTATCATGTTCAGTAAGGTTGACTTGCCGCATCCGTTCTTTCCCACAATACCCGCTCTTTCTCCTCTCTTAAAGATATAAGAAAAGTCCTCAATCAGCATGTTATCGCCATAAGACTTGGATACGTTATTCATCTCAAGCACTTTGCCCCCAATCCTGCTCATCCTGACTTCAAGCGGCCCGGTACCTTTCTCTACTTTTTTAGCAGCCTTTTCCTTAATCTCATAAAAGTTGTCAACGCGGGCCTTTGACTTGGTCGATCTTGCCTGGGGCATTCTCCTCATCCATTCCAGTTCCTTCCTGAATAATCCCTGGGCCTTTTCTGACTCCGTTAACTCTATGGCCTCCCTCTCAGCCTTCTTTTCAATAAAGTAGCTGTAATTGCCTTTATATCGATACAGTCGATTATTGTCAAGCTCCAGTATCTCATCGCATACATTGTCGAGGAAATAACGGTCGTGGGTTACTACCAGCAAACTCAGGCTTTGTCGTGACAGGTATTCCTCCAGCCATTCAATCATTTCAATATCCAGGTGATTGGTCGGCTCATCCAGTATAAGCAGGTCAGTCTCTTCCAGTAAAGCCTTTGCAAGGGATACTTTTTTGCGCTGTCCGCCTGATAATTCTCCCACCAACTGATCCAAGTCAGTAATCTTGAACCTGGTGAGTATTTCCTTAATTTTATTTTCATAATCCCATGCACCCACTCTTTCCATTTCAGTGGAACTCTCTTCGAAGAATTTATGTGCCTCCGGGGAGTTGTCGTGCTGTAATGTTTTCAGGCTGAGTTCATAGTTGCGTATAGCGCGCATAAACTCGTTATCAGAATGAAACAGGATATCAAACACTGAATTTTTATCATCCAGATCAGGATTCTGCGGCAGGTATGACCAGCGTATATTTTTACGAAAAGTAACAGCACCCGTGTCAGGCAGGTCTTTCCCGGCAATTATATTCAGCAGGGAGCTTTTTCCGGCACCATTACGGGCTATAAGGGCAACTTTGCTACCTTCATCAATGCCGAAGGTAATGTTGCTGAATAATTCCTTTTCACCGAATGATTTGCTGAGGTTCTCAATTAACAAGTAGTTCAAGATGGTTATTTTTTGCAAAGATAATGCTATGGATTGACAATTGCTTGACCGGTAAATACATAAAAAAGAGCTTCCTTAATAAAGGAAGCTCATGCAAAGACTAGAATAACAGAATTAGATTTTTTTCACATCAATTGCCTTCTTACCTCGTTTGTCTTCCGTAATTTCATAAGTGACCTGGTCGTTTTCACTTACCTTCTCCATCAATCCTGTTGCGTGAACAAAAACATCGTGTTGTGTTTCATCATCAACGATAAAACCGAAGCCTTTACGCTCATTGAAAAATTTTACTTTACCGGTAGGCATAATAAATTAAATTAAGTGTTTAGCATGACAAATATAACAAAAAAACAGTCATAAACAACTAAATCTTTAAATATGTCCATATTATTTTATAAGGTATTGTTAAAAGATGAGCCGTTTGATTGATTTAAGGGCATAACAGCCAATTAAAATTTTTTATTGCATCATCTTCTGATTTGCCACACATCCACTCTGTAGCTTTAAAGCCACTGCACACGGAGGGGCGTTCAGGTTTCCCAAATAAGCTGCATAACCTGTCGGTCGTCAGATGAGGACACGGCACCATTGCAGGCTTTCCTCCCGGCAAAGCCGGTAAAGCTGAGCTGATGGAAGGATAAATACAACAGGCACCGCATCCTTTTCTGCACTCCATTAATTATTCAGGTAATTGTGGACCGGCAGCAATTAACTTGCGGCCCTCGTCAGTGTCAGAATATTTAGCGAAGTTATCTATAAACTTCTTTGCCAAATCTTGTGCCTTGGTATCCCATACTTCAGGCTGATCGTATGTATTACGCGGATCCAGTACATGAGTGTTTACACCCGTTAGCTCGGTAGGGATTTCCAGGTTGAAATACTGTACGAATTTTGTGGGTGCGTTATCGATGGAACCATCCAGTATCGCATCAATAATGGCCCTGGTATCTTTAATGGAAATACGCTTGCCTGTGCCATTCCAACCGGTGTTAACCAAATAAGCTTTTGCACCTGACTTTTCCATTCTCTTCACCAACTCTACAGCATAACGGGTAGGGTGGAGGGTAAGGAATGCATTGCCGAAGCAAGCTGAAAAGGTAGGTTGTGGTGATGTAACCCCTCTTTCAGTACCTGCCAGCTTAGCAGTGAACCCTGAAAGGAAATGATACTTGGTCTGCTCAGGGGTGAGTATGGAAACAGGAGGCAACACTCCGAATGCATCAGCAGTCAGGAATATTACCTTGGTTGCATGCCCGCCTTTGGATATCGGCTTAACAATATTATCAATATGATAAATCGGGTAGGATACACGGGTATTCTCCGTTTTTGAAGCATCAGCAAAGTCAATGTTGCCATCAGGTAACACTACCAGGTTCTCTAATAAAGCATCTCTGCGGATGGCATTGTAAATATCAGGTTCATTTTCCTTACTCAGGTTAATGCATTTAGCATAACATCCACCTTCAAAGTTGAATACGCCATCGTCATCCCAGCCATGTTCATCATCCCCGATAAGAGCGCGTTTGGGATCTGCTGAAAGGGTGGTTTTACCGGTTCCCGAAAGTCCGAAGAAGATTGCAACATCCTTATTCTTGCCCATGTTTGCTGAGCAGTGCATGGCAGCAATATGCTGCAGGGGCAGATAATAGTTCATCATGGAGAAGATTCCCTTTTTCATTTCACCACCATACCAGGTACCCCCAATTACCTGCATACGTTCAGTAAGGTTGAAAGCTACGAAGTTTTCAGAGTTTAAACCCTGTTCCTTATATTCATGATTAACCGCTTTTGAACCATTAATGAGGATAAAGTCAGGTTTAAAGTTCTTTAACTCTTCTTCCGAAGGCCTGATGAACATGTTCTTTACGAAATGTGCCTGCCAGGCAACTTCCATAATAAAGCGTACACTCAGACGGGTATTTGGGTTTGCGCCTGCAAAAGCATCAACTACATACAGGTCTTTACCTGATAGTTGTTTGGTAACTACTGATTTTAAATGTTTCCATAATTCAGGAGTTATAGGTCGGTTGTCATTTTTACCTATGGTTGACCACCAAACATTATCTTTACTAACATCATCATAAACAATATACTTGTCCTTAGGAGAGCGACCGGTAAAAATACCGGTATCCACTGATACTGCGCCGGTATTAGTTAATACTCCACGTTCAAATCCCTTAAGGTCAGGATTCATCTCATGCTCAAATAGCAATTCGTAGGATGGATTGTAGTATATGCGTTTTGCATTTTGAATGCCATAAACAGTTAAATCAATGGTTTTCCCATGACCTGTTACGTCGTTGTCAGAATAATTGCTCATAAGGTTTTTGATTAAATAATTATAAATACAATGTGTTAACAATCTGGATGATGTTTTGCTTCTTCCTGCAATCGATTGCAAAAATAAGAATTAAATGAAAAAAGCAACCCTATTCAGGTTGCCTTTTACGTTATTTAGAAGAATATTTTTATTATTTCTTCTTATCGGCTTTTTTTGCCTTCTTAGCTTCCTTCTTTGCTTTGTCAGCTTTCTTTTCTGCCTTTTTCTCAGCTTTCTTGTCGGCTTTCTTATTAGCTTTCTTCTCTTCCTTCAAAGCTTTTTTACCTTTTTTTTCAACAGAAGTAGCAGCTTCCTCTTTAACTACAGCCTGAGCAGCTGCCAAACGTGCAATAGGTACACGGAAAGGTGAGCAGCTCACGTAGTTCATACCTACTGAATTACAGAATTCAACGGATGAAGGTTCACCACCGTGTTCTCCGCAAATGCCTACTTTAAGATTCGGGCGCGTGCGGCGGCCACGTTCAATACCCATTGCTACCAATTGTCCTACTCCTTCTCTGTCGAGTACCTGGAATGGGTCGCGTTCCAATATACCTTTATCCGTGTAAGTAGGAAGGAACTTACCGGCATCATCACGTGAATAGCCAAAGGTCATTTGGGTAAGGTCATTGGTTCCAAATGAGAAGAACTCTGCTGATTCGGCAATTTTATCAGCTATTAAAGCAGCACGAGGGATTTCAATCATGGTGCCTACCAGAAAGTCAATGCGATCGTTATATTCGGTAAATACGCTTTCGATGGTATCACGAACAACCTTTTCCTGGTGTTTCATTTCCTGGAAAGTACCTGTCAGGGGGATCATGATTTCAGGGATAGCCCTGATGCCTTTTTTCTTAAGGTTTAAGGCTGCTTCAATAATTGCGCGTGCCTGCATTTCAGATATTTCAGGATAGGTGATACCCAAACGGCATCCTCTGTGTCCCAGCATCGGGTTAACTTCAGCAAGATCTTGTACCTTTTGTTGAACTTCTTTTAATGAGATGCCCATTTCATCGGCCATTTCCTGCTGGTTTTCAGTTTCATGAGGTACAAACTCATGTAAAGGAGGATCAAGCAAACGAACTGTTACCGGTAAATCATGCATAGCTTCAAAAATACCTTCAAAGTCAGCACGCTGAATAGGTAATAGTTTCTTGAGAGCTTTACGGCGTCCTTCTTCATCATTAGAAAGGATCATTTCACGCATTGCTTTGATGCGCACACCCTCGAAGAACATATGCTCAGTACGGCATAAACCAATGCCCTTAGCGCCAAAAGTACGGGCAACTGTTGCATCATGAGGAGTATCAGCGTTGGTACGGACTAACATCCTTGAATGTTTGTCGGCTAGTTCCATCAGTTTCCCAAAGTCGCCGCTTAATTCCGGATCACGGGTGCCTATTTTCCCTTCATATACTTCACCGGTGCTTCCATTGAGTGAAATAAAATCACCTTCTTTGAAAATATTTCCATCCACGGTAAGTGTACGGAGTTTATAGTCTATCTGAAGCTTACCGGCACCCGACACGCAGCACTTACCCATACCACGGGCAACAACAGCAGCATGTGAAGTCATACCTCCACGGGCAGTAAGGATACCTTCAGCAACATTCATTCCCATTAAATCTTCGGGAGAGGTTTCAATACGCACCAGAATAACCTTGTGTTTTTTATCAACCATCTTCTTGGCTTCATCAGCATGGAAGATTATTTGTCCGGTAGCAGCACCCGGTGAAGCCGGTAATCCTTTTGCCACTATTTTTGCTTTCTTGATGGCAGCCTGGTCAAAAACAGGATGCAGTAACTCATCAAGTTTAATAGGCTCAACACGTAAGAGGGCTTCTTTTTCAGTTAAAATACCCTGGCGAAGCATATCCATAGCAATTTTTACCATTGCAGCGCCGGTACGTTTACCATTACGGGTTTGAAGCATCCAAAGCTTACCTTCCTGAATGGTGAATTCCATATCCTGCATATCACGATAGTGATCTTCAAGCTTCTGCTGTGTTTCAAACAACTCATTAAAAATGTCAGGCATCGCTTCTTCAAGTGAAGGATACTTGGCAGCCCTGTCTTTTTCAGTCACATTGGCCAGTTTAGCCCATCTGTAAGAGCCTTCTTTGGTAATTTGCTGAGGAGTACGGATCCCTGCAACCACATCTTCACCCTGTGCATTGATCAGATATTCACCGTTGAACATATCTTCGCCGGTAGCGGCATCCCGACTAAAAGCAACTCCGGTAGCGGAGTTATCGCCCATATTGCCGAATACCATAGCTTGTACGCTTACGGCGGTTCCCCATTCTGAAGGGATATTGTTCAGTTTACGATAAAGAATAGCACGTTCATTCATCCAACTGTCGAAAACGGCCATGATGGAGTCCCAAAGCTGTACCCATGGGTCAGTTGGGAAATCTCTGCCGGTAACTTTTTTAACAGCGACTTTAAATTGTTTAACAAGTTCTTTAAGGTCAGCAACGGTGAATTCATTATCTGTTTTGATCCCTCTTTTTTTCTTCAGATGTTCCATGATCTCTTCAAAAGGATCAATATCTTCTTTGGATGCAGGTTTCATACCTAAAACCACATCACCAAACATCTGAACAAAGCGGCGATATGAATCCCAGGCAAAGCGTTCATTGCCTGTTTTGCGTGCAATACCTTCCACTGCTTCATCACTCAAACCCAGATTTAACACAGTATCCATCATACCCGGCATAGAAGCCCTGGCGCCTGAGCGAACTGAAAGTAATAAGGGGTTTTCCTTGTCGCCAAATTTAGATCCCATAATTTCTTCCACTTGCCTTACAGCAGCCTTCACGTCATCCTGAATCATTTCAACTACTTTTTCACGCCCCAACGTATTGTAGTCAGTACATACTTCAGTAGTAATTGTAAATCCCGGAGGAACCGGTACTCCAATAAGGTTCATTTCAGCAAGGTTGGCACCTTTGCCTCCAAGCAGGTTTTTCATGCCTGCATCACCTTGGGCCTTCTTATTTCCAAAGGTATAAACTGTTTTTCTGGTTTGGTCTTTTCCCATTTT
>Ga0172378_10001365_pt1 | contig 22519 bp, 18 predicted proteins | sample GrowelOW332metaG_FD_119755 | JGI IMG/M metagenome (GOLD analysis project Ga0172378, IMG submission 119755) | Groundwater microbial communities from an aquifer near a municipal landfill in Southern Ontario, Canada - Pumphouse #3_1 metaG | ecosystem: Environmental > Aquatic > Deep subsurface >... | reverse complement strand
TTTATGGCTAAGTTTGTTCTTAAAAGTGAATATAAGCCCACGGGAGACCAGCCAGAGGCTATAAAAAAGCTTGTGGAAGGGATTGAAAAGGGAAATAGAATGCAGACTTTGCTGGGTGTAACAGGCTCAGGAAAGACTTTTACTATGGCAAATGTTATTGAAAAATTAAACCGTCCCACGTTGGTTTTAGTGCATAATAAAACTCTTGCTGCACAACTTTGTACGGAGTTTAGAGAATTTTTTCCTGACAATGCGGTTGAATATTTTGTTTCATATTATGATTATTATCAGCCAGAGGCATATATTCCAGGCAAGGATATGTATATTGAAAAGGATGCTCTTATTAATGATGAGATTGATATGCTGCGTCACAGTGCAACCTCATCTCTTTTTGAACGGCGTGATGTTATAATAGTTTCAAGCGTTTCTTGCATTTATACCCTTGGTGACCCCGACGAGTATCAAAAACTTGTTGTTGCGTTGAGACCGGGTATGATAATGAGCAGAGAACAGCTTATCAGAAAGCTGATTTCGATAAATTATGACCGCAATGATCTTAATTTTGTTCGTGGTAAATTCCGTGTAAACGGAGACGTGGTTGAAATATATCCTGCGTCATCAAAGGATAAAATAATAAGAGTTGAATTCTTTGATACTGAGATTGAACGGATATCTGAAATAAATCATATCACAGGCGAGCTAATAAGAGTACTGTCTTATACATCAATATTTCCAGCAACGCATTATGCGGTATCAGACGAAAAGCGTGAAGCTGCACTTTCTGAAATACGCGAGGAAATGAACGAGAGGGTTGAGTATTTCAAGGCGAATGGTAAGCTTATCGAGGCACAAAGGATTGAAGAACGTACGAAGTATGACCTTGAAATGCTCAGCGAGATAGGTTTTTGCTCTGGTGTTGAAAATTATTCGAGAGTGCTGTCTGATAGAGAGGCAGGTTCAACTCCTTATACTTTGCTTGATTATTTTCCTAAAGATTATATAATGTTTGTTGACGAATCCCATGTTTCGCTTCCTCAGGTTCATGGAATGAGCGGAGGGGACAGGGCAAGAAAGAAAAATTTAATTGATTTTGGATTTAGATTGCCATCAGCTTATGATAACAGGCCACTTTATTTTGAAGAATTTGAGCAAAAAATAAACCAGGCTATTTTCGTAAGTGCAACTCCATCGGATTATGAAAAAGAAAATTCCAGTCAAATAGTAGAACAGCTAATCAGACCGACTGGGCTGATTGACCCTATGATAGAAGTGCGTCCCATTGAAGGTCAGGTTGATGATCTAATGGGTGAAATTAGAATTCGTGCAAAGAAGAATGAAAGAGTTTTAGTTACTACACTAACAAAGAAAATGGCTGAGGACCTTACGGAATATTTTCAAGAGAATGGTATACTCGTTAAGTATATTCATTTTAAAGTTGATACAATGGAGAGAACTGAAATAATTAGAGATTTGAGACTTGGAAAATTTGATGTTTTGGTTGGAATAAATTTGCTGCGTGAAGGGCTTGATATTCCTGAAGTGTCCCTTGTTGCGATACTTGATGCGGATAAAGAGGGATTCTTGCGGGGCGAGACTGCTCTTGTTCAGACAATAGGTAGGGCGGCACGTAACGTTGAAGGAAAAGTCATAATGTATGCGAATAAAATCACTCGCTCTATGGAAAGTGCAATATCCGAAACCAACCGCCGTCGAAAAGTTCAGGACGAATATAATAAAGAGCATGGAATTGAGCCAAAATCAATTATAAAGGAAATTCGTGATCTTATTGAAATTTCATCAAGTGATGATGAAGCGGTAAAGAAAAAGTTAAATAAGAAGTCTGTTTCAAAGATGACTGTAAGTGAAAAGGACAAGCTGATATCTGAGATTACTAAGCAGATGAATGATGCAGCACGCAGTCTTGAATTTGAAAAAGCGGCATATTTGAGAGACAGAATCAAGGAAATACAAAAAGATTGAGAAAATAGCTTGTTATTACTTGCAAGCCGTATTGAAAGGGAACACAGATAAACATGTCAAGAGATTTGGTGATTAAAGGGGCAAGAGTTCATAACCTTAAAAATATAGATGTAAATATACCGAGGGATAAACTGGTTGTTTTAACAGGGCTTTCAGGCTCGGGTAAATCCTCTCTTGCTTTTGATACAATATATGCGGAGGGACACAGGCGTTTTGTCGAGTCTCTTTCATCTTATGCGAGAATGTTTTTGGGACAGCTTGACAAGCCCGACGTGGATACTATTGAGGGGTTGTCACCGTCGATATCCATTGACCAAAAAACAACCTCTAAAAACCCACGTTCTACTGTGGGTACGGTGACGGAAATATATGATTATTTACGTTTGCTCTATGCAAGAGTTGGCATTGCGCATTGTCCCGTTTGCGGCAAAGAGATTAAACAGCAGACAACTGAGCAAATTATTAATCAGGTTATTAGTATCTCCCAAGGCACGAGATTTATGGTTCTCGCTCCTGTGGTGAGAATGAAAAAAGGTATGCACGAAAAGGTTTTATCAGATGCTAAAAAGAGCGGATATGTGCGTGTGCGTGTTGACGGTAATATGTATGAATTATCGGAGCAGATAGAGCTTGATAAGAATATAAAGCATAATATTGAAATTGTTGTGGACAGGCTTGTTATGCGTGAGGATATAAGAGCAAGGGTTTCGGATTCGGTTGAAAAGGCACTTGCGCTCTCTGAGGGATATCTCCTAATCGCTCCCGTTGTACGAGAGGGAGAGGAACAGGGTAAGCTTGAAGAGCTTGAATTCTCACAGAATTATGCGTGTGAAGAACACGGGATATCCTTTGGTGAGCTTGAGCCGAGAATGTTTTCGTTTAACAATCCAGCAGGAGCTTGCCCGAAATGTGCGGGACTTGGGAGTTTAAGAGAAGTATCAATTCAAAAAATAATTCCCGATACATCGCTTTCACTGCGACAGGGCGCAATCGCTGTTAACGGTTTTAAGTCTTTGACTGAGGAAAGCTGGCAAGGACCTCTTTTCAATGCGGTTGGTAAGAAATTTGGCTTTGATATCGACAAGCCAATTGCTGATTTTAGTAAAAAGGCATATTCAGCTCTTATGGATGGAACGGGTGACGAAACATATTCAATCACAAGATATTTTGCAAACACCGAACATAATCAGAAGATAAAGTTTGAGGGCGTTTTGCAGATGATAAGACAGAGAATGACACAGGGCGGCATTGGAGAGTATTACGAACAATTTATTGACGATGTGGAATGTCCAGGGTGTCATGGTAAAAGACTATCCGATTTTGTTCTTGCAGTGACTGTTGCTGGTAAAAATATAGATGAGTTTTGCTCTATGTCCATAAGTGATGCTCTTGTTTTTGCAAAAGGGATATCGTTACATCTTACAGAAAACGAAAATATCATCGCTAAGGATATTCTTAAAGAGATATGTGCAAGACTTGGTTTTCTTGAGAGCGTTGGACTCAATTATTTGAACTTGACAAGAAAAGCAGGAACGCTTTCAGGTGGCGAAGCACAGAGAATTAGGCTTGCAACACAGATAGGCTCATCTCTTGTCGGCGTTATGTATATACTTGATGAGCCAAGCATAGGACTTCATCAAAGAGATAACTCAAAGCTCATTGCAACGCTTAAAAAGCTCCGTGATATTGGAAACAGTGTATTTGTAGTTGAGCATGACGAGGAAACCATGCTTGCCTCGGATTATATTGTTGATATAGGTCCAGGCGCGGGAATACATGGAGGCGAAGTTGTGGCTTGCGGAACTCCGCAGGAGGTTATGGAGAACGATAACTCGATAACAGGCAAATACCTTTCTGGAAAATTGAAAATAGCCGTCCCCACCGAGAGAAGGCAAGGAAATGGCGAATATCTTTCTGTTTTTTCCGCCGCTCAAAATAATCTAAAAAATATAGACGTGAAAATACCTCTCGGTTGCTTTGTTTGCATCACAGGCGTTTCAGGCTCTGGAAAATCTTCACTTGTCAACGCTATAATTTATCCTGTGCTTGCTCAAAAATTGAATAGAGCCATCACTTATCCTGGAAAATATAAGGATATAACTGGTATAGAGGCGCTTGATAAAGTTATTGCGATAGACCAAAGTCCGATAGGAAGAACGCCCCGTTCAAATCCAGCGACATATACCGGATTGTTTACGGATATACGTGATTTATTTGCTAAAACAGTTGATGCTAAAGCGCGCGGATACAGTACGGGTAGGTTTTCGTTTAATACAAAGGGCGGCAGATGCGAGAGCTGCGAGGGCGATGGTGTCAAGAAAATTGAAATGCACTTTTTGCCCGATGTTTATGTAACTTGCGATGTCTGTCATGGTAAGAGATACAACCGTGAAACCCTTGAGGTGAGATATAAAGGTAAAAATATTTTTGAAGTGCTCGATATGACCGTTGAGGAGGGAGTTTCCTTTTTTGATGGTATTCCCAAAATACAGAGAAGATTGCAGACGCTTTTTGATGTGGGACTTGGATATATAAAAATAGGGCAGTCCTCAACTACTTTGTCTGGTGGCGAGGCGCAAAGAGTTAAGCTTGCCACAGAGCTTTCAAAACGCAGTACAGGTAAAACACTCTATATTCTCGACGAGCCGACAACAGGCTTGCATATGGTTGACGTGAAAAAGTTAATTGAGGTTTTGCAAAGACTTTGCGATGCAGGTAACTCTATACTTGTAATTGAACATAATCTTGATGTGATAAAAACTGCGGATTATATTATTGACCTTGGCCCTGAGGGCGGTGACGGAGGCGGAACTGTTGTTGCCTTTGGAACTCCTGAGGAGGTAAGTCGGAGCAAAGATTCATATACAGGATATTATTTGAATAAATTATTGAATAAATGAATGTATATATTCAGTTTCAACATACCAGTAGACTTTTTGAATTTAAAAATTGAATAAATATACAAACATTTTTAAAAACTATTGACAAATTATAGTTTATGGTTTAAAATAACCCTATATAAAAAAGGCTAAAAGCCAAAAAAATGGAGAATATTATGAAAAAAGTTGTAAGTATGCTTTTGTTGACAGCAATGATTATAAGCAGTTGTTTTATGTTTGCTTCATGTAGCAAAGATGAAAAATATACGATAGGAGTTCAATCAGGTACAACTGGTTGGAGTTTCGTTACTGGTGATGCAGATTGGGGCTTTACAGGATTTTCAAATGTAACTGTAAGCTCATTTGATACAGCTGCTCTTGCAGTTTCAGATCTTTTGGCTGGCAATGTTGATTTTGTTGTTGTTGATGACGCAGTTGCAAAAACACTTGTTGCATCAAACAAGGGAACAAAATGTATTGATATTCCACTTACTACAGAATCCTATGGTATTTCTGTAGATAAATCTCAAAGCGATCTTCTTGCTAATATAAACACATATCTTGGTGAAAACAAAACTGCTATTGACGCTTTATTTACAAAGTATGCGGATGTAAGCGACGATAATGCAACAACGTGGGCTGGCGAAATTATTACTTCTGCAACATATGATTCAAGCAAAACAAATCAGCTTGTGGTTGCTACCAATGCTGCTTTTGCTCCTTTTGAGTTTACTGTTGGTAATGGCTATGCTGGTATAGATATGGAAATGGCAAAATTGATTGCTGATTCTTTGGATATGGAATTAGTTATTGTAAACATGGAATTTGATGCAATTACTGCTTCATTGGGTAAAAATGGTGTTGATATTGGTATTGCAGCAATGACAATAAATGCTGTACGTTCGCAAGTTGTTAATTTTTCAGATCCATATTACACAGAAGCTTATCAGGTAGTTATATGCAAGGATACTGACACACTTTTTGATTCATGCAAAACTACTGATGATATGTTAGCAGTTCTTAGTGGATTGAATATTAAATAATGAGCAGAGAATGGGAACTGTTTTACAATAAGTTCATAGTTTATGAAGGCTATAAAACCACACTTAACGGACTTGCATTGACTGCTGAAATAGCTGTTTTCGGACTTTTTATCGGTATGTTGATAGGAACTCTTATAGCAGTTGTAAAAGTAGTGCCTAAATATAAGTTGTTACCACGGATACTTTCAAAAATTTGTGACATATATGTGGGGTTCTTTCGTGGAACCCCTATTGTTGTTCAGCTTCTTATAGGATATTTTGTTCTTATACCAAGCATAGGTTTAAATCTTGATAAAGTTGCAGTGGCAATTTTGGTCTTTGGCATGAATAGTGGAGCTTATGTTTCAGAAATAATGCGTAGTGGAATACAAGCAGTTGATCCTGGTCAGCTTGAAGCGGGACGAGCAGTTGGCCTTAGCTTTTCGGCGGCAATGGCTAAAATTGTTATTCCTCAGGCAATTAAAAATATCTTACCAACTATGGGAAATGAATTCATATCATTAATAAAGGAAACTTCTGTAGTGGGTTATATAGCGATAGTTGATCTTACAAAAGCTTTCAGGCAAATTGGCGATTCAAACTATGAATACATAATTCCTTATCTTGTGCTTGCTGTTGTTTATCTTGTTATCGTAATGCTTATTACACAAGGTGTCAAGATAATCGAAAGGGGGCTTAAGAAAAGTGATAGACATAATTAATCTCAATAAAAAATATGGAGAGCTGGTCGTTTTAAAAAATATAAACGAGACAGTGGCAGAAGGTGAAAAGGTGGCTATCATTGGACCTTCTGGCAGTGGGAAAAGCACATTTTTACGCTGTCTTAATTGTATGGAAGACCCTACTTCTGGCTCAATTATTTTTGAGGGCGAAGATATTGCAGATATGAGAGTGGATATCAATCTCAGACGTGAGCATATGGGTATGGTATTTCAACAGTTTAATCTTTTTAATAATAAAACGGTTATTGATAATATTACTCTTGCCCCAACTCACTTGGGATTAAAAAAGTTCAGGCAGAAAAAGATAAAGAATTTTTTTATTATTTGTTTAAATCTTTTCAGAAAAGAAAAAAAGAATTTATTAGAAATCAATACTACCCCTAAACGCATAAGAGCCGAAGCGAAGGCTAATGCTATGAAATTGCTTGCAAGGATAGGGCTTGAAGAAAAAGCGGATAAATACCCATCAACTTTATCTGGAGGTCAAAAGCAGAGAATTGCAATAATTAGAGCTCTTGCTATGAATCCAAAAGTTATGCTGTTTGATGAGCCAACAAGTGCTCTTGATCCTGAAATGGTTGGTGAAGTTTTAGACCTTATTAGGGAATTAGCAAAAGAGGGTATGACAATGGTTATTGTAACCCATGAGATGAACTTTGCACGTGAAGTGGCGGACAGAGTGCTATTTATGAGTGATGGCGTTATAGCGGAAGAGGGAACTCCTAATGAAATTTTCGATAATCCAAAGAATTTGAGAACTCAGCAATTTTTGAAAAATGTATTAAAAGCAAGATAATTAAAAAGCGGTTGATGGGTTATTTTTATCTGTCAGCCGTTTTTCTGTTGAATGAAAATAGCAAATCAAGAAAATAATAAATATCTGCTTATAGGACATATAATAAGTCATGTATCATTTGTTTATTAGCACTATGTGGTAATATTTGCGATTTTTGATTTTTAAATATTTGGATAGCATTATAAATAGGGTTATTATCAATTCCATTTTAGTGTCGGCTAAATGCCAAAGCCCTTGATTTTGTTGGACTTTTGTATCTATAAATTTAAATTTATTTTTAAATCAGTTCCTTTGGTGGGGATTGTATCAAGACAAAATAATGCTTTGCTAAACGGTTTAAATTAGCACTTAAATATAGCAAAACGGTCATATTTACAAAAAGTTCATAAAAAACTTTGTCATACCACTTGACAAAAGGTTCAAAAAGTGGTAAATTAATAGCATATTTAGCACTTGAACAAGCGGAGTGCTAAATTAAAAAGTTTAGGAGGCGAATCGAGTGGGCTTATACGACAAAGAATTGAGCGAACGTAAAAAATGTATATTAAAAGCAATAGTCGAAGCACATATTGAATGTGGAGAACCTGTTGGCTCAAAGTCAATAATGCAGTGTAAGCAGATTTCGTGTTCGTCTGCTACTATACGTAATGAAATGGCCGAGCTTGAGGAATTGGGCTATCTTGAACAGCCACATACCTCTTCAGGACGTATTCCGAGTGAGCTTGGATACAGATTTTATGTTGATAGCTTAATTAAGAATTATGCGTCTACTGCCCATGACATTACGGAAATCAATAATTTGCTGAAGGTTAAACTCACAGAGCTTGACCAGATACTTACACTTGCCTCAAAGGTTGCATCAAATCTTACCAATTATACGGGGATGGCAATGAAACCAAAAAGCTTTTTGGTGAGTATTACAAGATTTGAGACAATATTTATTGATAGCAATAATTTTATTATTGTACTTCTTACTTCAAGCGGAATGGTTAAATCAAAATATATAAGAACAAACGAGACCGTTTCAAGCGAAGTTATAGCACATCTTGCCGAAGTGTTGAATAATTATTTATTGGGACTTTCGGCGGACAAAATATCGCTTCCGATTATTATGCAGCTTGAGAATGATATGCAGGAGTATTCATTCTTAATAACGCAGACGATAAAATGTATTTATGATGTTATGAACGAGCTTGATGGCGGAGAGCTGAAATTCAGCGGAGTAAATAGACTTTTACAGTATCCAGAGTACTCTGAGAAGGAACAACTCAGTGAACTTATGGCGGCATTTGAAAACAAGGAAGAAATTATAGATCTCGTATCTGAAAAGCAGGGTGATGATATAAATGTTGTTATAGGTTCAGAAAGTTCTGTCAAGGTGATGAACCAGTCGGCGATGGTTTATAAGACGATAAAAAAGGGTGGAAAAATACTCGGAGTTATCGGAGTTATAGGACCTCGACGAATGGATTACGCAAAAGTGCTTATCACACTTGAAACTTTGAGCGAAAATATCAGCAATCTGTTGGATGATAATAAACTACTGGGCAAAGGGGAAGAACATGGAAAAAACAGTGAATGAAGAACCAATATCAAATGAAAACGAGGTAACGCAGCAAAAAGAAGCTGAAATAAAGCCATCGAAAGACAATGAAACAAATACAGAGAGTAATGATACAGAGAATCCATCAAAGGTCAAAAACAAGGATTTTAAAAAGCTTGAAGCTGAAAATAAGAATCTGAGTAATCAGGTTGAACAAATACAGAAAAAAATTGATGAACTAAACGAAAAATACTTGCGTATGCTTGCCGAATACGACAATTTTCGCCGCAGAAGTGCAAAAGAGCGTGAGGGCGTATATACAGAGGCATACAGTGAAGCTGTTAAAGAATTTCTGCCTGTTCTCGATAATGTTGAGAGAGCAATGCAGTATTCGGATGACAAAAATGTAACCGAAGGTATTTCTCTTATTTTGAAAGGCTTTAACGATACATTTCAGAAGCTCGGAGTTATGGAGATAGAATCACTCGGCAAGACCTTTGATCCAAATTTTCATAATGCAATTCTTCACGTGGAAGATGAAAAATTCGTGGAAAACGAAATTGTTGAGGTGCTCCAAAAGGGATATATCAAGGATGGCAAAGTTATAAGATGTGCAATGGTTAAAGTTGCAAACTAATTATAAAAAATTATTAATTATATACGGAGGAAATTATTATGGGAAAAATTATAGGAATTGATTTAGGCACAACAAACTCATGTGTAGCAGTTTTTGAAGGCGGAGAGCCGATTGTAATACCAAATCCAGAGGGAGCTCGTACAACACCTTCTGTTGTTGGATTTACAAAATCAGGTGAGCGTATAGTTGGTCAGGCTGCAAAAAGACAGGCAATAACAAATCCTGATCGTACAGTTGCAAGTATCAAGCGTGAAATGGGAACTAATCATAAGGTTACTATTGACGGTAAAAATTACACACCGCAGGAAATCTCAGCTATGATTTTGCAAAAGTTGAAAGCTGATGCAGAGGCATATCTCGGAACTACGGTTACAGATGCTGTAATTACAGTGCCTGCATACTTCTCTGATGCTCAGAGACAGGCAACAAAGGACGCAGGTAAGATAGCAGGACTTAATGTTCAGCGTATTATAAACGAGCCTACAGCCGCAGCACTTGCTTATGGCATGGATAAGGAAACCGACCAGAAAATCATGGTATTCGACCTTGGTGGCGGTACTTTTGATGTATCCTTGCTTGAAATTAGTGACGGAGTGTTTGAGGTTCTTGCAACCGCAGGAAACAACAGACTCGGTGGTGACGATTTCGACCAGAGAATTATAAATTGGATGATTGAAACATTTAAGAAAGAAAATGGCGTTGATCTTAGTACTGATAAGATGGTTGTTCAGCGTCTTAAAGACGCAGCCGAAAAAGCTAAAATTGAACTTTCAGGCATGACAAGCTCAAACATCAATCTTCCGTTCATCACAGCAACTGCAAACGGACCACTTCATTTTGATGTTACACTTACACGTTCAAAATTTGATGAGCTTACAGCAGACCTTGTGGATGCTACAATGAAGCCCACAAAGCAGGTGTTGTCCGACGCTGGGCTTACTCCTGCACAGATAGATAAGGTACTGTTGGTTGGTGGTTCAACGAGAACTCCAGCAGTTCAAGAAGCTGTAAAGAAGTTTTTAGGTAAGGAGCCCTTTAAGGGCATCAACCCGGATGAATGTGTTGCAGTAGGTGCGGCAATTCAGGGTGGCGTTCTCGGTGGCGAGGTTAAGGATTTGCTTCTTCTTGATGTAACTCCTCTTTCACTTGGAATTGAAACACTTGGCGGCGTATTTAATCGTGTCATAGACAGAAATACAACAATTCCTGTTAAAAAGAGTCAGGTTTACTCAACTGCTGCAGATGGTCAAACCTCTGTTGAAATTCATGTTTTACAGGGCGAGCGTGAAATGGCTGCTCATAATACAACACTCGGCCGTTTCTCACTTGATGGCATTCCATCAGCTCCTCGTGGAGTTCCGCAGATTGAGGTTACATTTGATATCGATGCAAACGGTATCGTGAATGTTACAGCAACAGACAAGGGAACAGGCAGAGCACAGCATATCACAATCACTTCTTCAACTAATATGAGCAAGGATCAAATTGATCGTGCTGTTCGTGATGCAGAGAAATTTGCAGATGAAGATAAAAAGCAGAAAGAAGCTATTGACATAAAGAACCATGCTGAATCACTCATATTCCAAAGTGAGAAGACACTTGGAGAAATTGGTGATAAGGTTGATGAAGCAGATAAAAACAATGTTAAGGCAGCTATTGAAAAATTGCGTGCAACATTAAAGGGTGGAAACTCCGATGCAATCAAAGCAGATACAGAAGCTCTTGAAAAGGCATTCTATGTTGTTTCGGAAAAGCTTTATAAACAGAGTGGTAGTGGTACAGCACAAGGAAATCCCGATATGGGCGGTGCTGGAGCAGGCGGAGAGCAGGGAGCAGGCGGCGAGCAGGGAGCAGACGGAACCTACTACAATGCCGATTATGAAGATAAATCCAACAAATAATAAGTTTTTGTTTACGGGAAAGAGTTTTCTGCTCTTTCCCGCAACGCAGTTATGAATTGATGAATTTAGACTGTGGGGGTAGGGGTTTATACATATAGAAATGAAATTATGATTATAAGGAAAAATAGATTTTATGGCTGATAAGAGAGATTACTATGAGGTTTTGGGAGTAGACAAAAATGCTGACGACGCTTCAATAAAAAAAGCATATAGAACACTTGCCAAAAAATATCATCCGGATATGAATCCGGGAGATGATGAGGCGGAGTATAAGTTTAAAGAGGCAAACGAAGCATATGGAGTTTTGTCTGACCCGCAGAAAAAGGCACAGTATGACCAGTTTGGACACAGTGCTTTTGATCCGTCTGCAGGTGGCAGTGGCAGTGGTTTTGGCGGCGGCGGTTTTGGTGACTTTACCGACCTTGGCGATATTTTTGGTAGCTTTTTCGGTGGTGGCTTTGGCGGTTCATCGCGTACACGCAACACATCTGTAAGAGGAGAAGATATTCTTGTCAGATTGACCATAAGCTTTGAGGAAGCCGTTTTTGGAACTAAAAACGATATTACTTATAACCGTGTGGAAAAATGCAGTGATTGCGGTGGTAGCGGAGCTCAAAAGGGAACACATGCTGAAACTTGTTCGGCTTGCGGTGGAACGGGGCAACGCAGAGTAATTCAAAGACTCGGTGGAATGCAGTTCCAAACAACCGCAACTTGCGATGTGTGCGGCGGTATAGGTAAAATTATTAAAACTCCGTGTTCTAAATGCCGTGGTAGCGGATATGTGAGAAATTCAAAGAAAATTGCGGTTAATATTCCGGCAGGTATTAATAATGGTGAGCGTGTTGCTTTGCGTGGACTTGGTAGCGAGGGCAAGGGCGTAGGCGGAGCAGGCGATCTTATTATAGCTGTTACTGTTCGTCCACATAATGTGTTTAGACGTGAGGGCTTTGATATATACTGTGAAGTGCCTATTTCTATTACCGAGGCAACACTTGGCGCGGAAATATTTGTGCCTACACTTGAGGGTAGCGTAAAATATGTTATTCCCGAGGGGACTCAGACAGGCACAAGTTTTACTTTACGTCAAAAAGGAATACCTTATATAAATAGTACAAATCGCAGGGGAGATTTAATATTTACGGTAACAGTAGAAATACCGAGAAGCTTAAATGAAAAGCAAAAACAGCATATGCGTGATTTTGCGCTAAGTTGTGGAGAAAACAATTATATAAAGCGATCAAGTTTTTTTAAGAAGATATTTGACAAGAAATAATTGGAAGGATAAATATAATGAAAAATACCGAATGGAATCAAATCAAAGTTACGGTAAACTTGACACAACTCGATAGTCTTACTGCTATAATGAGCATGCTTGATAGCAATTTAATGACAGAGGATTTTTCGGATATAGATCTTAAAACTTGCTATGGAGATCTAATTGACGAAAGCATACTTAATGCCGATAAAACGATAGCTGCAGTTTCTTTGTTTGTTCCTGAGGATAAAAGTGTTTCCGATTATTTAACATATATAAAGGAACGTACAACTGAACAGGGAATTGATGTAAAGGTTGAGGTAATTGGTGTTTGCGAGGAGGATTGGGCTAATTCTTGGCGTAAATTTTTCAAACCGACACGTGTGGGCAATAAAATTGTTATCGTGCCTATGTGGGAGGACTATACCCCCCTTGATGGAGATATTATTATAAAAATGGACCCTGGTATGGCTTTCGGTACGGGAACACATGAGACAACAAGACTGGTTATTGCTATGCTTGAACGTTATGTTAAGCGTGGTGACAGAGTGCTTGATGTCGGATGTGGTAGTGGAATTCTTTCTATTTGTGCCTCAAAGCTTGGGGCTTCTGAATGCAGGGCATACGATATTGATCCTTTGGCTGTTAGCGTGGCAAGAGAAAATGTTGTAAAAAACAAGCTTAGAAACGTGGACTGCGAGGTATCAGATTTATTAAGGCAGGTAGTTTTGAGCAAGGGCAAATATAATATTGTATGTGCTAATATAGTTGCGGATATAATAATTAAGATGGCGCCCGATGTTGCTGATTATATGAGAAATGATGGCGTTTTGCTGGCATCTGGTATAATTGTAGAGCGCGCGGATGAAGTCTGTAAAGTACTTATTGCAAATGGTTTTACGATAAAAGAAAAATGTGTTGACAACGGCTGGTGTGCCTTGGCGGTTACAATAAGTTGACATATTGAAATAAGCAAAAAGCTTTGGAACAAAATTATTGTTCCAAAGCTCTTTGTTTTACTGTACTTGACCTTTTGATGCAAGATTTGCGACATAAGAGCGCATTTCTTTTTTTGTCCTTACATTTTTTGCTTCGTTGATAACTGTGTTTTGCTCTTCCTGCGAAAGTGATGAAAAATAATTCATTGCTTGTGTATTTCGTGCAAAAGCATTGCCAAGTCCCAACGGCATTTTTTCATTTGTAACATTATTATCCAATATTTAATCACCTCAGAATTATTTTAACCGTATAAATCTCTATTATTCGGCTTTTTAAAAAATAAATGGTGAATTAAGCTTTGTTTTTTATGTTTGAAGTTATTTTTTTAATGGTAAAGCAGATAATATAGCACGAAACTGAGACAACGATTATTGCCGCGCCTGAGGAAAGATTTAGATAATAGGAGATTATAAGTCCCGAAATGCAGAACAGAGTCCCGAGAACAGTTGCTATAAGCATTCTGCCTTTAAGAGAATTCGTAAAGAATGCAGCAGTGGCGGCAGGAGCAGTTAACAAAGCAATAATTAAAATGATTCCGACTGTGCGAATTAAAATAACAACGGTTAGAGCGATAAGCATAAGCAAAATATATTCTAATATATCTGTCCAAAACCCTCGTATTTTTGAAAATTCGCTGTCGAAGAGATAAGCTTTCCAATAATTGAAAAACACAGCAACGAAAAGCAAAATCACTACAGTAAGCACTACCATTATAGTAAGATTCATTTTTGTTACGCTTAGAATATCACCGAAAAGATATGAGGTCATATCTGGTGGATACCCAGGCATAAATCCGATAAAGATAATTCCCATTGCCATTCCAAATGACCATAACAAAGCGATAACAACGTCTGATTTTGAGCCGCCTTTTTTCTTTGTATATCCGACGCCTAGAGCGGCGATAATAGCAAAAGCCATCGCTCCCAAAATTGGTTCAAAACCGCAAAGATAACCAAGCCCTACACCCCCATATGCAGTGTGGGCAATGCCTCCGCTCATCATAACTAGTTTTTTTTCAACTGTTATTACTCCGATAATACCGCATACAATGCTTGTAAGAATTGAAGCGAGCAGAGCGTTTTGAAGAAATTGATATTTAAAAATAGCTTCAATCATGCGGGCAGCCCTCCTCGTGTGTGTGTAGTACTCTGTGCGGTACGCCGTGAGCGATAAGATCAACAGGACAACCATAAAGTGAGGTCACTATATCGCTTGTCAATTCAGGCTTTCCGTGATAAACAAGAGTTTGATTAAGGCATGCAATGCTTGTTACCTGTGAGGCGACTGCATTAAGGTCATGCGTAACCATGACTATTGTAACTGTGGAGTTAAGTGCTGACAACATTGAATATATTTTTGCACGTGATGAGGGATCAACATTTGCGCACGGCTCATCGAGAAACAAAATTTTTGGATTTGTAGCAAGAGCGCGTGCAATGAGTAGACGCTGAAATTCGCCGCCTGAAAGCTCAGAAATCTGTCTTTTAGCAAGTTCCTTAATACCAATGTTTTCAAGCTGTTTGTAAGCGAGCTCACGTTGACTTTGGGTGTATCTATAAAAGGGCTTAGGGTGGATTGAAAGCATTGCAGTCAGTACAACATCGAGTACACTTATTGGGAAACCTCGGTCAACGCTTGAAAATTGAGGGACATAACCAACATATTGATGAATGCTATTTATATCTTGTCCAACAAATTCGATTTTTCCTGAGGTTATGGGGATAAGCCCTAAAATAGCTTTGAGTAGCGTTGATTTTCCGCCGCCGTTAGGACCCATTATTCCGAGATAATCTCCTTTGTATACGTCAAGACAAACATTTTGCAAAGCAATTGTTTTTTCGTATTTTACATTCAAATTGTCAATATGGATAATTTTTTCTTCAGACATTAGTTATGCTATGTTCCTTTCGTTTATCATCGTTTATCATTTAATTTAAAGCATCTGCAAGAGTGTCCGCCATTATACGTAGGTTTGAGATATAGTCTGCCGAAAGCGGTGCAAGGCAAGCGGTTTTGCCGTCGATTTCTTCGGCAAAAGAATCGGATTGGCTTGCGTCAATTTCTTCTTGATAAAATATAACCTTGATATTATTTTCTTTTGCAAAATCAATCATTTCTTGTAGATGCTGAGGAGTTGCTTCCTTGCCTTCTTCTTCAAGTGCATACATTGTAAGTCCATAATCATTAGCTAAGTAGCCGAAAGCGGGATGAAAGACAATAAAAGCTTTGCTTGTTGTGCTCTGTAATATGGTGTTTATTTCTGTGTCAATTTGATTTATCTGTGCGATAAATGCGTCTGCATTAGCTTTAAAGATGTCCGTTTGGTCGGGATAGAGAGCAGATAATTCACGCTCTATTATCTGAATCATTAAAACAACTCTTTTTGGTGAAAGCCAAATATGGGGGTCACGATCTTCACCTAATTTAAGATCGGGATATATGGTTGCAACCTCGGTTTCGAGATGTACAACCTTTGTGTTTTCGGTAACATTTGGCATGATATTGTTTTCCTCTGTAGGCACACCAATCGAAAAATATATTACTGAATCCGAAAATTCTTCAATTTCCAAGGGAGTAGGTGCATAGTTTTCAGGACTTGCTCCAGATGGTATCATAGTGACAACATCGCAGTAGTCGCCACAAACAGCGCTTACAAATGTTGCCTCAGGAACAATAGATACAGCGATAATTGGTTTTGTCGAACCGCTATCTTTTTTACAAGCGGACAACATCGTTGCAAGTATTACAACACACAATAATAAAGAAAAAAACTTGATGTATTTCATAAAACCTCTTAAGTATAACTTGAATTTGCAAACTATTTGCATATTGGCATTATATCACAGGTGGACAAATATGTCAAGCTTTTTATTATTTATTTTTGCTTTTACATTCTTTACAAATTCCATAGATGATAGAATTCGAGCATTTAAGGTCAAAATCGTGTTTATCGGAGATATGCGCTGCTATTTCATCCATAAAATTGCAATCGAGATGAATAACTTTTCCACATTCCGTACACAGCAGATGCAAGTGATCGTTGCAGCTACTTTGTTCACCGACAAATTTGTAAGTTGACTTTTTTCGGTCATCTGAAACAAAAGCCATAATTAAATTTTCATCAACCAGCTTTTCAAGATTTCTGTAAACGGTAGTTAGGTTTATTGAATCATGCTGTTGTATGAGGGCATTGTATACGTCTTCGGTACTGAGCATTTTGTCTGGATTTTCTATAAAATAATTAAGGACAAGCTGTTTTCCTCTTGAATTGTATCTTGATTTTTCCATACAATAAAATCCTTTCAGTTGATTTTTGTAAGCAGAATAGAATCAAAGACTTCTCTTATTAAGTGATCAGTCGGTTGATGCAAGTCGGCAGGTGTATTGAGCATTAAAAAATCATCGTTTCGCTTTATAAGAAAGGTTGAAGAACCACCGCCGTCAAGATTTATAGCGTCTTTTGCGCCAAAGTTTTGCATAATTCGTGCTAAATCCACAATTGAGGCACCGTTTGAATAATCAGGCAGGCGGCCGTCAACAACGAGTATCATAAATCTACCATCATTTAGAATTGCGGCTGCTGTTCTTGGGTGACGAACATAGCTGAAAGATTCAAGGAGGGACAACTCGTTTATCTTTCTGTTATGCAAAAATATTTCTCTACCACTTACAGCACTTTTCAGTTTTTCACGGTACTCGGGATTTTTTGAAAAGTTGGATATAACAGGTGTGTTGTCATTAAGAACACCGAAAAACGGACGTTTGCTATTTTCTCCGCTGATTATTTTTGAGTTTTTAATGCAAACACCTGAGGGCTTGCAGTCTCCGAACATATCAAAAAAGTCAGCATTGAATGCTGCTATTACATTATGTTCGTTGGCAATCGCAGCAAAAGCCTCACCTTTAACGGTTTGCTTTTTTCCGATATATTCATAACCGTCGTCAGGTGTGCCCGTATGAACAGTTATATATTGCGAATCCGCAATTAAGGCGAACATAACGGTTGGTTTATTTTCACTGTCTGCTGCATGAATTTTAAGATATTCCGCTCCTTGACAAAGCTTATGTGAATCTATTTTCTGTATTTCAATATGATGGTCGTCATTATTTATCAGCGTTGCAGTGTCACATACGTCAATTTCTTTAAAATTTAAGTTGACAAAACCAAAATCTCCGCGTTCATCGAAAAAATCAGATTTTTTTGATTTGTTTTCAAATTCAAAAATAAAATTAGAACTTTTTTCATATTCAGAAGTGGGGATAAAATATACATGGGTTAAAGGGGCGAAAGGCTCTATATCATTGTATGCCTCTATGTGCTCGTTTTGATTTATCAGTAATTTTCCATAACACCGTTCCGCACTTTCAATCACGGTTTTATATGTTTCATCATCTATTTTTATGTGTTTTAGAGAAACAATATAGTTATTTGGTAGTTCTTTCATTTTAATGTCCATGCGTGTAAAACGCGCAAATTCATAATAAAAATCTGCATGGGCTACGTTCCTTTCCTGATATTAGGTTTATTATTTTTTATACTATGACTCTTATTTTTTTCATTACTTTTGAAATTAATCAAACAGTTTGGCTCCTCTTAAAATAAGTTCTTTTTGGATATCTTTCACAGCTACTTTTCTTGGGGTTGTCTTGTTCTTGACGGCAAGAGCCGCCGCAATTCCAGCAGACTCACCCATAGCCATACAAATTGCCATGACTCTATATGAGGCATGCGCGCGGTGTGTACCTGAAATGCACCGTCCTGCTGTTAAAATGTTTTCAAGTCCCAACGGCAAAAGCGCGCGGTAAGGGATATCATAAGGAGACGCATCTCTTGCAAGTCCCTCAGCTTGTCCGCCACCTTTGGGATTGTGTATATCTATTAGAAACCATGCATTGTGAACGATAACATCATCAAATTTTGTGCCATTTTCAACAACGCTGTCGTCAATTACAAAGTCACCAATAACACGACGTGTCTCACGAACACCAAGCACAGAAGCGGAATTTTTTATTTTGCAGTTTTGAAATCCTGGAACATTCGCTTTAAGAAATGCAACAACTTTTTGTATTTGATTGCGAAGTTCAATTTCTGCATATGCAAGTGTAAGGGGATCAAGCGAATTTACATTATTGAGCTGTGTTGCGTTTACAGAACGCTCACCTGGATAAAACGTTCTGTGTAAGCGGACTATTGAGACATTTTCGGGAAGTTCTCCCATGCGGTTTTTTTCTCTGCACACACTGCGATATTCACGTCCGTCTGGTAACTTCACAGGGTCAGATTCGCCCCATGCGGTTATTCCAATGCTTTCGTCAACTCCTTCAACTACAAACTCAAGAGTTGTTGGTTGGCATAGCCCATCGCTGTCACGACCGACTTTGCATTCTGCACCAGCGAGATATGAAGCTTGTCCGTCACCTGTTGCATCAATCACAACGCCCGCCTTGACACCGCAGAGTCCCTCGGGTGTATTGAGAATTACACCAGTTATTTTGTTTTTATCTTTGATTATATCTACTATTGAAGTGCAAAGCATAAATTTGGCACCGCTGTCAATAACGAGATTTGCAAATATACCTTTAGCTTCCTCATGGTCAATATGAACTTCATTTCCGTTGTGAGTAACAACTTCACGTGCATCCTTGTGGTTTTCTTTCAACAAAGAAATAATTTCATCATACATCGTTTTTGGCGCGACATGACCGAGAATTGGGCTAATATTTCCCATTGTAAGGTTGCCACCTAAAACACCATGACGTTCAACAAGCAATACAGACACGCCCATTCTTGCTGCTGATACTGCTGCGCAAATACCGGCAGGCCCGCCACCGGCAACCACAACATCGTAATCTATATCAAGAGTTATTTCTTTTTTGTAATTATAGACCATAGTTTTTCCAATCACCAAATTTATATTTTAATGTATAAATATATTTGTGTCTATTTTATCATAAATATAGCAATCTGTCAATTAACCAGCACAGATAAATCGATAAAAAATCAAATTTAGAAAAAATAATCACAAAAACAAAAAAACGCATTTTAACTTAAAAAAGGATAATATACCACATATATTTACATATTTAAATATGTCTACATGAAGTTATGCAATTTTTCAAGAGCAGCTTTCTCTATTCTGCTGACATATGAACGTGAAATATTCATTAAAGCTGCAATTTCACGCTGTGCAAGCGGTCGCTTTCCTGATAAACCATAGCGTAATATAATAATTTGTTTTTCTCTCGGGGTAAGAATTTTATCAACGCCTTGCATAGCTTTCTTAATTTGCGTTTGCTTATAAATGCTCTCGCAAATATTATCCTCACAGCTGATAATATCGATGTATGTAAGGGGATTTCCATCACGGTCAACATCAATAGTTTCATTTATCGAAACTTCATTGTTCAGTTTGTTTTGCGAGCGAAAATACATAAGGATCTCATTCTGTATGCACTTTGCGGCATATGTGGCAAAGCGAGTACCTGTGTCGTACTTGAATGTATCAACTGCCTTTACAAGACCTATTGTACCTATAGAAACGAGGTCTTCTGTGCTTTTATATGAGGAATAGTATTTACGCACAATGTGCGCGACTAATCTCAAATTATGGAGAATTAGCTTTTCCCTTGCAGTTGTGTCTCCCTGTGATAATTTTATAAAAGTTGCTCTTTCTTCTTCGGGATCAAGCGGAGTTGGATAGTTTTGTTGCGTACCGATACCGAGTATAATATGGAACAATCTTGAAAATATCGAAAAAATATAAGCAAACATATGGTTTCCTCCTATTGCGCAATATTAAATTATATGAAAAAAATCTTTTTAATAACACACAAATTAAGTAAAGAGGAAAGTTAAATCTCGTGATAAATTATTGACAAAGTATCTGTAAAATGGTATAATTAAAAATGTTATAAAAAGGATTGTTGGCATATCGACAAAATTCTATCTGATAATGCACATATATACAACAATCGATATTAAAATTGGAGGATACAAATGGGCAAACTTATAGGAAACGCAATTGTTGGTCAATCCGGCGGACCGACTGCGGCTATCAATGCAACTCTTGCAGGTGTAATAAGAGGAGTGCTTGAAAATGTACACGGCGGATCGATAAAAACTTTATACGGAATGAAAAACGGAGTTGAGGGACTTTTAAAGGAAGATATTGTTGATTTAAGCAAGTTCTTTGCAGACAGTAAAAAAATAACTACTCTTGAAAACACTCCTGCGGCTGCTCTTGGCTCATGCAGAAAAAAATTGCCTAAAAAAGGCGAGGACGATGCAGTTTATGAGAAGTTGCTTTGGGTATTCAAAAAATATGATATCCGTTATTTCTTTTATATAGGCGGAAATGACTCGATGGATACGGTTGCAAAGCTCTCTGAATATACAAAGGGGCATGATTACGAAATGTGTATTCTCGGTGTGCCGAAAACAATTGATAATGATTTGGTTATGACAGACCACACTCCAGGTTTCGGCTCGGCTTCCAAATATATTGCTGTAACTATGCAGGAAATTATTCGTGACTGTGCAGTTTATAAAAAGCAGGCAGTTACAATTGTTGAAATTATGGGACGTGACGCTGGCTGGCTCACTGCTTCCGCAGCACTTGGCAGAGTGGTTTCGGGGGTTGCTCCGGATTATGTATATCTCCCTGAGTGCACGTTTGATATGCAAAAGTTTTTTGCCGATGTACGTCTTGCACTTGAAAAGCACCCAAATGTGGTTATTGCTGTATCTGAGGGTGTTCGTTTTGCCGACGGAACTTATGTAGGCGAGGGCACACAGAGCGGTGCTACTGATGTTTTCGGACATAAGTATTTATCAGGCACAGGCAAAGCACTTGAAATGGCTGTTAAAGATGAAATTGGTTGCAAGGTTCGCTCTGTTGAAATGAATATATCACAGCGTTGTGGTTCCCATATTGCATCCCGTACTGACATTACAGAATCTGTAGACGTGGGACGTAGTGCGGTTCATGCGGCTGCAGAGGGTGTTACCCGTGAAATGATGACGATTGTTCGCAAATCCACATCACCGTATAAATATGAGATAGGTCATGAGGATGTATCCAAAATTGCAAATCAAATAAAAGAAGTAAATGAAGAATTTATAAACGCCGAGGGTAACAATGTTACAGACGAATGCTTGAAATATATTTTGCCACTCATTGAAGGCGAAGTTGCAGCTGAATATGACAGAGGCTTGCCTGTTCATATAATTATTGAATAATTCGTTTAACAAATGTAAATAAAAGCAGATATTCTTGCTTTTTGTCTATGATTGTGATACAATATAGGATAAATAGTGTATATGTAAATGAAATTTATTGGCATAACCATGCTTAAATGTTTTATTTATAAGCGAAAGGTTTAAAAATTTATGGCAAAAAAAATGATGAATGCCGCAGTACTTCACGCAGTTGGTGATTTGCGGTATGAAAAAGTTGAGATTCCTGAGATAAAAGCAGGAGAAGTTTTGTTAAAGATTAAGGCTTGCGGAATATGTGGGAGTGACATTCCTCGTATTTTTGAAAAGGGAACTTATCATTTTCCAACGATTCCAGGACACGAGTTTGCAGGACAAATTGTGGAGGTTAATTCGGGTGACGAGGAGCTTATAGGCAAAAAGGCTGCAATTTTCCCACTTCTTCCGTGTAGAAAATGCGCTGCATGTGAAATTGGCGAATATGCTAATTGTAGTAATTATGATTATTACGGCTCGCGTCGTGATGGTGGCTTTACTGAATATATG
>Ga0172378_10001364_pt1 | contig 22519 bp, 19 predicted proteins | sample GrowelOW332metaG_FD_119755 | JGI IMG/M metagenome (GOLD analysis project Ga0172378, IMG submission 119755) | Groundwater microbial communities from an aquifer near a municipal landfill in Southern Ontario, Canada - Pumphouse #3_1 metaG | ecosystem: Environmental > Aquatic > Deep subsurface >... | reverse complement strand
TTCATTTAGTTGATTTTATTTTAAATAGAATTATTTCAGAGGTCACAGATAAAAAAAGATTATGGCCCGAAATTAAAAAAAGAGTTTTGCCTTATATTTATCTTTTACCGAGTGAAACTGAAAAGGGTAGATATGTAGCAAAGATTGCAGATATAGTTGGCACCAAAGAAGAATATGTGATGGAAGATTTGAATAAAGTAAAATTGGACGAAGAGTTCCAAATAAAAAATCAAGAAGAGAATAGAGTTATAGAAAGAGAAATAAGTGGTGATAGATTAAAGAAGGGATCTGTAGAAAGGAGTTTGGCATCGATTATAGCAAGTCAAGAGACATTAAAAGATAAAGCAGTAATAGAGCCAAATAATCTGAGAGAGAAAATTAAGAATGTTTTGGGACAAGATACTTATGATAAATTTAAAACTGAACTTGAAAATAATCAAAATGAACTTACATTTGAAGCTGAAGGGTATTATGGTAATTCAGATGAGAAGAAGTTAAAGACAGAAGTGGAATATTTGTTACTTAATTTACAAGAAGAATATTACAAGAAAGAGATTACCAGTTTACTATCAGATTTAAAAAAAGCAGAGGGTGATAAAGAAGTAGAAAAAGCAAATTCAATCTCAATAAGATTAAATGAAATAATGAAAAGATTGAGTGAGATTAAAAAAGAGGTAAATAAATTTATTAACTAATTATTTTAAAAAATATGGTATCAAAGAAGAAAACAAAAGTTTTATCTAAAACAAAGAAAATAAAAATTTCTAAAGTAAAGACTGTTAAAAAAATAAAACCAGTTAAAAAGGTTTCTCTTAAAAAAACTATAAAAAAAGAAATTATAAAGGAGAAAATAGTTTCTTCTCCGAAAGTATCTTTAAAAAGAAGAGAAAGTGATATAAAAGCTGAGAGGATATTAAGCAAGGGTAGAGAAAGAGGTTTTGTTACTTATGATGAAATTTTAAAAGAATTTCCAAAGATTGAAGACGATGTTATATTTCTTGATGAATTATATAATAAATTTATAATTGCGGGTATTGATGTTCTTGAAGGAGGTGGAATGCTTGAAGTCTTAGATGAACAAGTTAAAAAGTATACTTATGGTGGTAGATCATCAGATGCAAGTTATGATTCTATACAGATATATCTTAAAGAAATAGGACAATATCCTTTGATTAGTGCTTCTATGGAAAAGGATTTAGCTAGGAAGATTGAAGTTGGTGATGAGGAAGCCAAGAGCCTTCTTGCAAAGGCAAACTTGAGACTTGTGGTTTCTATTGCTAAAAAGTATGTTGGTAGAAGTGCTGATCTTACACTTCTTGATTTGATACAAGAAGGGAACCTCGGTCTTTTTAAGGCTGTAGATAAATTTGATTGGACGAAAGGATATAAATTTTCTACTTATGCTACTTGGTGGATAAGACAAGCTATTACAAGAGCTCTTGCAGATCAGTCAAGAACAATTCGTGTCCCAGTACACATGGTTGAAACTATCGCTAAGTATAAACAAGTTTACAGAAGACTCTCACAAGATTTAGGTAGAGAACCAATGTCAGATGAGATTGCAACTGAAATGGGTCTTGAAGTTGAAAAGGTTTATATGATTGAAAAGATTGATCAAGATACTGTTTCTCTTGAAGCTCCTGTTGGAGATGATAGTGATGATGGTAAATCTACTCTCGGAGATTTTGTTGCAGATGATAAGATACTTTCTCCAGATCAAGAATCTTCAAGAAGAATACTTTCTGATCAAGTTAAAGAAATACTTGATGATTTGTCATTAAAAGAAAGAAAAATTCTTGAGATGAGACATGGTTTGAACGATGGTATAACTCATACTTTAGAAGAGGTAGGAATAGAATTTGGAGTTACAAGAGAAAGAATAAGACAGATTGAAGCAAAAGCCCACGAGAAAATAAGAAATCATGAGAAGATAAATAGATTACAGAGTTACTAAAATTAGTTTAAGGTTTAAAGTAGAAAGTTAAGAAACATCAAAAATACCCTATATAAAATAAGGTATTTTTAGTGTTGACAAAATATTCAATATGGTATATACTTGTCATTAACTAAGAAGTATCTTGGATATTTGTGAAAGGTTAGTCATCTTTCTATCTCCTGGAAAATTTTAGGGTTTTATTAAGTTAGAGTTAATATATTTAGAGAATGAAGAAATTATATGTAGGTGGTGTTTCTTATAGCACATCAGAGGACGCTTTATCAGCTGCTTTTTCAAAAGCAGGAGAAGTCGCATCAGCAGCTATCATCATGGACAAAATGACAGGTAGATCAAAAGGCTTCGGCTTTGTTGAAATGGCAACAGAAGAAGGTGCTAAAGCAGCTATAGAGATGTGGAATGGTCAAGAGCTTGATGGAAGAAAATTGACAGTAAACGAAGCAAGACCAAAAGAAGAAAGACCAAGCAGATACTAATATCTAACGAGTCTATTTAAAAAACAACACGCGAAAGCGTGTTGTTTTTTGATTTATACGAAATTACGTCGTGCAATCGTCCGTTAAAGTGCAACAAAAATAAAATAGAATATTTCCTTTAATGTATTCTTAAAAAGATATTTTTATTTTAAAAATTTGTTATAATTATTTTATGAAAGAATTAATATTTTTAGACACAGAGACAACAGGTAATGAGATAGGAAAAGATAGACTTTGTCAGGTTTGTTATAAAACTTCAAAAGGTATTTTTACAGAATATTTTAAACCTCCACTACCAATGTCTGTAAAATCTATGAGTATTACTCATATAACAAATAAGCAATTAGCAGATAAGCCAGCTTTTATCGGTAGTCAGATGTCAAAAGATCTACAAAGTTTATTAGAAGATGGAATACTCGTTGCTCACAATGCGAAGTTTGATATTGCCATGCTTGAAGCGGAGGGGTTAAAAGTTCCACAAAAAATATGTACTCTTAGAGTTGCTAGATACCTTGATCCAAATAATCTTATACCAGAATATAATCTTCAATATCTTCGATATTTTCTTGACCTTGAAGTAGAAGGTAGTGCTCATGATGCCGAGGGTGATGTAAACGTTCTTTATGCAATTTTTCAGAGACTTTTATTAAAGGTAAAAGAAGAGTTACCAAAAGATGAAGATGCAATAAATAAGATGTTAGAAATATCAGAAAGACCATCTCTTTTTACGATTTTTACTTTTGGAAAATATAAAGATAAACAGATAAAAGACGTTTTAAAAACTGATAGGAGGTATTTAGAGTGGCTTTTAAATTCAAAGCTCGAAAATGAGAACAACGATGAAGATTGGATATATACACTTAATCATTATCTCAAAAAAGACTCACTTTTTTAAAATGCTTGACAGATAATTTTATTATTGCTATAGTCTATATGTAAATGAAATCCCATTTAGTAGGGAAATATCTCACCGATTAAGCGTTGAAAATGTCGCAAAATCTGTGCTTCATTTAACGATTAATAGTAACGGCTTTTATCAATACTAATTTGAAAGCCAAGAAAGCGGCAATTTTTGCTGTTTTAAATAATTTATATGTATAGAACACAATTTAGAAAAGTTGCGCCTTTTAGATCTTCCTCTAGTGGAAAAGCCAAAAGAAGCACAGATGTTAGAGATTTTAGTTCACCTAGATCGGGTAAAACCCAAAGTGAATCTTTTTCTCAAACTCCCAAAAATAGCGCTAGAACAAACACAAAGAGTACTAGTGTAAGACAACCATTTTTCAATAGAGGTGATAAAAAACCTTTCAGTAGAAATAGTATGGGAAGACCATCTTTTGGTGGTGGTAGAAATTTTTCTGGAAGTAGAAGATCAAGTGGAAATAGAAATGTTGGTCAAAACATTCATTTTTCAAAGTTTATAAACAAGGCAGTTCCAAATGAAGTTGTTGAAAAGTTTATTCCGGAGAATCTTTTTAAAGATTTTCACGTTGATGAAAGATTAAAGAAAAATATTTGTGATAAAGGTTATTGTGAGCCAACTCCAGTGCAAGATCAAATAATTCCTCATATTCTTAATGGAAGTGACGTTGTCGGTATTGCAAACACTGGTACTGGTAAAACAGCCGCCTTTCTTATTCCTCTTATTCAAAAAGTTCTTTTAAACCCTAAAGAAGAAATACTAATAGTAGTTCCTACTAGAGAACTTGCATTACAAATAGATCAAGAATTAAAAAGTTTTACTGCTGGTTTTAAAATATATTCCGTTTGTTGTGTTGGTGGTATGCCTATAGGAAGACAGATTTCTGAACTTAGATATTGGAATAATTTTATTATAGGTACACCGGGAAGAATAAAAGACTTGGTAGACAGAAAGTGTATTAACCTTGCACCTTTTTCAACTATTGTGCTTGATGAAGCTGATAGAATGCTTGATATGGGATTTATTGCCGATATGAAGCTTATAATGTCTAAGATGTCTAAAACTAGACATACATTATTTTTCTCAGCTACCATATCTAAAGAAGTAGAAAAACTTGTTAAGGAATTTTTAAATAATCCTGTAACTGTTTCTGTTAAGACTAGTGATACTGCAAAAAGTGTTGATCAAGACGTTATAAAAATTGCTGGTAAAGAGAAAATAGATGTATTACATGATTTATTGACTAAACCAGAATTTGCTAAGGTTCTTATTTTTGGTAGAACAAAACATGGAGTTGAAAAACTTTCTAATACTCTTGTTGACAGAGGTTTTAAGGCTGATTCTATTCATGGTGACAAAAATCAACCTAAAAGAGATAGGGCTTTAAGTCAGTTCAAAAGTAATGGTATTAATATACTTGTTGCTACAGATGTAGCTGCAAGAGGTATAGATGTTGCAGATATAACTCACGTTATAAATTATGATATTCCTGCTACTTATGATGACTATGTTCATAGAATAGGCAGAACTGGAAGAGGTAGTAAGAAAGGTAAGGCAATTACTTTTGTGTAATATCAGAATTTTTAAAAAGATTTATGATTTAGGATTCATGATTTAAGAATAAGACAATAGAAAGACGGCTCGCAAAGCGAGCCGTCTTTCTAAAAAACTGAGGTGAGGCCTTGAGAATTTAAAAAAAAGGCGTCTCCTCGGTTTTTTTATTTTCTTAAAATAAGTATAATTAAACTATGTCTAATAGTGAAGATTTAAAAAAGGAACTAAGAACTTTAGCAGATTTTGAAAAGGCAAATATTCTGCAGAGGTTTTTTAAAACTAAAAAAGGGGAGTATGGTGAAGGAGATATTTTTTTAGGAATTATTGTCCCTAATACTAGAAAAGTTGCTAAAAAGTATAGAGATTTAAAATTATCGGAAGTTAAGAAAATTCTGTATTCAAAAATTCATGAAGAGAGACTTTGCGCTTTGTTTATACTTGTAGATAAATTTGAAAAGGGGGATGATGTAGAGAAAATAAAAGTTTTTGATTTTTATATTAAAAATGCAAAACAAGCTAATAACTGGGATTTAGTTGATCTTTCTGCTCCGAAAATAGTTGGAAAATATTTATTAGATAAACCAAAAGATATTTTATATAAACTCGCTGTGTCTAAAAACCTTTGGGAGAAAAGAATTTCTATTGTTTCTACTTATACTTTTATTAAAAATAATCAATTTGAAGATACTTTTAAAATTGCAGAAATATTAATGGATGATAAACACGATCTCATACATAAAGCTGTTGGTTGGATGCTTCGAGAAGTAGGAAAAATGTCTTTGAAAGATGAAGAAAATTTTCTTAAAAAATATGGCAAAAAAATGCCAAGAACTATGCTTAGATATGCGATAGAGAAGTTTCCTGAGGAAAAGAGAATTCAGTATTTAAAAGCTCGCTCGGGTTCTCCATTTAAAAACACGATATAAATTTTTTCGTCAAAAAATTTATTCTCTACTCAGATAATTTTTTGCTAAAAATTATCTTCCGTAAGGTTTTTAAATGGAGAACTCTCGCTCGCTATTGTAAACGTAATTAATTCGTATGTCTTTGCGAATGAATGTGAAGCAATCTAGGTTTGTATTTATTTTGTATTGTCATTCTTGTCCCCGTTTTCACGAGAATAAACTCTGGTAGGAATCCATTCGAGTAGGACAGGCATTTTGATGACGTAATTTTGCTAAATTAAAAACCCCTCATCTTAAATTCGCACTTTGACGAATTGTATTGATGAGGGGCTTTGTCGTAGATTACGACTTAGGTATTACACACACAGTTTCCTTGCTTCTTCTCGAGCCAAACCCTCGTCTTGTCGGAGATGAAGATGAGGATTCCAGCGATGACCGCCCCAGAGATACTGCAGACGATTTCTCGTCCTAAGTATAACCCTAAGACGGTTCTTGAAGCCGTGCATATCGCGAAGGTGAGTTTCTTTTCCTCACTGATCAATTTGAGTAAACAGAGTGCGAGGAAATTTAATATCCGCGCAAGAAGTCTGATTGTTTTTCTGATTATGTTCGGAGTATTGTATCCAAGTTTATATAGATCGTAGACTGTTACTATAATACCAGCCAGAGCTAATACTTGTGGCTGCATCAGAAGTAACCATCCAGATATTGAATTTTTGGTAATATCTTCTTTTAAAAAAAACGTTGGTTTAATAGAATTCAATTGTTTATAAACTTCTATAGTTGAGTTTATAAAAACAACTACATATATTGATGAAAAAAAGGACATTACAAATAAAATAAAAAAAACAACAATGTTTTTTTTCATACTGGTATATTCTCCAAAATATATGGTTGAAAATATCCAGTTAATCATAGTTAGAAGAAAGAGAGAAACTACTCCAAAATAGAGTGCTGTCCCTTTCCAGTCCCATTAATAGGTTTTACCCCACGACATGGTTTTTTTCCATGTCTCGGAGACGATTTGTTTTGTTTCCTTCACATTCTCGAAGACGAGTCCGAGAAGGAAACCGACAACGACCCCAGTCCAACTCAAAAGGTTGGAGAACTGAGAACCGATGACCCAGTCAGCGAACGCGCAGAGAATACCGACGATGAACCGTTTCATTTGAGCTCCTTTGATTCGTTTTACCCGGGAAGGGTAGTGTGTTTAATACCTATTTCAAAGTATAGTTATCTATATTTAATTATAACAAATAACAGTAATTTGTCAAGTTTTTAGGGTAAAATTTAACTTGCAAAATATATAAAATATGTTATAATACAATGATAAATAACAAAGAGTAACTTTGTTATTTTTATTGGTCGAACTTTAAAAATTTAATATCCAAAACAGTTATGTTGATGATATTCTTTGTTGGTATCGTTGAAATGATAATTGCAACTACTTGGACACATTTTGTTTCTAAAAACATGATTTTGTCGAGTGGTTCCATCACATTTATTAATATTTTGATCTGGTATTATGTACTTGATAAAATAATTAATAACCTAGATAATGTTTGGATTGTACTATTTTATGCACTTGGTTGCGCAATAGGTACAATGATAAGCATCTACTATCTAGACTGTAAGGAGAAGAAATCTAAAACTAAAGCAAAAGCTAAAGTTGAGAATCCTCTCAAAGCAAAACTTGAGACCGTCTAATTTAATAAAATGAACACAGACGATTACAAAAAATAGCCTCATAAAATTTATTTTAAATTTTATGAGGCTATTTTTTTGAACGAATTCAAGGTGAGACCTTAAATCATTAAAAAGGTGTCTCCTTGAATTTGTTCGATTAAATAATTTCTGCTAATAGATCATCATTCTTAACAATAAATTTTATTATTTTCCCAGAAACAGCCTCACCAGAAATTATGAGTTTTGCTATTTGTGCTTCTATAGAATCTTGAATAAATCTATTCATAGGTCTTGCACCAAATACTTTATTTGTTCCGTTTGTAATTATATACTCAACTACTTCATCACTGTATTCCATAGATAATCCTTTTTCTAATATTCTTTCGGAAACTTTTTTAAGCATTAGATTTGCGATTTTTGATAAATCATCATGTTCAAGTGGCTTGAATATTATCGTTCCATCAAATCGGTTTATAAGTTCTGGTTTAAATAAACCTCTACTTACTATATTTGCAATTATTTCATCTTGGAAATCTTTTGGATTTTTACCTTCACTTACTATTTTAAATATTGTATCTGCTCCAACGTTTGATGTTGCTATAAAAATAATATTTCTAGTATTGATTTTTGTTCCCGTCATATCAGAGAAGAAGCCTTCATCAAAAATTTGTAAGAATAAGTTTAAAACATCTTTATTAGCTTTTTCAAATTCGTCAAGAAGGACGACTCCGTATTGTTTTTCTCTGAGTATATTTGATAATATTCCAGTTTTTCCTGTAGTGAATGATCCAATAAGTTTTTCTATTGCATCTTCTGTCTGGTATTCAGACATATCAAACCTCATCATGTTTTCTTCACCACCAAAAAATACATAAGCGAGAGCTTTTGTTGTTTCTGTTTTACCAACACCAGTTGGTCCAAAGAATAAGAATGATCCAATAGGCTTATTTTGACTCCTTACACCAGTTCTTGCTCTTCTGAGAGCGTTGCTGATAGCTATTATTGCATCATTTTGACCTATAACTCTTTTCTGTAGTAACTCTTCTAGATTGATGAGTTTATCTTTTTCTTTTATAGAGATTCTTCCACTGGTAGGAATATTTGTTTTCTTTTCTATAAAATCTAAAACTTCATCTTTACTAATAATAATTTTATTATTTCTTTTTGCCCAAGGAGATATTTCGTTTAAAAGTGAAACTGCTTTATCTGAAGAAACTCCATCAGAAAAATAGTATATTGATCCTTCGGCGAGTTCTTTAATTGCTTGATATGTAAAATATATATTATATTGTTTTTCTATTTTTAATGCAGAAGCAGAGATTATTTTTATTATTTCTTCTGTAGATAATGGTTTAATATAAATAACTTCAAAATTATTTGATAGAGTTTTGTCTTGTTCTATATATTGATGAAAATCATTTGTGTTAACTAATGATATAACTTGGATTGCGTTGTTTTTAAGGAATGGACTAAAAATATTTGTGAAATCACTGCCGAGAGATTTTGCAGTATTTATGAGTTCTGTAAGATTATCTATGACAAGAAAAATCTTTCCTGAATGAATTATTTCATTAAAAATTTTTTGAATTTGTTCTTCAAAAGAATCTTTGTTTTTACAAACGCGAGCAAGTGAATTTACTGATAGAAGTATCGCTTTTTTACCAAGTATGGATGTTGCAACCTTTTTCTTTTTTAGATTTCTACACAAACTCCATATTACCTGCATTTTTTCTTGTCCGGGGTTTCCGACAAGCATGGCATTTGATCCAGAGGATTTTGAGAGAGCATTTTCTATTTGTATTATCTCTGGTTCACGGTTTGATATTGTCATTGCCTCAGAATTTACTTCTTCGTCTTCAATGAGGTTTCTACTATATCTATCTAAAACATATGTCTTTCCAAAGGACCAGTCATCAAATAATCCTTTATTTCTTAATAATATTTCTGATCTCCACCACTGTTTTTCATATTCTTCTGATTCTATTCTATATATAACCCAGTTAAGTGCTCCTAAGAGATCTTTTTTGCTGATTCCTTCTTCGTTTAAAAAATTTACAAAAGTAGGTTTATAATCATAAAAATAGTTTATAATATCCTCTAATTTCATTATGTTTCCTTCGTTTTTTGGCATTACATTCTCTTGTTCTATTTTTTGAAAATTATAAAAACTTTTCTTTTTTATATCTGATATTCCGAGTCTTAGGAAAACTTCTTTTCCTATTTCTGAATCTATAAAACCATGTAAAATATCTGTTTTTCTTCCGGCATAAAAAACTCTTCCAGCTGAGAATGTGTAGATTTCATCTTTGCTATAATTGTTTTTTGAAATTTTTTCAAAATAATATGTTGAAGAAAAATAAAAATCTATTAATTTTGAAAATAGTAATAATCCAATATTTATAAAAAGTAGACCTATGATTTTGGGTATAAGAAAGTCAACTATTTTTTTATATAATATAAAATTTGTTGAATTTTTAAATAAAAAATAAAATATAAATATAAAAAGAATAATATATATTATACTTTTTGATAATTTAGATATTTTATTTCTAAAATTATTAGAAACAACTGATTCTACAGATAGAATGTTGTTGAGAGAACTTTGTTTTAAATAGTCGTTTATTTTCATTAGAAATTAAGAAAAAAATATTAGAATTAATCCAAATAATAATAATGATATTATTAAGAATGGTAAGGCAAGCCAGAAAACTAGTGTAGCTGGTAATATTAGAATAAAAGATAAACAACATACTAGCCCAATGAGTATCGCAAATGTTCTAAGTACCATCCCAAAAATTCTCATTATCGTGTTTACTGTGAAGGTACTAATATATTTTTTAAATGTTTCTGAGCTCAGATCAAAATTTTGTGGGTAGCTTTCTGTGAGTTTTCTCCATGGCGTAAAAAAGTTTGTAAGTAGACTTTTTAATGAAAAAAAATGAATTAAGAAAAATAAAAGATTCCTCCATAAGATAAAGGTTGAAAAAAGAGCTTTTCCATAATGCCATTTAAGATAACCGAAAATAGTTTTTAGAAAATTCATACAGGTATTATTATACACCATAAAGAAAATACAAAAAAGTATTTTTATGATAATATTTAAATATGAATTTGCACACGAGAAGCATAAAAGTATTATTTTTAGTAATATTTTTTTTCTGTCTTTTTTTTGTATATACTGTTAAAGCAAACCCACTAGGTTTGGTATCAGAAAAGATAAATGAGTTTATAAAATTTATAGATAATACTATTACAGAAGATCTTAGAAAAGATTTTTGTATTCAGTATTTTTCTGCTGTGTCTAGTGGTGAGTGGAAAGTAGATGAATTTAGAGTAAAGTTTGGTAATAAGGTTTGTGTTGGTAAAGAAAAGGAATATCTTGTTTTATCTTTAAAAGATAAAGTCGAGATTAATACTGCGACCACTTCTGTTGTTACTAAAAAGGGAAAAGTGGAGAAAAATGATTTATTGTTAGAGCCATTAGTTGATAATAATAAATTAGATAATGATTTGGTTTTGATTGATAGCCAAATAATATATTGGACAAATATTGAGAGAAGTAAAAACACTACTGGACTTGTTCAACTTAAAGAAAATAAAGAACTTGCCAAGATAGCAAAAGAACGTGTGGAAGATATGTTTGAAAAGACTTATTTTGAACATGTCTCACCAGTAGGTGATTCAGTTTCTAAAATTGCAGAGAAGAATATTTATAAATATATAATAATTGGTGAAAATATTGCGTTGGGTAATTTCGGTGGTTCCAGAGAGGTTGTTAAAGCTTGGATGAATAGTGAGGGACATAAGGCAAATATCCTAAATAAAAATTATACAGAAATAGGTGTGTATTCTAAAGAAGGTAAATATGATGGTAGAAAAGTTTGGATATCTGCTCAGGTTTTTGCTAAACCACTATCATCTTGCAGTGAACCAGATAATCTTAAAAAAGAAAATATAGAGAAAATTAATATTAGTTTAAATATTGTTAAAAAAGATATTAAAAATGCAGAAGATGAATTAAAGAAAGCTAATATTTCTGATGTTAAGACATATAATGAAAAAGTGTCTAAATATAATAATTTAGCGCATGTTTTTAATGGTCTTGTTGCAAATATAGAAAATATAACAACTTTATATAACAAAGAAGTTACTAATTTTAATAAGTGTATTAAAATTGATTAATTTATTCTAGAGATAGAGAAATAAGAAAGTTTTTTAATTCTTCACCTTCTATTTTTTTATATTGATTTGATTTTAGATCTCCTAGTCTTATGTTCATAACACGAACTCTTTTAAGAGATTCTATTTTTATAGAGAGGTTATCACACATTCTTCTTATTTGATGTTTTTGTCCTTCAGTAAGAGTTATAGAAAAAGAATTATCATCTAATAATTTTGTTTTACATGGTCTTGTTTCTATACCTTCAAGCTCCATACCTCCCTCCATTATCGATAATTGAAACTGTTTAATTGGTTTAGATGTCTTTACTACATATTCTTTATCATGTTCATATCTAGGACTAAGTAATCTGTCTGTTATTCTGCCGTCATTTGTAAGAATTATGAGACCCTCAGAATCTTTGTCTAATCTACCTACAGGGAAAACGCCCTTTAAATTTATAGATGAAGAAATATCTTTTTCTCCTTTTTGTGGGCTGTGGGTTATTATGCCCCTTGGTTTATTATAAGCGTAATAAGAATAGTTTGTTTTTGTCTTATTTTTGACTTCTACTTTGTCTGTCTCTCTAACTTTGTCTCCTAAAACTGCTTCTCTGTCATTAATAAAAACTTTACCTGATTCGATTATTTTATCAGCTTCTCTCCTTGTACAGACTCCTTTATCTGCCAAATATTTGTTTATTCTTATTTCTTTCTTTTCTTCCATAGTCTTTAATATAGCACATATATTGGTATATAGTAATAAGTATTTTTTAGGTGTATAATAATTTTAAGTTAAAAGTTTATAAGGTAATAAAATTAAAATATGGAAAATACAAAAAATAATTCAATTAGTTCGATTATTATTGGGATAAGTATTATTGTCTGTACTATAATTTTCTCCGTTGTATTTTATAGTTCAAGATATTCTTCAGATTCACTTACTGTAACCGGTTCTGCTAGTATGCAAGTAGTTTCTGATAATGCGAAGTTTACCGGTGAATTCACAAGAATAGCAAAAGTTAGTGTTCTTGGTACTGGTTATAGTCAAATAGCAAATGATCTTACAAAGGTAAAAGCTTTTTTGAAGACTCAAGGAATAGATGATAAAGATATAACAATTTCTACTGTATCAATGTATGAAAATTATAATTATGATAAAAATTATCAAACAGAAAAAGAATATATTTTAAGACAACAGGTTGAAATCTCATCAAAAGACATAGACAAAATTACTTCTTTGGCACAGTCTGCACAACAGCTTATAAACCAAGGCGTTATTTTTAGTGTGAACCCTGTTGAATATTATTATTCCAAACTTCCTGATGTTAGGGTTAACCTACTTAGTGATGCTATAAAAGATGCCATGGCCAGGGCAAATAAAATGGCAGAGAGTACTGGTAAAAAAGTTGGTAATTTAAAATCTGCTTCAAGCGGGGTTGTTCAAGTGCTTCCTTCAAATTCACTAGAAATATCTGACTACGGAACTTATGACACTTCAAAGATTAATAAAAATATAATGGTTACAGTGAAAGCTTCGTTTGGGATGAAGTAGATCTATTGCGGACTAGACGCGGAATCATGCGGACCTTACGCGGAAAATAAAAAAACCGAGGTGAGACCTTAAATCCTTTAAAAGGTGTCTCCTCGTTTTTTTGTATTGTCATTCCCGCGGAGGCGGGAATCCAGTATTAGTATTTGTATGAGCATTGTCTTTGCGAGGAACGAAGCAATCCAGGTTTGTATTCATTTTAAATTAATTAATTTAATTAAACCTGGATTGCCACGAATGATTACATTCTCGTAAAGACGTACAAAAAGGAATTGTATTTGTATTAACATTAGCGAGCGAGTTTTCTCTTTTTAAAACCATTTTGCAGTGCGACGGCACGAGAATAGTAGATTTCTAGCAAGAAATCATGCGCGGTTTTAAAAAGAGAAAAGGAGCGAGCCTTTATTCTTGTCTGTATGGAGCTCTCTTAATTATCTCCAATATTTCATCTTCAGAATCAACTATTTTATATAATTCCATATCATCCTTATTGATAGTTGAGTTATCTTCGTATAGTTCTTCTTTTATAAGATTTAGAAGTGGTTCCCAGAATTCTTTTCCAACAAGAACAACTGGAACTTTAGGTATTTTTTTTGTTTGTATTAAAGTTACAATTTCAAAAAACTCATCAAGTGTTCCAAAACCACCAGGATAATAAATGTAAGTTTCAGCAGAAAAGAATAAAATTGTTTTTCTACTGAAGAAATATTCAAATTCTGCAAATTCGGTAACATATTTGTTTGTACCCTGTTCCTTTGGAAGTTTAATAGTAAAACCTAAAGAAACTCCTTCACCTTCAAAAGCACCTCTATTTGCTGCTTCCATTATACCTGGACCTCCTCCTGTGACTACTGCATATTTCAATTCTTTTGCTATCCTATATCCTAAAGATCTAGCTTGTTTATAATATTCATTATCTTCTTTGAATCTCGCTGAACCTAGAATACTTACTGACCTTGGATATTTTTTAATTAATTTATATCCTTTATCAAATTCTCTGTCTGTAACTTTTGTCCTTTTTTTGATAATTTCTTCCATTCTCTTTATGGTTATAGGGCCAGCGCTTATATAATTATTTACTGCTTTTATTACACTAGAATTATTTTTATTAGAAAATATTTTTTTAAAATTCATGTGATAGATTATATCATATCTTTTTAAAAGGTAATTGTTTTATATTTTTTTATATATGATATAATATTTATATATAATATATAGGTTAATATTTTTATTAGTTAGTTTAATCATAAGTTTTTTATAAAAACAAAATGGATAAGAAAACATCAATAGCTGTGGCCATTTCAATTATAGTTATACTTGTAATGGTTGGAGGTGCTGGTTTGGTTAATAATTTTATAGGTTCAAATAATAATAAAAACGAGATGATTCAAGAAAATAATAAGATATCACAAGTTGATCAAAAAGATTTGACTATTGGTACAGGTGATATAGCTGTAGCTGGTAAAATGGTAACAGTTCATTATACAGGTGTTTTTACAGATGGAAAGAAATTTGATAGTTCAAGAGATAGAGGTGTTCCGTTTGAATTTACTCTTGGGGCTGGTATGGTCATAAAGGGTTGGGATGTTGGAGTAGAAGGTATGAAAGTCGGTGGAAAGAGACTTCTCGTTATACCACCAGATTTTGCTTATGGCCCAAATGATTACGGTCCTATTCCAGGAAATTCTACTTTGATTTTTGAAGTTGAATTGTTGGAGGTTAAATAGAGGCTCGTTTGATTTATATTTTAAAAACACGATAAAAGTCCAGCCGTCGCTGGACTTTTTCTCTACTCAGGTAATTTTTTGCTAAAAATTACCTTCCGTAAGGTTTTTAAAATGTAAATCTTCACTCGCTATCGTTAATAAAACATAAAAGAGGTTCTCGCTTTGCGAAAATCTCTTTTGTAAAAGTGGCTTTTCTGCTATATTAGGCAAGTGAAAGCTATTAATTTTAAAATAGAAAAAAAGCTTGAAGGAAAGCTTGGAAGAGTGGGAACTATAGAAACAGCACACGGGGTCATAGAAACCCCTGCTTTTGTGGTAGTTGGAACTAAGGGGACAGTAAAGTCTCTTAATCCAGAACAAATCAGAGATACTGGGGCTCAAGTAGTTCTTGCAAATACATATCACTTATATCTTCAGCCTGGTGATGAGTCTGTGAAGAAAATGGGAGGTTTAAATAAAATGATGAATTGGAAGGGACCGTCTATGACAGATTCTGGTGGTTTTCAGGTTTTTTCTCTCGGTGCTGCTTATGGAAAAGAGATTTCAAAAATTTTACAAATTACTGATCCGTCACTTTTAATACCAGAAAGATTTGATGATTCAAATGCTCCAAGACTTGCAAAAATAGGACAAGATGGAGTTTCTTTTACTTCTCATATTGATGGTTCAGTTCATTATATAACTCCAGAAAAATCAATACAAATACAACATAACCTAGGTGCAGATATGATATTTGCTTTTGATGAGTGTACTTCACCAGCAGAAGATTTGAAGTATCAAGAAGAAGCGCTTGAACGAACTCATGCTTGGGCAAGACGTTCTTTAGAAGAACATCTCAAGTTAAAAGTTCAAAGTGAAAAGTTGAAAGAAACAAAAACCGAATTTGTCATTTCCGCGAAGGCGGGAGTCCAGGATTTTTCTAGTCCTGCATTGTTTGGTATTATCCAAGGCGGTAGAGATGAAAATCTTAGAAAAAAATCTGCAAAAGTTATTTCAGAAATGGAGGTTGATGGGGAGAAATTTGATGGTTTTGGTATCGGTGGTTCTTTTGCAAAAGAAGATATGTCTACTGCTGTAAAATGGGTAAATGAAATTCTACCAGAAGAAAAACCGAGACATCTTTTGGGGATAGGTGAACCAGAGGATTTGTTTATGGGAATAGCAAATGGTATAGACCTTTTTGATTGTGTTTTACCTACAAGACTTGGAAGAAATGGAACTATTTATACAAAGACAGGGAAGATACATATAATGAATAATGAATTTAGAATAGATACAAAACCAGTTGAAGATGATTGCGAATGTTATACATGTAAGAATTATTCTAGGGCTTATCTATGTCATCTTTTTCATGGTAAAGAAATGCTCGGTGGAACTCTAGCTTCAATTCATAATATTTATTTTATTGTAAATTTAGTAAAAAAAATCAGACAATCTATTTTAGATGATAAGTTTGATGAGTTTAGAAAAGAATTTTTAGAAAAATATAATAATTGATTTTATATTTAATATGTGTAGTATTCAAATTAGAATGTTTTTCTAAAACTCAAAGGAAAGGAGATTCTTATGTAATCTGTGAATGTTGGTGATCGTGTAATCATAAGAGACGAAAACAGTCGTTATCTTGGTAATGGAGCACTTGTAGAAGATAGAGCTTTAGACTCTATCTTAGATGTGATATACTAAGTTAGATGAGAAAAACTTTATTTACAGAAGACAAATATTATCATATATATAATCGTGGTGTAGATAAACGTGATATTTTTCAAGACAAAGAAGATGTCAGACGATTTGTTGAAAGTATGTGTGAATTTAATCAGATTGATGGAGTGGGAAGTTTGGCAAATGTAAGAAAATCTAAGATAGAGTCTAAAGCTCTATCTGGAGAACTTGTTTCGATTGTTGCATACTGTCTTAATCCAAATCACTTTCATTTTATTTTAAAACAGTCAGTGGATGGTGGTATATCAAAATTCATGCAAAAATTACAAGGAGGATATACTTATTTTTTTAATGCGAAAAATTCTCGCACGGGTTCGCTTTTTCAAGGTACTTTTAAATCGCATCTTGTTAGTGACGAGAAATATTTTAATAAAATCATTGGATATGTAAATAATAATTACCAAATTCATACCATACCGAAAGATAAAATCGATCTTGTTTTTGCTAGCGATTATGAATATACAAATAATGTATTTAAAGTTGTCTCAAAAAAAGAAGGTGAAGAGATATTAGGAATTTTTAATGGAATAGAAAATTTTAAAAAACATTGTAAAGAAATAGTTTTAATTATAAGGAAAGAAAGAGGTAATTCTTCTTTATTAGAGGAAGAAAATTTACCAGATAGAGTCTAAAGCTCTATCTGAATTATTTATGTCACAAAATAAATTTAAAATAAAAGCCGAATATAAGCCAGCTGGTGATCAGCCAAAAGCCATTGAACAGCTAGTAGAAGGGATTAAAAAGGGGTTTAAAAAACAAACTCTTTTTGGCGTTACTGGCTCTGGTAAAACTTTTACTGTTGCAAATGTAATTCAACAAATACAAAAACCAACACTTGTCATAGCTCACAATAAAACTCTTGCAGCTCAGCTTGCACAAGAATACAAAGAATTTTTCCCTGATAATGCTGTACATTATTTTGTCTCTTACTATGACTATTATCAGCCAGAAGCTTATATGCCCGTGACAGATACTTATATAGAAAAGGAAGCGATGATAAATGAAGAAATAGATAGACTTCGTCATGCTTCTACTCAAGCACTTCTCACAAGACGCGATGTGATAATAGTTGCATCTGTTTCTTGTATTTATGGTTTAGGTAGTCCAAAAGAATATGAAAAAGTTAATCTTAAATTGAAAATAGGTGATAATTACTCAAGACAAGACTTAATAAAAAAACTTATAAATGTTCATTTTGAAAGGACAAATTCTGATATAAAAACAGGAACTTTTAGAGCTGTAAGTAACTCTATTGAAGTGATGCCTGTAAATGAGAAAATAATTATAAGGATAAATATTGAAGATGATCAGATTTCTAGTATTACGAGAATAGATTCTGTCTCAAGAAATATTGTTGAAGATAATATAGATTCAATTTTTATTTTTCCTGCAAAACATTTTATTACAGATAAAGATCAACAAGAAAATGCATACAAAAGTATAAAAGCAGAACTTGAAAAACAACTTGAAGATTTAAAAAAGGAAGGTAAAAATCTTGAAGCAGAAAGACTCCGAAGAAGAACAACTTATGACCTAGCCTTAATAAGAGAGGTTGGTTATTGTAATGGTATAGAAAATTATTCTAGACATTTTTCTGGTAAGAAACGAGGGGAAGCACCAGATAGCTTACTTGAATATTTTCCTAAAAAGGAAGATGGGACGCCAGATTTTCTTACTATTATAGATGAGTCACATGTAGCTGTTTCTCAAATCCGTGGTATGTATGCAGGAGATGCTTCAAGAAAGAAAACTCTTATAGATTATGGTTTTAGACTTCCATCTGCAAAGGACAATAGACCATTGAAGTTTGACGAATTTGAAGAGAGAATAAATCAGGTTGTTTTTACTTCAGCAACTCCAGGTGATTATGAGAGAGAAAATTCGCAACAAATAGTCGAACAGATTATTCGACCTACCGGACTTATAGATCCTATTGTAGAAATCAGACCTATCACACAGACGCGGATAAACGCTGACCCGACGCGGAAGAATGCGGAAAAAATAAAAGATAAAAAACATAATATTCTTTCTGGTAAATCTCAAGTTTTTGATTTCATAGATGAATCACTAAAGGTTATAAAAGGTGGGGGAAGGGTTATTGCTACAACACTTACAAAAAAGATGGCTGAGGACTTGAGTGAATATTTAAAAGAAAAAGGTGTTAAAGCAGAATATTTACATAGCGAAATAAAAACTATAGATAGAATAGAGATTCTTACAAACTTTAGAAGAGGGAAGTTTGACTGTCTTGTAGGTGTGAACTTACTTAGAGAAGGACTCGACCTCCCAGAAGTAGAATTTATTGGAATACTTGATGCTGATAAAGAAGGATTTTTACGTTCAGACACTTCACTTATACAAACAATAGGTCGTGCGGCTAGGAATGTTCTTGGAAGAGTTATTCTTTATGCTGATAAGATAACAGGTTCTATAGAAAGGGCTTTAGAGGAAACAAATAGAAGAAGGGATATACAGATAGCTTATAATAAAAAACATGGTATAACCCCTAAGACTATTATTAAAAAAATAAATGATATTACAGAACATTTGAGAAGTGATCATGATAAAGCGGTGCAGGAGCTTTTGAAAATAGATAAATTTTTATCTGTAAAAAATCCACAAAAGCTTATAAAACAAAAAGAGATTCAGATGAATGCAGCCGTAAAAATTTTGGATTTTGAGAGTGCTTCTATATTAAGAGATGAGATCTTGTTGTTAAAGGAAAAAATAGAAAAAGAAGTTAAAAAAGAGAAGTTAAAAAATAAAAAGAAAATAAGGAATTAAAACCTGGACTGTTCCGCTTTGCTCGCAAAGACATACTCTAAAAATAGATTTTACAAAATGAAATCTATTTTTTTTCATTGTTAATAATTTGTGTCTTTGCGAGCAAAGCGAAGCAATCCAGATTAATGTATTTTTTGTATTATTTTATAAACTTTATAAACATTTTAACTAATGTGTTATAATCTATCTATGAATTTTTTTAAGAAAAAGAAAGAGAAAGAAAATCTAATAATATGCAGTTTTGATAAAACTTTAATCATGGCTCTTGTTCACAAACTTCGTACGCCTTTAAATGGTGCAAGATGGCTATTAGAATCAATTATTTTAGAAAAAAAAGACGGAGATATCCAATCAATAAAAGAGTCTTATAATAAGGTTATAGAATCTATAAATATTACAGAAGAGGTACTGAATCTTTTTAAAGATAATAAAGAATTTAATTTTAAGAAAGAAAAGTTTGATTTATGTTTATTGATAGATAATGTTTTGAAGAATTTAAAGTATTTGGTTCAAGAAAAAAATAATATTATAGAATTTAATAAAAATAATGATTGTATTGTTTTTGCAGATATGGAAACTGTAGAACTTGCTGTTATAAATGTTATAGATAATGCTCTTAGATATTCACATGATAGTAAAGTTGTTATATCTGTAGATAAAGTTGATAAAGATTTGAAGTTGGTTGTAAAAGATAATGGTATTGGTATTTCTCCAGAGAGATTATCAAATATTTTTGATTGTTCTATGAAAGGTGAAAGTACAATAGAGATGAAACCTGGAAGAAGTGGAATAGGTCTTTACACAACAAGAAAAATAATTGAGATGAATGATGGTAGTATAAAAATAGATTCAAAATTAGATGAAGGTACTGTTGTTACCATTTTATTGCCTCTGGAATAATTTATTATTATTGTTATAATTAATCTATCTTTAAAATAAAAAAATGGCAAAATTTGATGGTAAAAAAATATTAATAGTTGAAGATGATAACTTACTTAGCGAATTACTTGCAAAAAAGTTTATAGACGAAAAGGCTCTCATTGGGCGTGCTTCAAATGGTGAAGATGCTGTGTCTATGATCAAACTAAACAGATACGATTTGATATTACTCGATTTACTTTTACCTAAAGTAAATGGTTTTGAAGTTATGGAAAACCTTAATGCAGACGAAAAGACAAAAGGTACTCCAGTAATTATTCTTTCGAATCTTGGACAAAAAGCAGATGTAGAAAGAGGGACTAGACTCGGTGCGAGAATGTTTTTAGTTAAAGCTATATTATCTTTAGATGAAATAGTTGAAGCAGCTCAAAAAGTTTTGGGGTAGGGAAAGAGTTGCCTGCCCGACTGAACGACAAAAATGTTTAGTTGTTCGGGCGGGAATCATAAATCTTTTTCTATTTTACAATTCTTTTGTTAAATGTTACTATATAAATTCAGTATAAACCCCTAGGCCAAACCTAGAGGGCATTTAATGTTATATGAATACAAAAAAAACAAAAACAGATGTAAACCATAATTCTGAAAAGATTATCGTAAGAGGTGCTAGAACTCACAACCTTAAGAATATTACAGTTGAGATGCCTAGAAACAAAATGATTGCTGTCACAGGCCTTTCTGGTTCTGGAAAGTCCTCTTTTGCCTTTGATACTATTTTTGCGGAAGGCCAAAGAAGATATATAGAGTCATTGTCTTCATATGCAAGACAATTTTTACATCAGATGCAGAAGCCGGATGTTGATGAGATCATTGGTCTTTCACCAGCTATTTCTATAGATCAAAAATCTCGTTCCAATAATCCTCGTTCTACTGTCGCTACTATTACAGAAATATATGATTATCTTAGAATTCTTTTTGCAAGGATCGGTAGACCACATTGTTTGGTTTGCGGAAGAGAGATAAAAAAACTTTCAAAAGAAGAGATTTTAGAGACAATTTTTCATACTGTTTATGCTATAAAAACACCTAAGAGTTCTAGAGAAATTCTCGGTGTGGAAGTTATAAACGATAAGATAAAAATTTTCTCACCTGTAGTTGTTGGAAGAAAGGGTGAATATTATCAACTTCTTTACGATTTACTTGAAAAGGGTTATGAATCCGTAAAAATAGATGGTGAGCTTAAAAAACTTAGAAACCAGATTGTTCTTGCAAAAAACAAAAAGCACGATATAGATGTCCTCGTAGATGAATTCTATATAAGTGAATTTAGAGATAAGAAGGATGCTATAAAAGAGCGTTTGTCTGATGCTGTAGAAAAAGCCATAGATGAGTCAAAAGGTTTGCTTAAAATAGAAACTCCAGAAGAAGAAAAAATGATTTCTGTAAAATTTATGTGTCCCTATGATGGATATTCTTATCCAGAAATAGAACCTAGACTTTTTTCTTTCAACTCACCATATGGAGCATGTAGCGAATGTAATGGTCTTGGAACAAAAGATTTTTTCTCTGATGAAGACTGTGAAAAATGTAAGGGCGCAAGGCTTAGAGAAGAAGCATTACATATATTTATAAATGGAATAAATATTGTGGATTATGTTGCAAAGTCTATTACAGATGCGAGAACTTTTATTAATGAAGTAAAACTTACAGAAACAGAAAAAGAAATATCTAATGTTATTATAAAAGAAATAGATTCTAGACTTTTGTTTATGACAAATGTCGGTATAGAATATTTATCTTTAAATAGAAGAGCAAACACTCTTTCGGGTGGAGAAGCACAAAGAATACGTCTTGCCTCTCAGCTTGGTTCAGGGCTCGTAGGCGCTCTCTATGTACTTGATGAGCCAACTATCGGTCTTCATCAAAGAGATAACGATAAACTTATAAAAACGCTTACAGACCTAAGAGACTTGGGTAATACTATTATTGTTGTTGAACACGACGAAGACACTATGTATGCTTCAGATTATATTGTTGATATAGGTCCTGGTGCTGGAGTTCATGGTGGAGAAGTTGTTGTATCGGGATATTTAGATGAACTCTTGACGTCAAAGAAGAATGAAAGCGGTTCTCTTACGCTTAGTTATTTGCGTGGTGAAGATAAAATAGAGATTCCAGAAAAGAGAAGAGATCAAGATAAAGG
>Ga0172378_10001363_pt1 | contig 22525 bp, 21 predicted proteins | sample GrowelOW332metaG_FD_119755 | JGI IMG/M metagenome (GOLD analysis project Ga0172378, IMG submission 119755) | Groundwater microbial communities from an aquifer near a municipal landfill in Southern Ontario, Canada - Pumphouse #3_1 metaG | ecosystem: Environmental > Aquatic > Deep subsurface >... | reverse complement strand
TTAAGACTTGAAGGTAAAGAATATATTGTTCAAGATGGCGATATAATGCATTTTAGATTTAATGTTTAAAATTTATTTACAATTGATTCAAGTTCTGTTACAATCAAAATAATTATAACTTAGGAGTTAAATTTGTCATCTATTAATATTTTGGAAAAGATAGAGTCCCTTCCGCCTCTTCCAAAGACAATAATTGAAATAGAAGAGTTTAGGAAAAAACTTAATAAGGAAGCGCTTGATTTATTGGAAATAATAGAAAAAGATGCATTAATAATTTCAACTTTATTGAAAATTTCCAATTCTGCTATGTTTGGATTTAGATCAAAAGTTGAAACACCTAGTCGAGCTATTAATCTTCTAGGAATAAATTTCACAATTTCTATTGCAATTGGTGGAACAGTACAAAATCTTTTAATGACAAATTTAGAACCTTATGGGATTAATAGTGATGATTTCATGAGAGCTTCTAATATCTCTTCTACCTTGGCAAATATATGGTTATCAAAAATAGATATTGATTTAAAAGAAGAGATTATTCTTCCTGCATTATTACAAGAAACGGGTAAATTTATTTTATCAGATTTGATTTTAAATGAAAAAAAATCTGATTTATTTAAAAATAAAATAGCATCAGGTTCTAGTATTGAAGAGGTAGAAAAAGAGTTGTTAGGTTTTACAACTAACCAAATTACAGCTCAAATTTTTAGACATTGGAAATTAAGTGATAATTTGATTAATATGATTGAACATGTTGATGATATATCAAATGCAAATGAGAATTTCAAGAAAAAATCTCAAATTTTAGATGTAATCAAAACAGCCTGTAATATTAAAGAGCCCTTAAGTGATGAAAATGTTGCAAAAGCAATAAAAAAAGCTACAACTTATGGTTTGGATATAAAAGTACTTAGCAAAGCTATTGAAACTTTACAAGATAGATTATTGGACGAAAAATAATATCTTATAATCCTTGAAGTAGAATATGCCATAAATATTCTACTTCTTCATCATTAAAACTAATTACTTTCTTTTTTTCAAATAAATCTTTCATTTTATCAAGTTCAAATCCTTTTGAATAAGCACAATTTGCATGAACAGGTAAAAAACCTCTTACCAATGAAATATCTTGAGTAATTATATTTTCACACAATAAACACTCAAAATCACTATGTAGTCTTCCTTCATATTCAATTAATGAAATATATGATTCACAAATAGCTCTTAAAGCATTTTGTTTTATCATAATATGAACTAGATTTTCAAAAGAATAAAAATAAAAAGCATCAATTTGTTCTATGTCTTTTAAGTGAGGATAAAAAAGTTTTATATATCTTTGCCAGCAGTACATCTTTTCATTATCTAAAATCCAAGGAAATCCCAGTTGAATAACATCTTTTAATCTAGGAATTGAAGACCTTGTGATTTCAAGCTCAAAATCAATCTTATAACCTAAATTTATATTTGAGTGTCTAGCTCCATAAAATCTATAGGTTGTCATTACTTCATGCTCAGTTAAAATTGATACAATTAAATCATCATCTTTTACTGTTTTTATATCAATTATATAACCTTGCATGAAAGCTTTTTAGTCCTCGTCTTCTTCATCTTCCTCATCATCTTTTCTCATATCATTGATTTCTTCGATGATTTCTTTACATTCTTCATCATCAATTTCACCATTTTCTAAATCAACTAACATATCTTCAAAATCTTTTTTCATCTCTTGCATTTCTTTTAATTCTTCTTTTGTACTATCATCTTCTTTTTTTGCAGCAATAATTTCGAATAACTCATCAATATAATCTTCGATTTCAATAAGTACATCATTTTTTATTAAATTTTCTAATTCTTTTTGGATACTCATTTTTACACCTTTTTTTAAATTTTCAAATTATAACAAAAAAGAACTACTCTTTTGCTTCAATATAATCATATACTTTTTGTGCTAAAATATATAAAATAATTATGTAAGGAAAGTAAATGGCAGAGTTTAATAATGTTTCTATCGCAAAAGCGGCTAATATTCTTTTTGAAGGAAATATTACTAGTAGAACAATAGTATTTGAAGATGGTTCTAGAAAAACATTAGGAATTATGTTAGCAGGTGAATATGAATTAAATACAGTTCACAAAGAAATTATTGATATTCAAGGTGGTATTTTAGAAGTTATGTTACCAGCGCAAGATTGGGTAAGATATGAAGGACCAGCATCATTTGAAGTTCCAGCTAATTCAAAATTTAAATTGAGAGTACATATGTTAGTTGATTATTGTTGCTCTTTTATAAAAAATAACTAATTTCTAGTTTGTCATTTATTCACAATGCGATAAAATCGCATTGTAATAAGACTTATTTTAACATCTCTTCTTTAATCTCATCAAAACTTACAAGACTTTTTCCAAAGTGATCTGTCATAAATTTTTTCGCTTCATCTTCATTTTTAAATGGAATTAATTCTTCGCCCATTGGACCATAAACATTTGAACCAATTACATAATAAGCTTTTTTACCATCAGTTAATTCGAGACTATAATAATCAGTTACATTAATTTGTGATATTTGTTCGTTTGTATGAGCATGATATTTTGTTGGATTAAAATAAAATTTCATCATATCTTTTACTCCATCAAAATAATGATTATGTCCATTTATTAGTTGGATTTGTGCTGCCCATTTTGGAAATTTTGATACAAACATTCCACATACTGGGCATTTTGCATCTTCTGGAATATTAATCATTTTTGATTTATCAATAGCATAAAGAGGATTAAATAAATAAACTGAAACAGCTTGAATCATTTGAGCATCTAAATTTTTGCAAGTGTTGTTATCTATTAAATATTGTTTAGCTTCACCAATTGAATTAAACTCTTTTAATTGATTTATATCACACATAGATTCAAATATTTTTTTTCCTTTTTTTGCAATAGGAATTCTTTTTTCATCTATACTTTCATTATCTTTATGGAGTTTATCTTTTGTAAGTTTTAAAGTTTCATTAAAATTATAAATTTCTCCTCCAAACTCTTTTTTAAATTTCTCAGCATCTTCTTTTGTAAAAAATGCATATTCACTTGTAGAACTCATTGTTCCTTCTTTTGAACTTCCAATAACATAATAGGCTTTTAAAGCATTTATTAATTTTAGTGATCGTGTATCCACAACTTGAATATTTTTAATTTTTTCTGCATGGTTTTCATGAACTTCAGCTAAACAATGAAGTGAACAATATTGCTCTTTATGACCATTTTTAAACTCAGCAACATGGTTTGTTTTGTAATATTTTGTTAAGTGCATTCCACAAACATTGCAGAATTCTTTTGAAGAATCAGTTTTTACCAAAGTTGCATCTTTAGGTTCTACTGTTTGAAAATTTTCGCTTGCACTTAAATTTGAAAAAATAATTCCAAATAAAAATATAAATATTCCCAAGGCTCTTTTCATAATTTTTCCTTATAATTAATATGACAAAATTATAGTCAAAAGAAGTTAATTTTTTGTTAAATATTTGTTTTGTTAATTAAAAGATAAGAACAGTTTAAAACATAACAAGAAGAAAGAAAAACTTCTTGTTTGTTATGTTTTTGAAGTATATTTAAAATACCATTCCAGCTTGGATTAAAAATTTAGTTTGATAATCTTTTCCATCAGCTTCTGATTGCACATCTGCATTTCCAATTATTCTTGCTAATTGAGCTTTTGTGAAGAAGTCTTTATAATTTGCATAATATCCTAATCCTAAATCTGACAATTGTCTTGATTTACTATTATCGATATTATTTTCTTGTTTTACTCTTGCTGTATCTGTAAACAGTGATACTTTATGATCTAAACTTTGAAGTTTTGGAAGTTTATAAAACCCTTCTGCTCTTAAAACATATCCATTTTCAGCACTCTCTTCACTATCTGGATATACTCTTACACCTGTACTTCCACCAATACTTAAATCTTCACTTCCATCTAGATTTTTATTTCCCAATGCTTGTTGATAAGTGAAAGAACTCTCAAGTGATAACTCTTGAGTAAAAGCTGTTTTATTTCCCAAAGTTAATAATGCCTTATCATAACTTCCATTTGTATTTGCACCTGCTAAATCAGTTGTTTTTGCATCAGCATCTTTTATATCTAGTTTTCCATGAGAAAGTGTAAAGTTTGTATTGTATTGTGTATCAAAATTTCCTAATAATGTATTTTTAGTATAATCAAGACCCCAATTTACAACATCAATTGATTTCTTATTAGTTTGTACTCCATCATTTTTATCTTGCATATCTTTTGTTATAAATGCAAGTTTAGTAGTGAGATTTTCAGCTCTTGTTCTAATTATTGGATAAGTTAAATTAAATTCTATATTTTTAGAATCTCCTTTAATCTGCTGATTTGAAACGTATTTCTTTTCTAATTCATAATCAGTATCTGAATAAGAAACTTCTCCTCTTAAACCGTTTGATAAAATAGGAAATGAATAAGCTGTTCTATAATTTGTAAGATTTGTATTAGCACCCACTAATCCACTAACTGAAAGTTGATCACCTATTGTCAAAGGATTATTTAAACTAACTCCTGCCATTGTTCTATAAACACTTGTATATTTACTTCCATAATTATCAGCTAATACATATCCATTAAAAGTTTTTGAAGGTTCAGTTGTAACAAGAAAATCACTAGAACCTACTTCACTTCCTGGTCTTACATCAGCTTGAGTAACAACTACACCTGGAGTATCATTTATAATTAACATACTTCGCTCTAGTGTATTTGTTGAAACTACCGTATCACTTTTAGCTTCATCAAGCATAGCTTGAACTATGCTATCTTTTACATTTGAATTATTTGTTAATTTAAATTCTCCATAATTTCCCTCTACAATAGAAATTTCTAAAATACCATTACTCTCTTTTAAGTTTTGAGCAGGAATATAAGCTCGTGCAACAAAGTAACCTTTTTGTCTATAGTACTTAGTTAAGATTGAAGTTGCTTCTTGAATTTGAAAAAAAGTAAGCTCTTTATTTACATATTCACCTAATTGCTTTTTTAATTCATCTTCACTTAATTTACTATTTCCATCTATTTTAAAATCTTTAATAAGAATAGCTTTACCACTTTTATCATCAACCATAGGAGGAGCAAACTTTTGTTTATCAATCTGTATTAGTTCTTCTTTTTTTGGAACTACTTCTTTAGGAACAGATATAGATTTCTCTACATCTGTTATTGTTGGCGTTGCAGCTAAAAGAAAAGAGCTAGTAGCTACTGAAAGAGTGATAATATTTATAATATTTAAATGTTTCATTAATATTTCCCTTTAATTATTTATTGTTTTTTTTATTTTTTGTAACATAAAACTCTTGGTCAACACCCTCAGGAAGTGCCATTCCTCCATTAACAAGCTCTATTATTGAATTATCACCTACAGCAACTCTTGTTTCAAGGGGAGTATTTGTTTGAGCATTTGAATCATTTGAACCTTCTGAAAGATTTTTCAATTCATCTAAAGTTATTCTTTGCGTAGATTGTCCTTCTTGTGTTGTTGATACTAAAGATAGTTGTTCTCCTTGATTTACACCTAATCTTTGTGCAATATTTTGCATCATTGGAGATGATTGTACAGTTGGAGTCATTGGTAATATAGGCATGTTTTGTCCTAAATTAACTTTTGGAACTAATACATCTTTTGGTAAATTTACATTAGTAGTTGTGTTGTTTACTATTGATGTGATTACTTTTTCTATTTTAGTATCTTGAGTTGTTGATGCTGACTTAGTTGGCTCAGGATTTGGAACGGGCGTTGGTTCAACTGGTTCAACTTCAGGTTCTGGTGGCGTTACTGTTGAGCTGGCATATTTACTTTTTAAAGATGGTAATGTAGCTCCACTTTTGACTTCATATGGAGTTGATGTAATCTCGGTCATAGTAGTACGAAGCGCAGCTTCATTGGTTACAGAGTAATTAGGTATACCTTCATCTACTTTAAGACCGTTATCCCACATATTATCATTGTTTGTATTGGCATCTGCTATGTAGTAGCTATCAGATACATTATTATTAGCCACCCCAAACATCACCATTGAACCGCCTGAAACCGTACCTTTGACATAAGAGTTACTGATTCTGCCATCATTTTGACCTACAAGTCCACCAATCCAGCTTACCGTGCCATCAGCACTGAGAGTTCCTGTGACATCACCAATTGAGTAAGAGTCGGTAATACGGGCACCTGCTTCTACCCAACCAGCTAACCCACCGATGCCGGCTAATTCACTATCCTTGATTGAGCTAACATTTGCTTCAGAAAATGAATAACTGATTCTTGAGTTAGAGCCTAATCGCCCCACCAAGCCACCTATCATATCATTTGTTGATGAGACGTTTCCCTTGAAGAATGAGTTGTCGATTGTGCCAAAATGTAAGTATCCAACAAGTCCGCCAGTTAAATTCACATTCGTGTTGAGAACACCACTGACAAATGAGTTTCTAATTCTTGTCCCTATCCCTCCATAGTTTACAATTCCTCCCAGTGTGCCGGAAAATTCATTACTACCGCTGATATTTACCGAGTCAAGTCCAATATTTTCGATAAGAGAGGCACCAGATATATAATTAAACAAGCCAGAAGCGTTGGTACCAGAGCTTGTCAATCCAGAAATTACATGCCCTAGACCATTTAAATTAAATGCGGCATAGTATTCACGACCCAACCAAGTATCCATCCCGCTTGTTATGTCGTTGGCAAGAACATATTTAGTGCTGACATCTGTGTTTATACCGGCTAGATCTGTTGCATCAGTGATGATGGTGTACTCGTTACCATTTATTTTTACAGTGTTTGTCGTAGGCGCTGTAATATTGATTTTCCCGATATAACCAGTATGAGCATCATTAAAGCCCATATTTATACCGCTTTGTACACCGCTGACAACTGCGCCATAAGTCGGCGTACTGCTATTTCCATTCCATCCGTACCCCATCTCTAGTGATGCTGTTCCCGACATTGTCATTACCTTATTGACATTGATATGGCGTTCGGCAAGTAGTGTTAAGGTATTTGCACTCCAAGAAATATCATCGTTTATAAAAATATCGCCGTTTCCACCATCGGTACCCATTGTTGTAGTTTGAATAATAAAATTATTACTTCCAAGAGCCATGTTAACTTGAGCTCCAGTCATGTGTCCACCAGTAGATGCTACGATAAAATCTTTTGGGTCAATCAACCATGTACCAACGGTTCCATCAGTAGATTTTGTACTTACATGTGCATTTTTCAAAATATTAACAATCTCTCCGCTCGTCTCGACAAACCCACCATCTGCTTTAATTTCACCTGAAATATTAGCCGTTCCACCATGAGCAAATAAAATAACCTCACCTGAAATATCATCCAAAGAGTTAGCCTCAATAAGACCTGTATTATTAACAACACCTTTTAGTATTTCATCAACTGCATTTGTTGTTAAAAATATCTTTCCGCCATCTGCAAGAACTGCACCTTTGTTTTCTACTAAAGCATCAAGTACACCTTTATTTACAGTTAAAGATACGATTGAATTTCCATTTAGATTAATAGTAGCTTCACTTGCTCCTGTTAAATGAACAGTTCCTTTATAAGCTTTTATTGTTCCATTATTTTGAACTGTATTTGCTAAGAGTGCAACATATCCGCTATCACTAGCTTCTATTGTTCCCATATTAATAACACCTGCTGTGCTATTTCCTGTAAATTTATAATTATCTACATTAAAATCTGCATCACTTATATTTTTTGTAGTAGCTAGAATACCTGCTGTATTTATTTTTGCTGTATTATTAAAAAGTATTCCATTTGAATTTAATATCCAAACTTGTCCATTTGCATTTAATGCTCCATCAATAATACTTCTTTCATTTCCAACTACTCTATTTAAAGTAATAGAGTTTACATTTGGTTGTTTAAAGTTTACTGTTTCATTTGACTTTATAGAAAAATCTTGCCAATTAATAGTTGCCTTATTTGTACTTTGAGTTATATTTGTAGTATTTCCACTTTGAGAAATATTTGCCGTACCGCTAGTTACTGTTCCACCTGTTGGAGATGCAAAAACTAAAGTTGTACTTGACAATATTGCAGAAACAACAAGGGAAATCTTTCCACCCTTTAAAATACGAAATCGTGAACCAAAATCACAATTAAACCTTTTCATAGTTAGTCCTTTTAGAAAAATTAACTAATTATATTAAACCAATATCATTTCAATATCATAATTTAAGCATTTTCTAATTATTTTGAAATATTTTATTTTTTATGTAAAATGTTTTTAAAATTTATATATTAAGAATCTTTATGAAAAAATTATTTATTTTATTAGTATTTTTATCTTCACTTTTTAGCAATGATATTGAATTAACTCATAAAGAATTAGCTTATTTAAAAACTAAACAAGTAATAACCATGTGTGTAGATCCAGACTGGGAACCATTTGAAAAAATAAATAAAAATGGTGAACATGTAGGAATTTCAGCAGATATAATCAAATTAATATCAGATAGGCTAAATATTAAAATAGAATTAATAAATACAAAAACTTGGGATGATAGTATTATTTTTTCAAAAGAAAAAAAATGTGATATTTTAAGTTTTTTAAATGAGACAGCAAAAAGAAAAGAATGGTTAATCTTTACAGAACCAATTTTTAATGATCCAAATGTTCTTGTGGGAAGAATAGAAAAACCATATATAGAGGATATTTCAAAAGTAAATTTAAGTATTGCCCTCCCTAGAAATACAGCAATGAGTGAAAGATTTAGTAAAGATTTCCCAAATCTAACAATTATTCCCACAGCCACTGAAGATGAAGCTTTTAAACTTGTAGAACATCAAAAAGCAGACCTTACACTTAGATCCATGATAATAACTGCATATACCATTAAAAAAGAAGGAATATTTAATCTAAAAATTATTGGAGAACCAAAAGATTATGAAAACCATCTTCGAATTGGTGTAAGGAATGATGAATCAATTTTAAAAGATATTTTAAATAAAGCAATAATAACAATCACTCAAAAAGATATTGATGATATAGTAAATAAATATGTAACTATTGTTATTGCAAAAAGTACAACATTTACTATTGCTTTTTGGATTTTAGGTATTTTATCAATAGTTATTTTAATCATTCTTTTATGGAACTATTTATTAAATAAAAGAGTAAAAAGTGAAATTATAAAAAATGAACAGCAACAACTTATTATTATTGAGCAAAAAAGAAAATCAGAAATTGGTGAGCTTTTGGGAAATATTTCTCATCAATGGAAAAATGGTTTAACTCAAATATCATCATTAAATTTAGAGATGCTTTTAATGTATGAATTAAAACAAAATATCAATGATAATGAAGATTTTTATAAAAGGCTAAAAGATACAGAGAACTCTGTAAAATTTATGGTTGAAACTATGAATACTTTTTTAAACTATTATAAACAAGAAGATAATTTTTCATTTTTTAGTATTAAGGAAAATATAAAAGAAGTTTTAAAACTTATAGATATTGAAATAAAAAATTCAAAAATGAAAATTGAAATAGAAGAAAATTTCCCATTAACAATAAATGCAAATAAAAGTGAATGGATGCATGTTTGGTTAAATTTGATTACAAATTCTATTAAAGTAGCTATACAAAATAATATAAAAAATTCACAATTTAAAATAATTATAAATGAAAAAAAGATTATAGTAAGCGATAATTGTGAAGGATTTGATAATAATACATTAAAAATTATTCAAGAATATAAACAAAGTGGATTAGGGCTTAAAATGTCAAGTAAAATACTTAAAAAATCCGATTGGTTTATGAGAATTGAAAACTCTAATGATGGAGCAGTTTTTACATTATTTGAGAAGAAATTAGAATTATGATGTAGAAATGATATTAAATAAATATAATTGTATTTAAATCAAGAAAAAGGTAAAAATTGAAAAATTTTGATGTTTTTAAATCTTTAACTATTCTTTATGCAGAAGATGATTTGGTCATAAGAGAGAGTATTACAAGAATATTAAGTATGTTTTTTAAAAAGGTATTTGTGGCTAGTGATGGAAATGAAGCTTTAGATATTTATCAAAAAAATAAAATAGATGTATTAATGTTTGATTATGTAATGCCTAATTTAGATGGATATCAAACAGTAAGAATAATTAGAGAATTTAATAAAAAAATTCCAATCATAATAGTTAGTGCATATACTGACAAAGAAAAACTTTTAAGTGCTATTGAATTAAATCTTATTAAATATTTAGAAAAACCTATTTTATATGATGATTTAGTAAAAGTTTTTGATAGTGTTATTTCTCATTTGGAAGAGAATAATTTACTTTCTACAAAATTAGCTGAAAATTATTACTATTTTTTTACAACAAAAAAAATAATAGTTTCAGGAGTTAAAGAAATAGCTTTAACAAAAAATGAAATTACATTTATTGAATTACTTTTAGATAAGCCAAATCAATTAATTTCAAAAGAGCTTGTTGAAAATAGAGTTTTTAAAGAATCAGTTGATGAAAATACCCTTAGAAATATGGTTTATAGACTTAGAAAAAAAATTGAATTAGATATTATTGTTACTATTAAAGATTTAGGGTATCTGATAAAAGTATAAAAATAAAAAAAAAGGCAAGAGATAAAAACCTCTTGCCTTTTCGATAAAATAGGGCTTCTAACTATTCTCCAACTTCAACAGTAACAGGTGTACCTTCCCAGATACCATGTTTTGTACAGTAACCATGAGCAACTAGATTTAATTTGCTTCCAGTTGGAATAATTGTAAATGTAGTTGTATTATGAGCTTTGATATTTCCTAATGTTCCTGGAACATAAGAAGCTTTAGCTAATTGAACGTCTCCATTATATAATGTCACAGATTCAATATAATGATCAAAATCATCTGGATGAGTATATTCATTACCCATTTTTACAGTTACTTCAAATGGTTCACCTTTTTTTGCAGTTGCTGCACAGTGAATAAATGGACTATGTCTATCTATTAAATCTTTTTTTGCTTCTCTTTCAACAGTATCAATATCAACATATTTGTTAATTTTTGGCATTTTGTCTCCTAATTAAATTATTTAAAGGCGCATTATACAATAATTTCTTTAAAATAAAGAGGATAAAATATATCCTCTTTGAAAAGTTATTTATAATTTATAAAATATCGTGTATATTTTGCACATCTTTGATATAATTGCGAATGAATAAAGAAGAATATTTTATAAAACAATTTTCAAATAATAAAATTATTGGTGATGATGGTGCTTTTGTTGATGGTTTTGTTTACTCAATGGATGCTTTTTTTGAAAATGTACATTTCAAAAAAGAGTGGATGAGTTTAAAACAAATTGCTTATAAATCAATGATAGTTAATATTTCAGATGCAATTGTAATGAATGCAATTCCTACTTATGCACTTTTAAGTGTAGCAATTCCAAAAACATATTCAAATAAAGATTTAAAAGAGTTAGCAAAAGGTTTTAAGAAAGCAGCTCGTAAATTTGGTATTCAAATTATTGGTGGTGATACAATATCAAACGAAAAGTTAGATATTTCAATAACAATTATTTCAAAAACTTCAAATCCAGTTTTGAGATCAGGAATTAAAAAAAATAACCTTATTTGCTACACAGGAACTTTGGGTTCATGTAAAGAAGATTTAGAAAAACTTTTAAAAGATGAAGTTATTTCAAAAAAATCAAAATTTATAAAACCAAAATTAAATCCATACTTTTTTTATGAAATTGCACCTTATATTACAGCTTCTATGGATATTTCTGATGGACTTTTTTTTGAATTAGAAAAATTATCAAAATCTAGTAAAGTTGGTTTTGAATTTTTTAATGAAATTGATGAAAGTATCGGAAGTTCTGGCGAAGAGTATGAAATTCTTTTTTCTTTTGATGAAAAGAATTTAGACAAAATAAGTAAAATAGCAAAAAAACACAAAGTAGAATTAAACATATTTGCAAAAGCAATAAAAGGTAAATATAGAACTGCTTGTAAAAATCATCACTTTTAAAATATAAAATAAACAAGGAAAAATATTTGGAACAATTACAAAGATATTTAAATCACACTAAAATTGATGTGGTTTTTAAACAAAATAAAGATGATTTTGTGGTTACTGAAATTCCACTTTATGAATTTTCAGGTGAGGGTGAGCATCTAGTTTTAAAAATTAGAAAAAAAGATTTAGCAACTTGGGATGCTATCGAGATATTAGCAAAGTTTTTAAATTGTAGTTCAAGAGAGTTTGGATATGCAGGACTTAAAGATAAAAATGCAATGACAGTTCAGTCAATTTCTGTTCATAGAAAATATGAAGAGGCTTTAAAATCTTTCCAACATGAAAATCTAAAAATACTTGAAACAACATATCATAATAACAAAATAAAAGTAGGGCATCTAAAAGGAAATAAGTTTTTTATAAGACTAAAAAGAGTGGGAGCAATTGAAAAAAGAAAAATTGAAGAAGCTTTAGGTTCAATTGTTACTAATGGAATTCCTAACTATTTTGGTTTTCAAAGATTTGGAATTGATGGGGATAATTATAAAAAAGGTAAAGATATTATTGATGGAAAACTAAAAGAAAAAAGAAGAAATCTTAAACAAATGTACATCAATGCATATCAAAGTTATCTTTTTAATTCATGGCTTTCAAAAAGAATAGAAATATCAAAATTAATTGATGCATTTGAGCCAAAAGAGATTTATCAAAGATTAAATTTACCTCTTGATGTTGTAAAGCAAATGAAAAAACAAAAACATCCTTTTAAACTAATAACTGGCGATTTACTTTCTCATTATCCCTTTGGAAAAATCTTTACAATTGAAAACTTAGAAGAAGAATCTCAAAAATTTAATGAAAGAGATAGAGTTCCAACAGGACTTTTAAGTGGAAAAAGAGTTAAAAATTCTGTTGATTTAGCGTACGAAATTGAAAAAGAATTTGAACAAAATACAGGTGAAGATGGTGCAAGAAGATTTGCATGGATTTTTCCTGAAGAGCTTTCTAGTAATTATAAAGAAGATAAAAACTGGATGGAAATACAATTTTATTTGCCAAAAGGTTCATATGCAACGGAAGTAATTGCTGAAATAATTCATTAATAATTAAATAAATATAAAATGTATTAAGTTAGAATAAGTTAAACTCTTTATAAAGTATCAAAAAAATAAAGGAAGTTTTATGTCATACGAAGAATTAATTGCGCAATTATGTGAAGTTATAAAAGAGTCAGCGATGAATGCTCAATTAATTTATGATAATATCGAATCAATTGAAGAAATGATAAGCGATTCAGAACTACCATTACATAAAAAAGATAAAGCTATAAATAAAATTTCTGATATTTTTGGTTTATTACAACATCATGATTTACATAGACAAAAAATCGAAAGAGTTGTAAATTTTGTTTGTGAAAAAAATGACATAGATAAAAGCCAATATAATCTAGCTCCAAGTGCTAAAAATATTGACTCATGTGAGGAAACTCTTTCAGATGATGAGCTAGAGGCTTTGATTAAACAAATGCAGGCTTAAGACAAAGAGGATAAAATAAGATTTCTTCTTTTATCCTCTTTTATTTTTGGTAGTGTTCAAGATTCTGTGTCAGCACAAATAATTCCTAAAATTCTATCATAAATTTAAAGCATCACCAAACCGTCCCTCAAAGTGGATGGCTAATTGTGATATTGCTAAACTCCAATTCCTTATTGGCATTGTCCATTTTTCTTGAGTATTTTTTATTCCCATAAACAGAAGTTTTATTAATCTATCATCATTTGGAAATGCACCCTTAGTCTTAGTTAAAGTTCTAAATTGTCTATGTACTGATTCAATTATATTTGTAGTATAAATTACTCTTTTTATAACTTCTGAGTATTGGAAATAAACTGTTAAGTTTTCCCATTTATTTTTCCATGATTGAAATATGATAGGATATTTCTTACCTCATTTGTCTTCAAGTTTATCAAGTTCAAACATCGCTTCTTCTGTTGTGAAAGCTTGATACACAGATTTTAATTCTTTTGCAAATTGTTTATGATTTATAGAACCTACATATTTTAATGAATTTCTTATTTGATGAACTATACAAAGTTGTACTTGGGTATTTGGAAATACTGAATTTATAGCTTCTGGAAATCCTTTTAGTCCATCAACACTGGCAATAAGAATATCTTTTACTCCACGGTTTTGTAAATCAGTTCTTGTGCTTGCTCTCTCTTTGAGAAAACTTGTAGCCAGAACTTTGTGCCTTCTCTTTCATTTAAGTAAAGTCCTAATACTTCTTTTTTATGACATTAAGTCATAAAAAAATTAGCTTCTTCCTTACTTTATAATGAATCGCATCAAGGAATACAAATTGATATACAACTTCTAATGGACGAACTTTCCATTCATTTAGCATTGGTATGATTTTATCGGTTACAGCACTTATTGTGGCTTTTGAGAAACCTACACAATAAAAATCTTCAATATATTTAGCTATTTGTGAATAGCTATTACCTAATGCAAATAAAGATAATATTTTATCTTCATCTCTGTGTCCTTTGGTATTTTTTATTTTACCTGTTCGACACAGAATTCTGAACGGTCCTTTATTTTTAGCTTTTTTTATTTACTTTAATATTATTAAGATTTGTAAAAATTTTAAAAGTATCTATTTCTACTTCTTTAGCTTTTCTATTTAAAGTTTCATTAGCTTCTTTATTTGAGTTTGCATCTACTAAGTCTTGTAGGTTACTATGGAATTTTTTATTTAATTTGTCTATATTACTTATTATTTCCATATCAACTTTTTTATCTGAATTTACATAATTTTCGCACCATTGTTTTAAACTTTGGTTCTCTTCAATTTTAAATGATTTATAATTACCCAATTTTGCATACACTTTATCTTTTGTATTTAGTAAATCTACTTTTAATAATGCTGTATGATATACCAAATCTACATCAGAAACTTTATCTAAAGAATCTTCTAGGAAAGAAGCTTTTGCCGCAGCTGTTACTAAAGAATTAGACATGGTAGCAATTGTATCTGCCATTTTAGAAATTTGATCTGCAACTTGTGCATTTTTTTGAGTTGCTTGATCTAATAAATTAATAGCATCATTAATTTGAACTATCCCTTTTTCTTGCTCTTTTGATGCGTTTGCTACTTCATTTATAGTTAAGATTGTATTTGAAATATTTTCATTTAATTCTTTATATCCATCAATCATATTATCAGATATATTTTTACCTTCTTTAGCTTTTTTACTAGCTAATTCAACTATGTGTTTAATCTCTTTTGCAGCATCTGCACTTCTATTTGCAAGGTTTCTTACTTCTGCTGCGACTACTGCAAATCCTTTACCAGCTTCTCCAGCAGTTGCTGCTTCTACGGCTGCATTTAGTGAAAGAATATTTGTTTGGAAAGCAATTTGGTCAATAACTTCAATAGCTTCATTTATAGAGCTTACTTCTTTGTTAATTTCATCCATTGAATTAGCTGTTTGATTTGCTAAATCTTGTCCATTTTTTGCAGAAGTAGTAACATTTTGTGCAAGTTGTGACATTTTATTTGTTGCTAATGTATTTGTTTGAATAGTTGATGTTATCTCTTCTAAAGCAGCAGCTGTTTCTTCTAAAGATGCAGCTTGTTGATTTGAAGAAGCTGATAAATTATTTGATGCACCTGAAAGTGTTTGTGTATTTTCATTTAATGCATGTCCTGTGTTCATAACCATTGCTAAAATTTCAGAAGTATTATTTCCTACAAGTTTAATACCAGCTGTTAATGAACCTAAGTTTCCATAAATTCCATCATCATTTATTTTGTAATCAAACTTTGATTCAGAATAATATCTTAATGTTTCATTTATTTTATCTACAGTATTTTTCGTACTTAAAATCATAGAATTTAATCTATTTTTTAAGTCTTCAACATGAGGATTAGATGCAGTTCCTTCAACTTTATAAACAAAAAATCCGTTTGCCGTTTTTTCTAAAACATCACTTGCTTCTTCGATTACTTTCTCATCTTGTTTTAATCCAGCTCTTACTTTGTCCATATAAGCATTAAATAAAGTAGCAACTTCTCCTATTTCATCTTTTGATTCAACAGCTAAAGAGATATTTGTGTCATTTGAATGTAGTAAATTTTCGAATCCATTTTTTAATTTTTCAATTGGATTTGTAGCTTTTCTTACAATAACAAGAATTAAACCAATAGTTATAAAAGCCAAGATTATAGATATAATTGAAATTTCTGTAATCAAACTTCTTATTTGAGTATCAGCTTCAGCAAGTGAAAAAGTCAAATCCATTACTCCAATTACATCACCTTCATTTTGATTACCATGACACATTAGACACTCTGCTGTTGCAATCATTGGTTTTATCATTCTAATATTATGACCATTTTCGTTGTTTGTTTGTAAAAGGAAAGGTTGCTTAGAATCAAAAGCATTAAGAACTTCTTTATTTGTTGTATATGGAATGTTTGATGGATATAATTCCATTAAAGGTTTTCCTTTTGCAACAGTTAAATCTTTAACACCTTTTATATGACTTGCATCTTCTTCTGATTTTGCTATTTGTACAGGGTCTCCTGTGTTCATTGCATTTCTTAGACTTTGAAATATTGCAGCATTTAACATTTCAAGATTATCTTTTGTTTTTTCAATAGAATCTTTTGTCACCTTTGATGTTGTAAAATATACAACAGTAATACTACTTAGCGACATTAAAATAAATAGAGCAAAAATTATCTTATTGCTTATTTTTTTTGTTATTAATTCAAGCATGACACCAGCCTTTTTGTTTAAGTGTATTTATTATATAATGAAATTTATATATTAAATATTAAATTCAACATTTTTGTGAGATAAAGAGTTAAATAATGATAGTCGGGCTTATAGGAAAGATAATAAAAAAAGAACCAACATTATTAAATGTAAATGTAAATGGAATTATTTATGAAATCTTTGTTTCATTAAATTGCAGTTCAAAAATTATTTCTGATGATGTAAAACTAGAAATTACTCATATAATTAGAGAAGATTCTCAATCTTTATATGGTTTTTTAGATGTAAATGAGAAAAAACTTTTTGATACAGTTATTAAAATAAATGGTGTTGGTCCAAAAGTTGCCCTTGCAATTTGTTCAACTTTTACACCAACATCATTTGCACAAATTGTAAGTGAAAATGATGTAACTATGTTGAAAAGAGTTCCAGGATTAGGACCTAAAGGTGCAAGTAGAATACTAGTGGAACTTTCAGGATTTATTGTTGATTCCCATGATGGAAGTGATAATTCAGCACTTTCGGCATCATTTGAAGCAGCACTTGCTTTAGAATCTTTAGGGTTTAAAAAAGATTTAGTTTCAAAAGTATTAAAAACTTGTGTGAGTGGAAATACAAGTGATTTAGTAAAAGAAGCATTAAAAAAATTACAAAAATAAAAAATATATTTATAAAAAGGAATCTGATGAAGATAGCTATAGTTTTTGGTGGAGTGAGTTTTGAACATGAAATTTCAATAGTAAGTTCAATTGCTATGAAAGATGTATTAAACAATGAATTAATTTATCTGTTTTTAGATGCATCAAGAGATTTATATCATATTCCAACTGACATTATTAAATCAAAGTTGTTTAGTACAGGGGAATATAAGAAGTTTGATAAAGTTTTCTTTCAAAAAGGTGGATTTTATAAAAAAGGTGGACTTTTTTCAAAAGATCAAACAATAAATTATGATGTAGTTTTAAACCTTTCTCATGGTGGAGATGGAGAAGATGGTGTTTTATCTTCTGTTTTAGAATTTTATAATATTCCTTTTGTAGCTCCAAGAACTGAAGCTTGTGTTGTGAGTTCAAATAAATTTTTAACAAAAGGTTATGCTTCAAGTGTTGGAGTTAACACTTTAGATTATAAATATTTTACTAAAGGTGATAAAGTTGTAGTTGATAATTTTCCTGTAATTTTAAAACCTGTAAAATTAGGAAGTTCTATTGGAGTTTCAATTGTTAAATCACAAGAAGAGTTAGAATATGCTCTTGATGTTGCTTATGAATTTGATAATGCAGTAATAATTGAGCCATTTATAAGTGGAGTAAAAGAGTATAATTTAGCTGGAACAAAAGTAAATGGAGAGTTTAGATTTTCTATTATTGAAGAACCACAAAAAGCAGAATTTTTAGATTTTGATAAAAAATATTTAGATTTTTCAAGAACTTCAAAAGCTTTAGAAGTAGATTTAGGTGAAAAATTAAATGAAGAAATAAAAGAGTCATTTAGAAGACTTTATAACACTTTATTTGAAGGCTCAATTATTAGATGTGATTTTTTTGTTGTAAATGACACAGTTTATTTAAATGAAATAAATTCAATTCCTGGATCTATGGCAAACTATTTATTTGAAGATTTCTCAAGATTATTTAATGAAGTAGCAAGTACACTTCCTATAAAAAAATATATTCCAATTACTTATGAATATGTAAATAAAATACAAGCTACAAAAGGAAAATAAATTTTGGCAACAAAAAATTTGATTGTTGATAATAAAATTTTTGATATTTCTTATGAAATAGTAAACCCAACAGCTAAAAAAGATATAATTTTTTTGCATGGTTGGGGTTCAAATAAGGATATTATGAAAAATATATTTTCACCTTATTTGAAAGATTTTAGACATATTTATATTGATTTACCAGGATTTGGAAAAAGTTTAAATAATTATGTTTTAACAACAACAGAATATGCCAAGATAATAGATGAGTTATTAAAACTATTATCATCTTCAAAAGATATAATAGCTGGACACTCTTATGGTGGAAAAGTGGCTATTTTATTAAACCCAAAGAATTTAGTTTTATTAAGTAGTGCTGGGATTTTAGAAGAAAAACCTTTTGATGTAAAGGCAAAAATCTTTTTTGCAAAGGTTTTTAATACTTTGGGATTAAAAGCTGTTACTAAAGTATTTAGAAGTAAAGATGTAAATACAATGAGTGAGAATATGTATACGACTTTTAAAAATGTTGTAAATGAAGATTTTTCATTTTATTTTACAAGTTTTACAAATAATGCTTTGATTTTTTGGGGAGAAAAAGATACTGCAACTTCTTTAGAATCTGGCAAAAAAATGGCATCATTATTAAAAAAGTCAACTTTTACATCTTATGATGGTGATCATTTCTTCTTTGCAAAAAATGCAGAAAATATAAGTGAAAGAATTGAAAATGGAATACTTTAATATTATTACGCACATTATTTTAATAATGAGTTTAGGTTGGTATTTAATTACTAATCTTCAATGGTATAACTATAAATTAGAAAGAGTTGTATTTAAACACCATAAATGGCAATGGCATATTACATATTTTCTTTCTCCAATAATTCTTTTTTATATTATTCCTGAACCTTATTATGCCGTTTATTTTTATATCATATATATAACAAGTTTTCTTTTATGGAATAAGAAGCTTGATAAACCTCTTGTTTTAACAGCAAGAGTAAAAAGATTTTTATCAATATTACTTTTTATAACATTTGTAATGACAGCACTTTGTTTGACAAATCCAAATTGCACAAATATGTTTATTTTTATTCCATTGATTTTGGTTTATGTAATTTCTTCAATTATGGAAAAAATATTTTTTATCTCTTTTAAACATAAAGCCAAAAAGAGATTTCAGAGTATTTCAGGACTTAGAACAGTTGCAATTACAGCATCATTTGGAAAAACATCAATTAAAAACTATTTATATCATGTTTTAAAAAAGAAATATAAAACCTATAAAACACCAAGAAGTGTAAATACTATTGCTGGAATTGTACTTGATGTAAATAAAGATATTCCACTTGATACACAAATATATATAGCAGAAGCAGGGGCTAGAGTAAAAGGTGATATTGAAGAAATAGCAATGTTTTTAGAACCTCAGATTTGTGTTATTGGAAGTGTAGGTGAACAACATATTGAATATTTTAAAACTTTAGATAATATTATTCATACTAAAATGGAGATTTTAAAATCTCCGCAAATGAGAATGGGATTTGTTCATGAATCAGTTCCTATTAAACCATATTCAACTATTACAAAATATCCAAATAATTTACATATTACAAAAAGTAATTTAGATGGAATTTGGTTTGATGTTGAAGTTGCTGGAAATATTGAACATTTTCATGCCCCAATTTTAGGAAGTTTTAATGCTATAAATTTAACAGCCGTTATTTTAGTATCCCATTATTTAGGTATGAGTATAAATGAAATAAAAATGGCATTATGTACTCTTCCTCAAGTTGAACATAGACTTCAAAAAATTGAAGCAGGTGGAAAAATTATAATTGATGACTCATTTAATGGAAATCTAACAGGTATGCTTGAAGCTGTAAATATTTGCTCAACTCACACAGGAAGAAAAGTAATCATTACTCCTGGACTTGTAGAATCAACAGATGAAGCAAATATTTTATTAGCAAAAGAGATAAATAAAACTTTTGATTTTGTAATTTTAACAGGAAGTTTAAATACTCATTTATTTAGTACAAATATAGATAAAGAAAAAGTATATATTTTAAAAGATAAAACATTAATGGAAGCAACATTAGCAAAAACAACAAGAGCTGGTGATTTGATTTTATTTGCAAATGACGCTCCAAACTTTATATAAATTTTAGGAAAATAAAATGGAACATCTATATGCACCATGGCGATACGATTATATTAGTGAGGAAAAAATTGAGGGTTGTGTGTTTTGTCATATTTCAAAAAATATTGAAGATGTAAAAATGCAAGTTTTATTTTCAGATGAATATTGTTATGTAGTTATGAATAAATTTCCATATTCTCCTGGCCATATGATGGTTGTTCCTTTTTTTCATACTTCAAATATTGAAGATTTAGAAGATAATATTTGGATGCAAATGAGTATTCGAGTAAGACAAGGTGTAAAACTACTAAAAGAAGTTATGCCTTGTGAGGGCGTTAATATTGGTATGAATCTAGGAAAATCAGCCGGTGCAGGAATTGAACAACATGTTCACTATCATATGCTCCCACGATGGATTGGAGATACAAATTTTATATCAACTTTAGGTGAAACAAGGGTTTATCCTGCTTCTTTTGATGAAATTTTTAAAAAATTAAAAGATAATGCTTCAAAATATTTTATATAAATAATATTACACTACTTTAAATAATTCCAGTACAAACCTTCTTTTTAAATAAAATAGAGTCTTATAATAATAGGTGGCGGTGTTTGGTCTTATGACTGCATATTCTTTACAAAAAGCTGGAAGAAGTGTAATAGTGATAGATGAGGAGATATAAGTGATTGTACATCTTTTGGAAATTCAGGTTTACTTTCAGCTTTTGATAAAACACCATTATCTAATCCAGGCGTAGTTCTTGATACTCTTAAACTGACGATCAAAGGAGAATCTCCTGTAAATATTCATCCTAAGTTAGATTTTAAACTCTTTTGTTGGCTTTTTAAATTTGTTTAAAGTGCAAATGAGGCTTAATCAAAAAAGATTACTACTATTTAAAGAGTATCAATCCTGATTATGAAGATATAAAAGTAAAAGATTTAATTTGCTTTTGAAATGTAGGTGAAATAGTAATAAAAGCTATGTTTTTTAAGTGTACATACATTTTAAAAGCCGTTTTAAACAATTTTTTCAAGGATAAGAATTTTATTCTTATCCTTAATTAGAACTTATTATACTTCATTTACTGCTATTATTATCCTTTTTAAAAGGAAATAAATTTATATATTTTTATCCAAGAAGCCCATAATACTTGACATTCTAGTACAAAAAAGTTATAATCCGCGTCCACTAAATGTGGTTAGGGTGCATTTATGCGCATCTAACGAGTTCTTTAAAGGAAAAAAATGGAAAAGATTAGATTAAAGCTTAAAGCTTATGATCATAGAGTTTTAGACAGAAGTGTTGCTTCAATTGTTGAAGCCGTTAAAAGAACTGGTGCTGATTTAAGAGGTCCTATTCCTCTTCCTACAAAAATCAGAAGATATACAGTTATTAAAGGTCCTCACGTAAATAAGGATTCTAGAGAGCAATTTGAAATCAGAATTCATTCAAGAATTATTGATATTATAGCTGCAACTCCAGATACTGTAGATTCGTTAATGAAACTTGACTTAGCTCCTGAAGTTGATGTTGAAGTTAGATCTATGGGTCAAGAATAAGAAGAAAGGGTAATATAGATGGAATTTATAGTTCAAAAAATCGGTATGAGTAGAACAGTTTCTGTTCCTAGTACTCCTGTTACACTTTTAAAAGTTCTTGATACTAAAGTGTGTGAAGTGACTGACGGTGTAGCAATTGTATCTTATAGCAATGGTAAAAAATTTAACAAAGCTATCGAAGGTATACAAAAAAAATACAACTTGTCTAAAGAGTTTAACAGATTTGCAACAATGACTGTAGCAAATGCTGAAGCTGGTGATTTAGATGTTTCTGGATTAGGTGAAGCACAAAGGTT
>Ga0172378_10001362_pt1 | contig 22526 bp, 14 predicted proteins | sample GrowelOW332metaG_FD_119755 | JGI IMG/M metagenome (GOLD analysis project Ga0172378, IMG submission 119755) | Groundwater microbial communities from an aquifer near a municipal landfill in Southern Ontario, Canada - Pumphouse #3_1 metaG | ecosystem: Environmental > Aquatic > Deep subsurface >... | reverse complement strand
CAATGAAATTTTTATCTAGCCATATATCAAGTTCGTTCTTGGGATAGTTAAATTCATTTATAACACTCTTAGAATCTAAATCATCCTCAGAACATTGAACTAAGGTAAATGCTAAACTTATTATGCATATATAAAATAATAATTTTTTCATCTTTTTATATTTTAATTATCTAGGATTTGCAGTTAAACCTGCTTCTATTACGTCTTCTGGAATTTGGAATGCTCTTCTAGGATCACCTACAGGTAATCTTGCAACTACACTCTCAATTTTTCCTTGTTCATTTATAAGACGTCTATCAATCTCAATACCCCAACGTTTAATATCGAACCATCTTAAACCTTCAAAAACAGAATTTAATCTTCTAATTTGTAATATGCATTGTATCATATTTTCTTGTTCCCCTTTTTGATATTCAAAATCTGGAGAAAGTACCTTTTTAATAGAAGGAGTAAGTCTAACAGTGACTCCACTTATTTCTGTCTCTTTTCCAAGTGGTTCATAGTACTCAATATTATTATAGAAATTATTTATATTACTTCTAGTTAGTTTTATACCACCTACTATATGTTTTTCTTGCCAAGTAAGCATATCTTCTACGGCCGCATCATATTCCCCTTTCATCGCATATGCTTCAGCTCTATTCATGAGTACTTCTTCAGCTTCAAACAAAGGGAATACAGCTCTATAGTAACCTGTATTTGCTACCGGATCTGTGCATTCAAAATAATATGGGATTTTTGGAGTTACAGTGTATCCACTTGTATAAGTAAAAACAATGGAAGCTGGATATCCATAATCAGTTCCTGTTGGTTCTAGCGAATATGAATCTCCCCAAGGCATTCGACCATTGAATATTTCGGCAATAGTAGTTTCTTTCTGAATGCAAAATCTTTTCCAAGTAGAATAATTACCAAAATATTTTCCTCCAACAGACATTCCTGCCCCAAGCATAAGGTTACAACTATGAGTGTCTTTTACGTAATCTTGAGCATATAATGAAAAATCTCTAGTGATATTTTTCCATGTTGAATAATCTCTCATCATTGAACTTGGATTGTTACCTAAACACATATTAGCATACTTTATGACATTGTCATAATCTAAGTGAAATAAATAGAATCTGCTTGCAAATGCATAAGCAGCTTTACGATTGAAATGGTATTTAGGAACGCTATAAATAGCATCATCTAGTAGAGGTAGGCCAGCTTCTAAATCAGCCTCGATTTTATTATATACATCTTCCACAGTGCCTCTTTCATAATGAGGTTCTAAGGTGGATTCTGGTTTCATCATATAAGGAATTCCCAAATCTGTTTTGCTTGTTTTAGGACTGAAGTTACGGCAAAAAACATTTACAAGACAAAAATGACAATATGCCCTGCAAAGTAGGGCTTCTCCTTTATAGGCTTGTAATTCTTCTGTGTCACCCATGTTTTTAATAGATTCAAGAGCTTCATTTGCAGCTGCGATTGCATGGTAATAAGTGTACCATACTCTTCCTGGATCTTCATTGTTTGAAGTTGTAATATCTTCCCAATATGCTATTTGTTTTGGAAAAATATAGGAATATAAACTATTTTCCCCTAAGTAGTCATCAACATTATCAGATGCTATTTCACACATCAAGCAATAATGGGCAGAAGAGGGATAGGCAGATACTAATAATTTACTTATCTCACCTTTCGTATCAATTGTCGTCCTATTATCTGGTAATTCATCTAAAAATGAATCACAAGAAGTAAAAGTTAAAACATTGATTATTAATATTAGTAATATTCGTTTCATACGTTAAATTTTTAAATGATATTATAAGCCAATATGTAATGATAAAGTAAATTGCTTTGGTATAGGAGTAGCAACTCCACCTGAATTGATAAATTCGGGATCCTGACCATTTAATTTCTTATCTGCATATATCAAAAATAAGTTTGAAGCTTGAAGTTTAATTGAACATGAATTGACTTTCATATTATGAAGAAACTTAGAAGGTAAATTATAGGTGAGAGAAATTTCTTTCATCCTTACAAAGTCGCCTTTAGCTATTCTCAAGTCGCAATAATTATAGGCATTGTATCCATATCTAATATCGTAGTTCTCACTATATTGTCTAGAACTTAATATTACTGGAATATTTGTAATATTTTCATCTCCACTTTGAATCCACCTATTTTTGAATTCGCTTGTCATAGCAGTAAGATCCGTATATCCATATTTAAATATGGGTCTAAGTCTAACTACATTTCCCCATGAATAAGTTATAAATACATTTAATTTAAATCCTTTATAATTAAATATATTTCCTATACTTCCCATATCAGTAGGGTCTGATGGACCTTCGTATTTAAGATAATCAGTGCTCCTAGATTGGAAGTATATATCAGTAGATGTTATATCCCCATTTCTGTTTACAACAGTTGGAAATCCAGATTTATCTAATCCTTTAAATCTATAAGAAAAAATTGAACGTACAGGGTAGTTCTCTAGGCCAAATCCATTATTTGTAATTAGATCAATAATTCTTTTACTGCCGTGGAGTTTTGTAATTTTATTGTGTATGTGGGAATAAACAATACTTGATGTCCATGAAAAGTTTGGAGTTATTATATTTTTTGTACTTAGAGATAATTCCAAACCATTTGATTCCATTTCGGCAACATTTCCCCATTTACTATTTTCTCCTCCTACTCCTTCAACATTAATAATACCTATTAGGTCATAATTTTTTCTGGAGTACCAATCAGCTTCTAAATTAATTTTGTCATCTAGGAATCCTAAGCTTGCTCCAATGTTAAGTTCATGTTTTTTTTCGTATGTTAAAGAGGAATTTTCTAATTGAGAAATATACAAGTTAGTTTCTTTAACACTTGTTGTAGGTCTCCAAGGAATTCCTGAACGAATGACAGCACTTGAATTGGTAACATAAGAAGGACCACTATCAGCTGTCAATGAATAAGATGCTTTTAATGTAAGATGTGAAAACGTTGGCATGAATTGTTCAAAGAAGCTTTCGTTGTAGACATTCCATGATCCTGAAATATTCCAAGTAGGTAACCATCTTGCAGAACGAGATTTACCAAGTTTGTTAGAACCTTCGTATCTAATTGTTCCACTTAAGTTATAAATAGCTCTCCATGAGTAAGTAAGATTTGCAAAGAAAGCAGTATTTCTAGATGTAGTATTGTATAATCCATAATAACTATTATTTTCCTCTACACCTTTTTTGAATATTTGATAAGTATAATATGGAATTTCTCCTTGTTCATATTGCATACCCCAACCATTAAACCATGAACTTTGACGTTCTGTAGAGGTAATCTCCATACCTCCATTGAAATTTATAATATTATTATCTTTAATAGTTTTATTGTATCTAAGTACAGTTCTAAAATTGTAAGATGTCAATTGATTTTCATTTCTAGTATAGATACCACCCTCAGGTAATATTGTCATAGGAAGATCATAAGGTTTATCTGGATCTTTATAAAGCAAAGGATTATTATTTTGAATAATAAAATTAGGCATACTTCTATAAGCCATTGCTTGATTAGAATTATCTTTAGTATGATGTTCTCTTACAGAATTTTGATATCTAACAGCACCTAATACGGAAACTTCCATACCACTTATTGGTTTGTATTTTATTTCACTTTGAAATTTGACATCTGATACTTTTAGATCTATATAGTTGTTTTTAAGTTCATTCAATATATTAAAAGGAGCATAATTACTTCTATAATATTCATTGGGATGAAGAGTCCTTGAGGAGTTCATAGCATAGGAATAGGGATTAATATCAAAATCCCGTTTTACACTACCATTTACTTCATCTGTAGTTTGAGAGAGAGTTCCAGGGACTGTTTGCTTACGAAAAGATCCATTAGTGATAATATTCATATCTAAGTTTTTGAATATATTATAGGATGCATTTATATTCGCTGTATATCTATTAACTTTATTCGAAACAGACCATCCTGGATCGATCAGAGCACTTAAAGATGCGTAGTATCTGGATTTTTTATTACCTCCTGACATACTTATGGCATGAGATTGAGAGATAGAATTTTTAAATAATACATCGAACCAATCTGTGTTTCTAAACTCAGCCTTTTGTAAATAAGCAGTTTTACTTTCAGGAGTGTTTCTTAGTCCAAATTGTCCCGTTTCATTATTGTAAGAATTAATGAGTTGATACATCTTTCCATAAACACCATAGGAGCTAGAATTTGTTAGTTCGGCCATTTTGAGCCAACCTTTTTGTTCCATTTCTTGATATACACCCATTTGGTCTTGAGAATTCATAATATTAAATTCACTATATCTGGGAACTAATCTCATTGTGAAATCAGAAGAATAACTTATTCTACTTACTCCAGAGCGACCTTTTTTAGTAGTAATAACAATTACCCCAGCCATGGCTTTTGCTCCATAAATAGAGGTTGCTGATCCATCCTTAAGGATTTGGAAACTCTCAATATCATCGGGGTTAAGTCCAGAAATAGCAGAGCTAATAAGAGTAGAGGCATCCCCAGAAGAAAGGTCATCAGGGGATAATTCTACAACATCCTCTAAAGGTACACCATCTACGACCCATAAAGGTTTTGAATTACCATATATTGAAGTAGCTCCACGAACTCTAATCTTAGGAGCAGTACCAAATGTTCCAGATACATTTTGGACAGATACTCCTGCAGAACGTCCTTCTAGGGAACGTCCTATTTCTGGAATTCCAGACATTTTAATATCCTTAGCTTGTAGTTTATCGGCAGCTCCCGTAAATAGACGTTTATCAGTACTGGTTATACCTGTAACTACAACCTCATCTATAGTTTCAGAAGTTGATATTAACACAACATTTATTACGGATTGTTTATTTACCACAATTTCTTTCTTTTTCATTCCGATAAAAGAGAATACTAAAATAACTTTTTTGTCTGTTGGTATAGATATTTTATATTTACCATTAATATCACTAGCTTTTCCTAAAGCAGTTCCTTTAATTATTACATTTACACCAGGAAGAGTTGCTCCATTTTCATCTTTTATTGTACCAGTTATTACTCTCTCTTTTTGTTGAGATATTTGATTTGAATTGGGTGTCTTTCTGATAACAACAGTATTGTGAATAAGAGAATATTCCAATTTCGTGTCTTTTAGTAGAGTTTTAATAACGTCGGATAAAAGAGTGTTTTTAAAATTTTCATCTTCAATAATAATACCTTCTAATTCTTTCGTGTTATAAAAGAAATTTAGAGAAGTAGTGTTATCTAATTTCCAGATAACATCACGTAATTTTGAATTTTTGACTTCCAAATTTATCCTTGTATTTTGAGCAGAAGTCATGGCTGATAAATTAAGTATGCATACAAAAATGAATAGAATACATAATTTAAAGCTCTTTTTAGTATTTTGTTTCATACGTTTAAGTTTTTAAATTCCTATTTAATTGAATGTCTAAATAAGTTTGGAACTTAAGATTAATAATGTGTAGATATTAGGCTCCATTAGATTAGTTGCTAATAATTAAGTTGTATCCATCTATTTTGATTTTTAGGTTATTAATTGATTTTATTATATCTATTAAGGGTTCTAGTCTTTCGCTTCTTTTAATTCTCCCATCACATCTCATATTTTTTATGGATGCATCTGTGTAAATAACTTTAAATCCATACCAACGAGCTAAACTTTTCATAATATCTTCAAGTCTTTCATTTTTAAATAAAAATTGACCTTTATGCCATGCAATTATGGGTTCTATATCAACTTTTTTTATTGAAATCAATTTTGAATTTGTAAGAAGTTTGGCTTGTTGATTAGGTTTCAATATCCTATTAATTCCATGTCCATTTGAGTCGCTAAATTTTATATTTACCTTTCCTTTTATAAGAGTAGTACTACAAAAATTTTCGTCTTTATAGGCTTTTAAATTAAATTCTGTTCCTAGTACTAAGACATCCATATCCTGAGTTTTTACTACGAAAGGTTTATTGCTATCATGTGCGACTTTAAAATAGGCTTCACCTTCTAGATATACAATTCTTTTGTTTTTACTGAATTTTTCAGGGAATTGAAGTCTACTCTCAGAGTTTATATAGATTAAAGTACCATCATTTAATCTTATTTTATATTCTCCTTTTTTAGGGACAACTATAGTATTCAACCTTTTTGTATAATCTACATCATCTATAGAATCATTTCTTTGTTTTAGAGATCTAAAGTTAATTTCACCTAAGGTCGAATCTATAGTTATTTTTCCATTATTATGTGGGATTATAGTATCTTGTTTTTCTAGACTAATGCTCTCACCATTTGCGAATATTAATTTGGCATTATTATATCCAGGAATTTGAATATCTTGAGATATTTTAGTAGCAGTTTTTATCTCTTTTGAATTATTAATATGTATGATATAACCTGACCCTAATAATATTATTAAAAGAGCTGCATACTTTATTGCATAAACTATCTTTTTATGATAACTAGAATTATCTATTAATTTAGTTTTGATTTTGTTATAATCTGATTTAGTATCTATCTGGCTTCTTATATTTAACCACTTTTCTATCTCCTTTTTGTTGACTACATTCTTGTAAAACTCTTCGTTTTCAGGGGAGCTATTTATCCAATCCCTTAATTTAATAGATTCTTCGGGAGTTATATATCCTAGTATCTTACGACTTATAAGTATATGATAGTAATTCTGATCTAAATTTGTTTTCATATATAATAATTTAAATATAAATATTTATATTTTGTTTATATACTAAACAACTAAGTCTCAGAAAATGGTGTATGCTTTGTGAAAAAAATTAAATAAATAATAAAAAAAGTATATATTCTGAAGAAATATCCTTTGGTAAAGTCTTTTTAAGCTTTTTATATGCACCTTTTTTTAGTGTATGGACAGTGTTTACAGAAATATTCATTTGTTCAGCAATTTCTGCATCTCTAAATCCCATGAGTTGAAGTCTGATAACTTCTTTAGAACGAGGAGCTAATTTTTCTAGCTGATTGTGTAAAATTTCGTAAATTTCATTTTTGCTTATAATATCCTTTTCTTCAATTTGTGAAATTGAAGTAGCAAATTTTTCAGTAACTTTTATATGTTTAAGTTTATTTAATGCTAAATTTTTAGCAGTTCTATACATAAAGCCATCTAGGGCTTTGTAGTTTTTAAAACTATAATTTTTGTTATTCCAAAGTATTACAAAGCAATCTTGAGATAAATCTTTAGAGAGCTCTAAATCATCTATATATTTCATTATATACATGACAAGTAGAGGATATCTTGATGTGAAATACTCTTCAAATTTGTCCTTATTTTTTCTAAATAGCTGATTTAAATCGGTCATATAAAAATTAGGTCTTAAACTTCTTTATTTACATATATCAACTTTTGTTAAATAATAAATTATGATAACAATATTGAAATTAACACAAAATTAACATTTTAAATTAAAATTAAAATAATAAACAGAAATAATATAATAATATAGTAAATTACTAAATGTGATAAATTTGAAATAAAAATTAGGAAGTATATATAACCATTTATAAGGACTATGGTGGTTAAATTATGTTTTAGAAGGTACAAGTAGTTGATCTAATAGATCTTCGACATCTTTTACCCTAGTTTTTGTGGTGAAAAAATAAGCACGCTCTTTTGCTTTTTGGGTATATTTTTTTAATAACTCTTTATGTTCTAGTAAGTATAATAGACCTTTATAAAGAGATTCCGTATCGTTTTTTACAATATATCCATACTCATCATCACCTAACATTTCTTTCATTCCTGAACATAATGTAGTAATAACTGGGGTTCCTACTATTAAGGATTCTGAGATAGCTGTGCTGAAACCCTCTCTATATGAAGAGCATACAAATAGATCTGCAGCTGCTATATATTTATAGGGATTTTCTTTATAACCTAACAGAGTTATAAATTCAGAGAGTTTATTTTTTACAATAAATGTTTCAAATTCCTTTCTTAGTGAACCTTCGCCTAGAATATAAAGATGCAAATCAACTATACTATTTTCTACAACTAATTTATTAATGCATTCTAAAAGTCTATCAAAACCCTTAACTTTAACTAATCTTCCTGCAGTAATGAGGTTTGTCTTATTTTTATTAAAAACAATATCAGAAATTATTTCTTTAGACTTAGTTCTTATTTCTGATGATAGTATGGTATTATAGATAGTTCTAAAATTTAAATTAGTTATATTAGTGTGTTTTTTAAATGAATCAGCTATGGTATTAGATACAGCTACAAAAAGATCATACTTACTATAACATTTTCTCATCTCATTTAGACTTCTATAAAATCTAGTATAACTTTGTGCATTTTTTAATTCTCCATGATTCCAATTAATTTTCTTTGTATCAGAATACTTACAACCACTTAAAATCCGGGTAGTTATACCTTCTTGATAGGAGATAACTATGTCATATTTATCTTTTATAAACAAAAAATAGAGGGTACTGGGGGAAAATATCTTGAGTAAATGTTCAAGACCTTTAAAATAAAAAGGGAATATATATTTGGAATTAATTTTCTTACTCAAAAACTTATAATTGATACCTCCTCCAAATATTGCAAGTAAAGTTACATTGTATTTATCAGTATCTATATTATTTAGTAAATTAACTAGAACTTTTTCAGCCCCACCTCCTCCTAATGTTGGCGTAAAAAATAGTATTTTAGGTCTATTATCCTTAGTATTATCCATTTATTATAGGTTTATATATCTTTTTATATAGAAATGTCAATATATTAAAGTTTATAAAATAACTACGAATATACAAAATATGTTTATAAAAAAGAACTGATAAATTAATATATTTTATCAGTTCTCTTATATAAGTTAAGTATTTAATTTTATTATGAGCTTAGATTAGTTTGCATAAAGTTCTTCAGCTTGAGCTCTTATTTCTTCATTTGAAATATAATCATCATAATCCATTCTCTTGTCTATCATTCCATTAGGAGTTAGTTCTATGACACGATTACAAACTGTTTGAATAAATTCATGGTCATGAGAGTTAAGTAATACTATGCCTTTGAATGTACTAAGAGTATTGTTAAATGCTTGAATAGATTCCAAATCCAAGTGGTTAGTAGGAGAGTCTAATATTAATACATTAGCATTATTTAGCATCATTTTAGCTATCATACATCTCATTTTTTCACCTCCAGAGAGTACGCTAACCTTTTTGTAGATATCTTCTCCAGAGAATAACATTCTACCTAAGAATCCTCTTAAGAAGGTTTCACTTGTGTCGCTTGAAAATTGTCCTAACCAATCTATTAATTTCATATCTGTTGTAAAATAAGCTGAATTATCTACAGGCAAATATGCAGTGGTTATAGTTTGTCCCCAAGTATAGAAACCATCATCTGGTTTTAAATTTTCAGTTATAATATCCATAAATGCTGTCATAGCACGAGGATCTTTAGATACAAAAGCAATTTTATCTCCTTTTTCAACAGCAAATTCAATATTGTCAAACAAAGTTGTTCCATCAGTACTATATTTCATTCTGTGAACATCTAGGATTTTATTACCTACTTCACGTTCTGTATTAAAGATTATACCAGGATATTTACGGGTAGAAGGAGTGATTTCTTCAATATTAAGCTTCTCAAGCATTTTTTTACGGCTTGTTGTCTGTTTAGATTTAGCAACATTAGCACTAAATCTACGTATAAATTCTTGTAATTCTTTTTTTCTTTCTTCAGCCTTTTTGTTTTTACTTTGCATTTGACGAAGAGCAAGTTGACTTGATTCATACCAAAAACTATAATTTCCAGAGAAAAGTTTGATTTTACCGAAGTCAATGTCTATAGTATGAGTACATACGGCATCTAAGAAGTGACGGTCATGAGATACTATAAGTACTGTATTTTCATAATTCGAAAGATAATTTTCTAACCAAGTAACAGTATCTATATCCAAATCATTTGTAGGCTCATCTAGTAATAAGTTATCTGGTTTTCCAAATAATGCCTGAGCAAGTAAAACTCTTACTTTTTGCTTACCACTAAGTTCCTTCATTAAGGTATTATGTATAGATTCCTGTATTCCTAGCCCGCTAAGTAGATTTGCTGCATTGCTTTCTGCATTCCATCCATCCATATTAGCAAATTTTTCTTCAAGTTCTGCTGCTTTAATACCATCTTCATCAGAAAAATCCTCCTTCATATAGATGGCATCTTTTTCTTTCATTATATTCCAAAGTTCCATATAACCTTGTAATACAGTATTTAATACAGTTTCATTATCGAATTCAAAGTGATCCTGTTTTAGGACAGAAAGTCTTTCTCCAGAACCAAATATTACATTTCCTCTTGTTTGTTCAAGATCTCCACTTAAAATTCTCAATAATGTAGACTTTCCAGCACCATTGGCTCCAATTACTCCATAACAATTACCAGAAGTAAATTTAAGGTTGACATCTTGAAATAAAACTTTTTTTCCGAACTGTATTTCTAAATTTGATATTGTAATCATTCCTTTTTATAATAATTTGAATGGTATTTCTACAGTTTCTTGAAATACCTTATGTTAATATTCTTTTAATAAACTACTTATATTATGTATTAGTTTTATTTTCTTTTAATGTAGTCATACATGATTTAAGAGCTTCTTTCCAATTTCTAATAGAAATATTAAAATTAGATTGTATCTTATTGCATTTTAATACAGACCATTTTGGTCTGATAGCTGCAGTAGGATATTGTTCACTAGTTATTGGAACTACTTTACATTCGTAGCCAGACTCTTTTACAATTTCCTTTGCAAAATCATACCATGAACATTGTCCTTCATTAGTGAAATGATATATACCTGTATATTCTATCCTTTCAAAGTTATTCATAATAGTACGAATAGCTAATGCCAAATCGGCAGCATATGTTGGAGATCCTATTTGGTCAGATACCACGCTAATTTCTTTCTTCTCTTTGGCAAGTTTTAGTATAGTCGATAGAAAATTATTTTTAGAAGTAGAATAAAGCCAAGCAGTACGTATAATGATATACAAACATTTTGAGGCTATAATCTCTTTTTCACCAAGTAATTTTGTTCTTCCATAGGTGTTTTGAGGAGAGGTTGCTGTCTTCTCATCTAAAGGAACTTTGCCTTTCCCATCAAAAACATAGTCTGTAGATATATGTATAAGCAAACAATCATTGTCGTGAGCTACTCTCGCAAGATTTCCTACGGCTGTAACATTTATCAGTTTAGCCTTTTCTTCCTCATCTTCTGCTTTATCTACAGCCGTATAAGCTGCACAATTAATAATTGTATCAATATCATTTTCTTTTACGAAATTTGATATATCCTCAATTTTAGTAATATCTAGCTCTTTGTGACCTGTGTAGAAAACTGTATCAAGATTTGTACTACCTATATTTCTAAGTTCAGAACCAAGTTGACCATTGGAACCTGTAACTAAAATATTTGCCATAAATATTTAAAAATTAATTATTTAGATTAGAATTTTTCACCATTAATAATTCGGCACAAAGGTAGTGTTTTCAATTAATTAAAACAATAGTTACATTGACATATTTATTTTTAAAAAAAATAGAGCTGTAAAAATTATATTAATAAGCGTTAAAAGTGATTAATGTGACATATTGTCATTACTATTGAATCAGATTTAATCTAAAATATAATGGCATAGCTATTGTATATTGGAGAATGTTGTTCCGAAACTTAGGAATACATGGAAAATATGTAAAATTTAAAATATAAATTATTATGGCTAGTGGAAAAATAGGTGTTTCAACAAAGGATTTATTTCCTATTATCAAAAAATTTCTTTATTCAGATCACGATATTTTTTTAAGAGAAATTATATCTAATGCTGTCGATGCTTCTCAAAAATTAAAAACTCTAGGAATGTCTGGAGAATTCAAAGGGGATGTTTCTAATTTAAAAGTGAGTGTTAAAACTGACAAAAAAGCATCTACTTTAACTGTTTCAGATAATGGTATAGGTATGACAATGGAAGAGGTTGACAAATACATTAATCAAATTGCTTTTTCAGGTGCAGAGGAGTTTTTAGAAAAACACAAAGATGATGCAGCTACTATTATAGGACATTTTGGATTAGGTTTTTATTCTGCTTTTATGGTAAGTGAGAAAGTAGAAATAATTACAAAATCATATAAAGACGATTCTAAAGCAGTAAAATGGAGTTGTAAGGGAGAAACAGAATACACTCTTGAAGAAACAGAGAAGTCAGAAGTAGGTACTGATATCGTAATGTATATAAGTGAAGACAATAAAGAATTCTTAGAGGATAATAAGATAAATGAATTGTTGACTAAATATTGTAAATTTCTTCCTATAGAAATAGTTTTTGGTAAGAAAAAGGAATGGAAAGATGGTAAGGAAGTAGAAACAAGTGAAGATAATGTAATAAATAATGTAAATCCTGCTTGGACTCGCAAGCCAGCTGAACTAGAAGAAAAAGATTATAAGAATTTCTATCGTGAGCTATATCCAATGGCAGAGGATCCTCTTTTCCATATTCACTTAAATGTAGATTATCCTTTCAATTTAACTGGTATATTATATTTCCCAAAAATTAGTAATCAATTTGAAATACAGAAAAATAAGATACAATTATATTGTAATCAAGTATTTGTTACTGATCAAGTTGAAGGAATTGTTCCTGAATATTTAACTTTGCTTCATGGTGTTATAGATTCTCCAGACATTCCTTTAAATGTATCTCGTTCTTATCTACAAAGCGATAGAAATGTTAAGAAAATATCTAATCACATTACTAAGAAAGTAGCTGATAGTTTAATGGATATTTTTAAAACTTCTAGAGAAGAATATGAAAATAAATGGGAAGACTTAAAAGTTTTTATTCAATATGGAATTCTATCAGATGAAAAATTTGGAGAACGTGCTAAAGACATAGTTTTACTTGAAAATACTGATAAAAAATTCTTTACTTTAGAGGATTACGAAAAGCTTGTTAAAGAGAATCAAACAGATAAAGATAAGAATGTGATTTATCTTTATACTACAGATGTGGCTGAACAATACACCTACATAGAGGCAGCTAAGGCTAAGGGATATGATGTATTGGTAATGAATGGACAATTAGATACTCATTTTATTGGCTGGTTAGAACAGAAAAATCCTAATCATAAATTTGCTCGTGTGGATTCAGATGTTATAGATAATATTATTAAAAAAGAGGACATCAAAAAGACAAGCTTATCTGAGACAGAACAAGACGAAATGAAAGTTGTATTTAATGCTATGCTTCCAAAGAAAGGTTATATGGTTAATTTCGAAGCTTTAGGTGAAGAAGCTGAACCTGTTGTTATAACTCGTTCTGAATTTATGAGAAGAATGAAGGAGATGTCTAAACTTAATCCAGGTATGGGATTTTATGGACAAATGGACGATCAAATGACCTTAGTCGTAAATACAGATCATAAATTAGTTAAAGGTATTTTGGAAGACCAAAAATCTAAGATAGGAAGCGAAATTAAACCTCTTGAAGAGGAAATAGCTGATACTATTGCTAAAAATACTGAAATAAATACTTTAAATAAAGACAAAAAAGATGAGGAAATTCCTCAAGTAGATAAGGATAGAAAAGCTGAAAATGACAAACACATAGATGAGCTTAAGAAAAATCGTGATGCTATACTTGAGAAATACGCTAAAGATAATAAGATAGTTAGCCAATTAATTGATTTAGGTTTATTAGCAAATGGACTTTTAAAGGGTGAAGCTTTGGATAAGTTTGTAAAACGTAGTGTAGATCTTATCAAATAAATATAATAAATGATTTGTTTTTGATAAAAAAGATAAATATCTTTGATACGATAAGATTATGTAAAATTAAAACTAATTTACTATGAAAAAGTATGTTTGTACAGTATGCGGATATGTATACGATCCAGAAGTTGGTGATCCAGATAATGGAATTGCAGCAGGAACTTCTTTTGAATCTCTTCCAGATGATTGGGAATGCCCATTATGTGGTGTAGGTAAAGAAGATTTTGAAGTAGAAGAATAGATTATATAACTAAATTGTTATTTAAATTAAATAAAAAAGTCCGAAATTAAATTCGGACTTTTTTTTTATTCTGCAGGAGCTGTATATACTTTTGGATACATAGAATCCCACCATTCTGGTCTATCTTGAAGCCATTTTGCAAACCAGGCCATAATTGTTTGATGCCACAAATCTCTTTTCTTATAATCTCTTATTATATGATTCTGTCCATCAATTTGAACATATTCAACTTTACGATTTAATACCTTAAGAGCATTGAATAATTGTATACTTTCTCCTATAGGAACATTAGTGTCAACTGTACCTTGAAGTAGAAGAAGAGGAGTATGTATACTATCAGCAGCAAATAATGGACTTTGTTTTACATAAAAGTCAGGATTATTCCAAGGATAACTACCAGCAGCTGCTATTGTATTATATCCAACACCCCAATATCCTTCTCCCCAATAACTAGCTATATTACTTATTCCAGCATGGGATACAGCTGCAGCAAAGATATCTGTCACTGTTTGAAGATACATGGTCATAAATCCTCCATAAGATGCTCCTATACAACCTATCTTATTTTTATTTATAAATTCATGGTCTTTACATACTTTTTTAACTCCTTCTATAATATCGTTTGCTGTCCATTTACCATAGGCATTAACATGGCGAGCAGAAAATTCTTGTCCATAACCAATTGTGCCACTTGGATTTATTACATATACTACATAATCGCGTGATGCAAATATTTCTGAACTATAATAGAAATCCATTAATCTAGGACTGGGGGTAGTTCCACCATAATAGTAAACAATCATAGGATATTTTTTGTTTTCATCGAAATCTGGAGGAGTACATAGAGTTCCATATATTGTAGTACCATCCTTAGATTTGAAATTATACTCTCTATATTGACCAAGATTAATTTTGTCAATTGTACTTTTCATCGGAGCCGAATACAATTTAGATTTGAGACTAGATATATCATATTGAAATGCCCGAGTTGAATAAGTCATTCCTACTCCCGTATAAGCAGCTTGGTGAGAGTTGTTTGCAATACTAAAGCTACGTATCATATCTACGTTGATAGGAAGCTTGTGCCATGAATGTTTTGCCGTATTATATCTATATATGTTCTCTAAATCTTTATCATTGGCTTTGAAATATATGTTATTATCATACTTATTCCAGGTAAGGAAGGAAATAGAAGGATTCAAGTCTCTACTTATAGGGATAATTTGTAAGTTTGATAAATCCATTATATAAGCTTGTGAATCAAAGGCATTAGCTATGGGATGATTACCACAATTCTTACCTATTTTACCAAAAGCTTCAGGTCCACCTGTAAGTAATATTTTTTTACCATCTGGGGAATAAGCAGCACTATTCATATAAGAATCTCCAGCAACCAAAGTATCAGTTTTAAAGCTTTCCAAATCTAGTTGAATCAAAAAGTTTCTAGTAAATGGAAATACATGTATATCATTTACATTATACATATAAAGAAGTTTCTTTCCATCATATCTAATATCTTGGAGATTTGTAGAATGATATCCGAATGTTATTCTTTGGCTTACACCTGTATCTACATTGTACATGCTTAAAAAACGTCCTTCTCTAGAACCTGGAAGTCTATCCATTCTACCTGCAATACGATGTACTGGACTCTTACTTCGAGGAGCTGATTCATGAGCTGTTAAAATGAGAACTTTTTCATTTGGAGACCAAGAAAATTCTTTGCTAGGAAGAGCGTTTATTATTCTTTCTTCATTTAGAGTTTCTGGGTCTATAGTATATACATCATATTTGTCATATCCGTTATTTAGTACATAGTATAAACTATTACTACTTGGCATCCATTTTAAATTTCTATCGCTACGATCTACCAACAAGGTTTTATTATTTTTGGTTAATGATAATACCTTATATGAATTTGAATGGTTTACATCAGTCATATTTTTATATAGAGTAAGTAGATACTTTCCATTTGGAGACACTTGAGCATCTATTACTCTATTCCCAAATACCGTATTGTAAAGGGCATAACGCTGTTTTAAATCTATGCCCTGTACTATTTTAATATCTTTATTAGGAACTAATAATTCGCATCTTAAAGAGGAACTAATATCTTTGTCTGGAGATGCCAATAACTTTATAATAATAGAATATTTATGTTCTGCTTGCATTTCAAAAGGAATAATAATAGAACTAGCTTCACTAGTTTCCTCTGTTTTTTTATCCTTAAGCTTTTTGTTATCTATATATACAGATAGTATATTTGGAGAACTTATTTTTAAAGAAGCTTTTACATAATTTTGTGAAATGGCATCAAATTCTATGATGTAAGCTTGATATTTTTGAGTTTTATTACTCAAGTTTAATTCATTCTTATCATTTACTGAACATATATTAACAGCTTTATTTATATCTGTATTAATATAAGTATCTAGTAACATGGAAACATTATATTTGTTGCCCTTCATATTTACAGTATCTACTAGTACAGGTTTCTCAATAGATACAGGATTACTTACTTTATATCTTTTTACAATATTTTGAGCTTCGAGGGAGAAACTTAAAAAAATAGACAATAAGGTGATAATAAAAAATTGTTTCATAAATTTTGTTTTTAGTTACTATAAAATAAATCCCTTAACTAAATACAAAAATATGTAATTTTTTTTGATTTAGCTCCATTAAATTTTATCTTTGTATAGAGTTATTTTATAAGAACAAAGTTTCGAATTTAATAATGTACAGAACTTATAATACCAAAATAAGACTATATGAAGAAAATAGGTGTTCTTTCAGATACACATAATTCTATTGATGAGAAGGTGATAAAATTTTTTAAGGATTGTGATGAAGTATGGCATTCTGGTGACATTGGAGATATAAAAGTTGCTGATAAATTAGAAAAATTGTTCAATTTTAAAGCTGTTTATGGTAATATTGATGGATATGATATTAGATTAAGATATCCTAAGGTCAAAATATTTGAATGTGAAAATGTAAAAGTTGTTCTCACTCACATAGGTGGTTATCCAGGAAGGTATGATAGGAGTATTTATCCTATTTTAATATCTGAGCATCCGAAACTCTTTATCTGTGGTCATTCCCATATTACAAAGGTTATGTATGACAAACATTTAGAACTACTGCATATAAATCCAGGTGCAGCTGGACTATATGGTATACATAAAGTTAGAACAGCTATAAGATTTGAAATCAATAATGATAGGATAGAAAATTTAGAAATATTGGAATTTGAGAGAAAGTTCACAGAGAATAATGATTAATAGAAATAAATTATAAAATATATGAAAAGACTATGCATTGTGGTATTATTATTAATGGTTGTATTCAATAATAATGTAAAATCCCAAAATTTAAAATCTATAAGAAATGAGAGTATAAAATATCAGAGATTGATGTCTATGCTGGATGTTATGTATGTAGATTCAGTAAATTTACATCAACTTACAGAGAAAGCTATTGTAAGCGTACTTGCTAACCTTGATCCTCATTCTGTTTATATTTCAAAAGAAGAGGCTGATGAGATGAATGAACCTTTAGAAGGTGGTTTTTATGGTATAGGAATACAATTCTCTATGATAAGAGATACTTTAGTTGTTATGGATGTAGTAGCTGGAGGTCCATCTCAGAAATTAGGCATGTTACCGCATGACAGAATTATAGAGATAGATGGTGAGAATGTAGCGGGTATACATATGTCCAATAAAGGTGTCAGATCCAGATTAAAAGGAGAGAAAAATTCAGTTGTAAATTTGATGATATTACGTAATGGGGAAAAAATTCCATTTAAAGTAAAAAGAGATAAAATCCCACTTACAAGTATAGATGCTGCATATATGATAGATGATAATATAGGATATATTAATATTTCTAGATTTGCAGCTACTACTATAGAAGAATTTGAAACTGCTCTTAGAAAATTGATAAGTCAAGATATTAAAGATTTGATCATTGATTTGCAGAGCAATGGAGGAGGTTTTATGAAAGCAGCTGTGGGTATTGCTGATCATTTAATGACAGGAGAAAAACTTGTAGTTTATACTAAAGGAAGAGCTGATGGAAGACAAGATTTTATTGAAAAATATAATGGTTTATTTGAACACGGTAGAGTTGCTGTACTTATAAATAGTCACTCGGCCTCTGCTAGTGAAATTTTATCTGGTGCTGTGCAAGATTGGGACAGAGGAATTATTGTTGGAAGACGATCCTTCGGTAAAGGTTTAGTTCAACGTCAATATCCTTTAACAGATGGTAGTATGGTAAGAATTACTACTGCTCATTATTACACTCCTTCTGGTAGATGTATTCAAAAAGCATATACTAAAGGAGATGATTTGGATTATGAGTTAGAAGTGTATAAACGTAATTCAGAATTAGTAAATGCAGATAGTATTCACGTTATAGATTCTTTAAAATATAAAACACTTGTACTAGGACGTACTGTTTATGGAGGTGGAGGAATTATTCCTGATCTCTTTGTTCCCATTGATACAAATATAAATTATAGGTATTCAAACTTTTTATCAGCTAAGAATGTTGTTGGAGATTTTGTAACATCTTATGTAGATAAAAACCGTAGTAACTTGCTAAAAAAATATAAAACTTTTGAAGACTTTAATAAGAATTACGAGGTTAGCTCTAGTATGATAGAAGAATTAATTGCTAAGGGTAAGAAAGCAGGAATTAATGCTGAAAGAAAATTTATAGATCCAGTTATTCCAACAATTAAATTGACTATTAAAGCTATTGTTGCTAGAACTCTGTGGGGTACTGATAAGTTTTTTATAGTAAACAATAGAGATAATGACGTATTAAAAGCTGCTGTGAAAGCCTTTAAAGATGGGAGTTATGAAAAAATATTAAAGTCTCAAAAATAGTATAGGTATAAATAGAAGGAGGAATATGGAAACGAATAAGCCATTAGCCGAGAGAATGCGCCCAGTTAATCTTGAGGAATATGTGGGTCAAAAGCACTTGGTCGGTAAAGGTAAAGTTTTACGTAAAATGATAGATAGTGGAGTCGTGTCCTCATTTATAATGTGGGGCCCTCCCGGAGTTGGGAAAACGACACTTGCTATGATTATGGCAGAACAGCTTAAGCGTCCTTTTTATGTATTGAGTGCTATTAGTTCTGGAGTTAAAGATGTGAGAGATGTAATTAAAAAAGCTCAAAGTCAAACTTTTTTTAATTCTCCAAATCCCATTCTATTTATAGATGAGATACATCGTTTTTCAAAATCTCAACAAGATTCATTGTTGGCCGCTGTGGAAAAGGGGATAGTTACACTTATAGGTGCTACTACTGAAAATCCTTCTTTTGAAGTAATTTCGCCTTTATTATCACGTTGTCAAGTTTATGTGCTAAAGGCTTTAGAGAAATCAGACTTAGAAAATCTTATAGATAGGGCCATTAGTACTGATTACTTTCTACTATCTCAACATATTGTGCTAAAAGAAAAAGATGCTCTAATAGCCTATAGTGGAGGAGACGCTCGAAAAGTATTAAATATTCTTGAGTTAGTGACAAATTCTTTAAGTGAAGCTAATTCTGTTGTAGATAATGAACTAGTTCATAAAGTTTTAGAAGAGAATCCTTTAATGTACGACAAAGATGGAGAGCAACATTATGACATTATATCAGCCATGATTAAATCTATTCGTGGAGGAGACCCAAATGCAGCTTTATACTATATGGCTAGGATATTAGAAGGAGGGGAGGATCCCAAATTTATTGCTAGGAGATTAGTCATCTCTTCCGCTGAAGACATAGGATTAGCTAATCCTAATGCTTTATTATTGGCTAATGCATGTTTTGATGTGGTAAATAAAATAGGTATGCCTGAGGCAAGAATACCCTTGTCTGAATGTATAATTTATTTAGCATCATCTCCAAAGAGTAATTCAGCTTATTTAGCAATAAACGACGCTATCTCCTTTGTAAAGCAAACTGGAAATTTGCCAATTCCTTTACATTTGAGAAATGCTCCTACAAAACTTATGAAGGATCTTAGTTATGGTCTAAACTATAGTTATCCGCATAATTATACAGGTAACTTTGTAAAACAAGATTATATGCCTGAAAAGTATAAGACAGTTAAGTTTTATACTCCACAGAAAAACGTTCAGGAAATTAAATTAGACGAAAGATTAAAAAAATGGTGGGGATATTGATAAGCACAAAAGTTTAGAATATAACCCTATTGAAATATAATAAATAGAATAAAATTTAGAAATATATACTTATGAAAAAATTTAAGGATATTACAAATCAAGATATGTTCTTCCTTTTAGCCGGGCCATGTGCAATTGAAGGTGAGGATATAGCTTTTAGAATAGCAGAGAGAATTATAAAAATCACGGATAAACTCGGAATACCATATGTGTTTAAGGGTTCTTTTAGAAAAGCTAACCGTTCTAGGATAGACTCTTTTACAGGAATAGGTGATGAGAAAGCTTTAAAAATATTGGCTAAAATAAAACGAGAATTTGATATCCCTGTAATAACAGATATACATACAGAACAAGATGCAGTTATGGCTGCTGAATATGTAGATGCTTTGCAAATACCAGCCTTTTTATGTAGACAAACAGACCTATTAGTTGCAGCAGCAAAGACCGGACTAGAGGTAAATATCAAGAAAGGGCAATTCCTCGCCCCTGAATCTATGAAATTTGCAATTCAAAAGGTAAGAGATTCTGGTAATGATTCTGTGATGGTAACAGAACGTGGAACAACTTTTGGTTATCAAGATCTAATAGTTGATTATAGAGGTATCCCAGTAATGCAGAAATCTTGTGATTGTCCTGTTGTACTAGATATTACTCATTCTTTACAACAGCCTAATCAAGCAAGTGGAGTGACAGGTGGGCGTCCTGAATTAATAGAAACCCTTGCTAAGGCTGGTATAGCTGTAGGTGTTGATGGAATTTTTATAGAAACTCATCCCTATCCCTCTAAGGCTAAGTCAGATGGAGCTAACATGCTTAAATTAGATTATTTGGAAACTTTATTAACTAAACTTGTAAGTTTAAGAAATTGTTATAATTCACTATAAGTATTTGCTTTTAAAGTTTGTTTACATAGTTTTAAAACTTAAGAATTCTAATTTATTTATAAATTAGAATTCTTTTTAGTTATTTATTATGTGTCTTACTTTAATTCTTATAAAGCTTTTTATTAGCTATACTAGGATTATTATATATCTAAATCTATAATAGTAATACCAGCTCCTCCAAGTTGAACTTGTTCGTCTTTAGCATCAGATACTATAGGGTTAGATAATAAAAATTGCCTAATGGAGTAGCGAAGAGCTCCCGTACCTGTACCATGAAGGACTCTTAGCTGTTTTGTATTCAAAACTACTGCTTCATCAATTAATTCTGTCACTCTTTGTATAGCTTCCTCTGCTCTAAGACCACGTACATCTATTTCTGTTTTGAAATTAGAACGTTTACTCATCATTGTGTCAACATAGTTTGAAGATTTAACTTGAGGTTTATTTTTTATGACCTTTTTGGTTTCACTAGTAGAAAGTTTTCTAAGGCTTGAAGTCTTTACTATCGTTTTAAGATTACCAAGTGCTATAATGGCATTTTTTGCATCTACTTTTAGCACCTCTCCAATTTTATTATTGGGTAAATATACAAAATCTCCAGATCTTAGAGTAGAGTCATTCTCTTTACCTTTATTCTGGAAACTATTTATACGAGCTTTATCATTTTTAAAAGTTTGTATAGACGAAAGTTCCTTTTTATTTTTTTCTTTATTCTGCTTGTCTTTTTTTCTATTTTGTCTTTGCTGTAGAAGTTGTATCTTTCTTTGCAACTTTTCTTCTTCTTCGTATTTTTCTACTAGAAGTTTATTCCTTTGGTCTTCAAGTTCTTTTCTTAATTCCCTAGTCTTTTCTTTTTCAGCTTGATTTTCTCTTATAGACTTTATTGTTTGCTCTATAGTTTTATTTGCTGAGCTAATTATTTCTTCAGCCTCTTTCTTAGCCTTACTAATAATTTCTTTCCTCAGACTAGAAGTTTCTTCTAGTTCATTGTTATATTTATCTACAATTTTATCTAGCCTCTTTTCATTCTCATGTATTTTACGACGTTTTTCTTCCCAATATCTCTTATCTCTAGCAATATCTTTAAGATGTTTATCATAATCAATCTGTTCTTGTCCAATTTTAGAACTAGCATCCTCAAGTATATCTTTTGGTAAACCAATTTTTTTTGCTATTTCAAAAGCAAAAGAGGAGCCTGGTTTGCCTATTCTAAATTCAAATAAAGGGGACATTTTATTGCTATCATATAGCATTGCTCCATTTTCTATTCCTGAGGTTTCAGAGGCAAATAGTTTTAAATTGGCATAGTGAGTCGTGATGATTCCTTTAACTTTTTTTTGATTAAGCGATTTTAAAACAGCCTCTGCAATTGCTCCTCCCAAATTAGGTTCTGT
>Ga0172378_10001361_pt1 | contig 22526 bp, 20 predicted proteins | sample GrowelOW332metaG_FD_119755 | JGI IMG/M metagenome (GOLD analysis project Ga0172378, IMG submission 119755) | Groundwater microbial communities from an aquifer near a municipal landfill in Southern Ontario, Canada - Pumphouse #3_1 metaG | ecosystem: Environmental > Aquatic > Deep subsurface >... | reverse complement strand
TTTAATAAATGTATACATGATTGATAAGATGTTGATTTCTCAAACTTCTCATCTAATTTTATATCACATCTTGCAAAACCACCGTCAGGTACGCCAAAAAATTTTCTTAAACTATTAAATGACCCCCTACCCATTTCTTTACTATAGAAAGCTTGTGTATTATCTATTATTAAATTTTCATATTTATTTTTTAATAAACTTATTTGGTGACTACAGATTCCAAAATAATTATTATATACAATAAAATCTTCTTTATTAAAATTAATTTCCGGCATCAAATTTTTATTAATATGATAAAAATTAATATCGCATTTTTCTGATTTTATTGAATCCCAGACAAAACTGCATGTATAATATGGAACAAAAATTTTATTAATTTTATATGTACGTATAATATATCTTAGTGCATTTCTACCAGAATTAAATCCAATAGAATCATTTCTATTTAACCAATCTAATGAAAAATTAGCACATTCTAAACCAAAATACCCACCAATATCTTTCATAATAGGTATGATTTTTTAAATAATTTTACTTAAAAAGTATTGAATGTATACTTTGTAAAGCTAAATTTTTATCTTTATCATTTACAATAATTCCAATATTATTTTTAGAAGTGCCCATAGTAACCATAAGAGGTTCTATTTTATTACTTTTTAGAGTGGAAAATATTTTTTCTAAAATCAAATTATTGGAAATGTTTTGTCCTATTATTGAAATTTTAACAACATTTTCAATAATGGTAACATTTGCAATTGAATTAAATGATTTCAGTATATTTTTGTTTAAATAATTTGTTTTAATCGTGAATGTTACAGAAGTTTCAGATGTTGTTGCCATATCCAATGGCATATTATTTTCATCAGCAATAATTCCTAATTTAGCTATAAATCCAGCATTTTCAAACATATCTTGATTTTCAAAATGTAAAATTGAATATCCACTATCAGAAACAACACCTTTTACTCCATCCCCACAATAATCTGAATTTACTAAAGTTCCTTTAAAACTTTTATTAAATAAATTTCTAATTATTATATCAATATTATAATACGATGCACATATAGTTTTTGGATGTAATACTTTCGCTCCTGCTCTAGCCATTTCGGAGGCTGTATCTTTATTTAATTTATCCCACGAAATTGCATTCGGTATTAATCTTGGATCTGCAGACATTACACCATTTGCATCCGTCCATATTTCAACAATACTTGCATCTAATGCGATACCTGCAATTGAACCGCTAAAATCACTTCCACCTCTTCCAAGCAACATTATCTCATTATTTTTACCGCTTCCAAAAAACCCAGTCATAACAAAAACTGTTCCATTTTTTATACTTTCTGAGATTTTTTTAAATGCTTTTTTTGTCTTTTTAAAATCTACACTTGTTGAAAGATAACTACCATATGTTTTTACTAAAAATTTTGAATGTATTTTTTTTGTATCAACTTTATTTTCTTTAAGACATAATTCCATTAAATCGCTCGATAAATCTTCACCATAAGACAAAATATGAGCTTGCATTTTATCACTATAATCAGAAGTCAATAAAATTCCATTTAATATCTCTAATAATGCTGCAAATTTAGCATTTAAAATTTTAATATACTCATCTTTTAAAACTTCATCTTTAGTCAAATCAAACAAAATTTTAAAATGCCTATCTTTTATATTTTGAAATGTTTTATTTAATTCTTTCTTTTTTCTATTTTTAGCTAAAGCTAACATATTCAATAAAGTATCTGTCATTTTAGATATAGCCGATACAACAACAAAAGGTCTTTTATTTTCTTTTATCCTTTCCCTTATAACATCACAACAACTGTTCATAGTTTCAGCAGTCCCCATTGATGTACCACCAAACTTTAATACAACTATATCACTTTTTTTCATATTTTAACCTTATTTATCAATACAAAAATTATCTAAGTGTTTTAGAGATTATAAAAAAATATTTTAAAAGCAATAAATTTTATTTAAATTATAAAATTATTCAACATCAAGATATGAAGTCATATCAACACTTCTTATCAACTCGTCAAGTGTCGTTTCACCTTTTATAACTTTTCTAGCACCATCAATCTGCATAGTTATATAACCCTTTTTATTGAGATAATCCAATATTTCCATTTTCCTTGCTTCTCTAACAATCATATCATCCACTTGTTTATCAACATCTAAAACCTCAATAATAGCCGTTCTTTGTGCGTAACCCTTACCTTTACACTTGTCACAACCTGTACCCCTATATAAATGAGTAACATTTTCAACTTCTTCTTCGCCCAATACTCTAGTTAAAATTTTCTTTTCATCATCTGTAATCGGATACTCCTTCTTACAATAAGGGCAAATAGTTCTGGCTAATCTTTGTGCAACAATACAGATCAAGGAACCAGATAATAAATAAGGCCTAACTCCAATTTGCATTAACCTAGGAATTGCTGAAAAAGCATCATTTGTGTGCAATGAAGTATAAACTTGATGTCCAGTCATCGCTGCTTGCACAGCAGCAATTGCAGTTTCTTCATCTCTAATTTCACCAACAAGAATAACATTTGGATCCTGTCTTAATAAAGTTCTAATACCCTCAGCAAAAGTAACACCAATTTCTGGATTAATATTTGATTGCCTAATTAATGGTAAACGATACTCGACAGGATTTTCTAATGTCATTATATTTAAATCAATACTATTTATCATATTTAGTAAAGTATAAAGTGTAGTAGTTTTACCAGATCCAGTAGGACCAGTTAAGATTATAACACCATCAGGTCTTTTAACGCATCTTTGAATAATATGAATATTCCTTTCATTGAACCCTAATTTATCTAGTGATAATATAGATTGTTTCTCATCTAGAATTCTCATAACAATATTTTCACCAGCAACAGTTGGGTGAGAAGAAACCCTAAAATCTATATTTCTTCCTAAAATAGTACTTTGAATTCTTCCGTCTTGAGGTTTTCTTGTTTCTGCAATATTCATTCCAGCCATAATTTTAATTCTAACAGCTATTGAAGCCCAATATTTATTATGAAATGTTCTAATTTGCTCCATTTTACCATCAATTCTGTATCTGAGTCTTAAAAAGAAATCTTCTGGTTCAAAATGCAAGTCAGAAGCGCCACTTCTAACAGCATCAGTTAATAAAGCATCAACAAGACGCACCATAGGGCTTTTATAATTTCCTTGCATACTTTCTTGCTCACCGTATTCACTATTGCCACTTTCTATTTCTTTCAAAATACCATCTATAGACATTTCATAATCATAATACTTGTCTACAGCTCTCAAAATATCAGTTTCAGTAGCAAAAACAGGAACTATTCTAAAATTTGAAGGAAAAAATCTTTTTATTTGATCTAATGTTATAATATCATAAAGATCAGATATAGCAACGGTTATAGTACTTTTTGTAAAAGAAACTGGAATAACTTTATTTTGTATTGCAAAGCCCTTTGGAATTTTATGGACAAGCCTTTGATCTATAATTGAAGATTTTAAATCAAATTTCTCACTACCACTTTCAGCAGTTAATACTTCACCAAGCATTGAATCAGTAATAAGCCCCATCTTAACCAGAAAAGAACCGACACTTTCATTACTGTTTTTATCCCTTTTTTCTTTTAACGCAACATCGAGCTGATCTTTAGTAATAATTTTTTTAGTGATAAGTAACGTACTTAAGTCATTTTCAGACAACATGCCGTTATTTTCTCTATTTTCTTTATTACTTCTTTCTTGTTCCATAAATATTTAATGATTATTTCAATATGGCTTGCAATTGGGTTAACGCAATCAACAGGTCTAACAAATAAACTATAACATAAATTGGCGTAGTATCCCAAGCTTTTAACAATAAAGCTTTCTTCAATCTATCTTTGCCTATTTGTTTTTTAATCTCACTTATTTCTTCTTTTGTTTTTCCTTCAAACAAATCTTTTTGTTTTATTTTTTTAACAATCAAGTTTGGTTGAGCTTTTAAAGTTCTTTTTATAACTAAAAAATGCCATAAAAAATATATCATTAAAAACAAGCAGATAATCTTAGAAATAAATAAAAAACTAAAACTTTCAATTCTTCTTTGTAATAATAAAACAAGTATTCCAGGTAAAACGCCCCAAATATATAAAATCTCATTTAATTTTCCATTACCGCTCCATAATTCAGAAAGTTTTAAAGACACAGCTTTAGAAAATTTAGAATTTTTAGGGGTAAATTTATTAAATACATTTTTAATTTTATTTTTTAATTCACCTAAATTTTTCATAAAACACGATATTAGTTATTCAATTTAAATAGTAAATTATACTTTTTAAAATACAAGTTTTTTTAAAGGCATAAAATTATGCATTAATGGAACAATCAACGTAATGGGATTCTTGTAAATAAAATTTATAAAATTCCAATAAATTAAATTATAATTTTTACTTTTTATCAAAATTTCTATAAAAAATAATAAAAATATCAAATACCGATCGTAATATATTTATAAATTTATTAAATATATTGAAATTAATCATTTATATGATATAATACCCAGGATTTAATAATAATTATTATATTTTGAATATTAGTGATTTTTTTATTGGTGATTTTGAGTTAAACTTAGATGAATTTAATTTTATTTATGAGAATGTCGTTTTAAAAAATGAATTTTTGCAAAAAGAAATAAAAAATAAAGGCATAATTTTGCATCCGTTATGTGTTGAAAACCTTGACAATAATTCATTTGTTGATTTATGGAATAAATTCAACTATAAAGATAAAATATCAAAAATTGATATAACAACTCTAATAATTCCTTATGTGTTTAAAAATAACAAATTTGCATACTTTGAAATTATATTTATGCCATCAATAAAAAATAAATATTCAATTCTTATAAAATGTATTAATCCAAAACAAATAGAAAATTCAAAAATAGAAAATATTGAGAAAAATATCAAAGATTTTTTTGATGGCCTTTTAAAAACAAAACCATTTCGAGATGATATTAAATGTATTCTTGCTTATGATATTAATGACACTTATGAAGGTGTTGAAGGAACTTCTTTTTGTATTATAGACAGCATAGTAAAATATATAAAAAATCCTGATTATAAATTTAATAGTAATTTTAATCTAAAGGCTCTAAGAGAAATATATATTAAGAAATTACCTGATGATAAAATAAAAACAGGGGAAATATTAAATAAACAAGCTATAGCAAGCATAAATAAATTATGTACCAATTGTAAAAATATTGAGCTTAATTCAGAGATTTATGTCAGTTTATTTTTGGATTATAAAAAAGAAGAAACTAGAAGTTTAGAAGATAAAAAAAATAAAGAAAATAAAAATTTAAAGGAAAAAATGGAAAAAAATAAAATTATAGATATTGAAAGTAAAGAACTTGAAATAATAAAAGAAGAAACCATGGAGGATTTAAGGAAATTTAATAAAATAAATGATGAAACAAAAAAAATAGAATATAACAATTCAATTCAAGATGAATTAAATGAAATAAAAAATAAATTAAAAGAAAATTTTGATTTTGTAAGAGAAAAAATTAAAAACGGATACATAACAAATAATCATAATGTAAATTGTAATAATTCGGATATTATTGAATTCATAATAAAATTTAGTGATCAAAATCGTAAAATAATAATCCAACAGTCAGAAAAAGATAAAGAAAATATAAATTTTATTTTTATGAAAAATAAAGAAGAAAAAGAATATAAAATAGACTTTGAACTTTTAAGTAATGATGCGTTAACTATTATCAAATTTTTTATAAAAGATTTTGAACTTAAAAACAGAGGCGAATCTTGTGAATTTATTAAAGAGGAGGAATATAGACTATTAGAATCACAATTTATGGGAGAAATTATTAATAACCCTCAGGAAAAAGTTGATAATATCTGCAGAGAACAATCTGACAATGAACTCGAGGAAAAAGAAACAATATATGAACCAGTTAGTAGACCAGGCTCACCAATTAATATAAATAAAGAATTAGATGTTGGTCAGAGTCTTAAATGGCAGCAAATTGAGATTGCTCGACAGGAAAAAACAAACGTAAATAACAATGATTTAAATCATTTTTAAATGATAAAATTATTTTATATTTAAGACATCTTTTTGTTTTTTATTTAACTCTTTAGTACCTTCTAAAGCTAGTGAATACATTTCATTTAACCTCTCGATACTAAATGGTTTTCCTTCTGCAGTTCCCTGAACCTCAATAATTTCACCATTATTGTTGATAATAAAATTAGTATCGACTTCAGCATTACTATCTTCTTCATATTCTAAATCTAAAATAGTATTACCTTTATAAATTCCACACGAGACAGCAGATATCATACTTTCAATTGGATTAGTCTTTATAATTTTATTTTTCAATAAATTTTGTACAGCTAAATATAAAGCGACGTAACCGCCAGTAATCGATGCACATCTAGTACCACCATCAGCTTGTAAAACATCACAATCAATTATAATTTGTCTTTCACCAAGTAATTTCATATTCATGCAGCTTCTAAGAGACCTTCCAATTAGTCTCTGAATTTCAACTCCTCTACTATTTGGTTTTCCAGTAGAAACCTCTCTTTGAATCCTATTCTGAGTTGCTCTTGGTAACATACTATATTCAGCAGTAACCCAACCGCCCTTGCCAGTATTTTTCAAAAACATAGGCAATTTTTCTTCCACTGTAGCTGTACACAAAACTTTTGTATTACCACACGAAATAATGCAAGAACCTTCAGCATACCTGTTGACATTTGCTTCGATAACAACGTCTCTTAATTCGTTTCTTTTTCTTCCTGAAACCCTACTCATTTTAAACCAATATATTTTTGTAAACGCGTATTAAGTTATAACTATAAAATTAATTTTTCAAGAAAATAAATACAATCTTTTTAAAGATTTTATTAAAAAATAATAAAAATTGTTTGTAAAATACTATTCATCAATTTTTAATTAATTACAAATAATATCAAAATTAATATTATCTATTTAATTAATACCTTGGATTTTTCTTGAATTCCTAATAAAATGGAATTATCCCCATTTTCTTTTTTATCGCTACTAATACCACCAAGAATATTTATTTTTGATGTTACGTCACTTTGAACTGGAATATTACTTTGAATTGAATTATCTTTAACAATATCACTTTTAACTGAAATAACTTTAGTGTTATAAAGTGTTACTTCTTTACCAATATTGGTAATTTCAATAAAATTATTTACGTCTTTTTTTAAAGAGTCGGATAAAATTCTAAAATCTTCTGAATTTGGATTTAGACTTTCAATCTTTTTTATATTTTCTTGCATTCTTTTAGCACGAGAAATTCTATCACCTTTGATTATTTCTTTTAAAGTTTCTTCTCTATTTTTTTCGATATCATCTTTCAAATTGGAATCAGTTGCATCTTGTCCGAAACATAATCTTTTAGCTTCAACAGCTAAATGTAACGCTAGATCATATTTATATCTTTCTTCTTCTGAATCAATAGCTAATATTTTTTTATTAAAATCTATTAAATAATTTTTCAAATTATTGTCTTTTGATTTTTCTCGTTCTTTGATATTACTAAAGCCATCTTTATCTATTGATATATCAATAGGCCAAGCTGGATTTACATCAACAATTCTTCCGTTTTTTCTTTCTTGATTTATTAATTCTACTAAGCCTTTAATTCCAGTCTTTGAAAAATATTCTCCTTTAGAATTAAAACCTTCGAATTTTTCACTTTCTTTTATTTCTTCCGGTGGTATGTGATAAATTTCTGGACCATGTGACACAGTATAATTTGTTTTTAAAGCTAATTTTTTCTGTAAAGCAAAATCATTTTGAGTAGTAATTCCAAATATATCAGCATAATTAGAATCGATTTTTCCGTTATTCTCTTGTATAAAATTATCTACTCTATCATATTCCAAAGCTTTAGACATTTCTTTTGAAAATTCATCAGCATTACTAATTTTATTCTTAAATTCATGAGAAGTAATTTCTAAATCATAATCAGCTGTAATTGGATGGTGTCTTAGTTCTTGATTACTAGAAATGTCATAGATGAATGATATACATTCTCTGCTAAAAGAATCATAATTTTCATTCTTTAAATCAGCGCTTGAAACTTTATCACTGTCGACAAATTTCTGAAGTTCTCCAGCTTTAATATCCAAATATGATAAAACTTGAATCTTTTCTAAATTTTCTAATTTATCTTTCGATTTTTCGACTGTAATTTTGTTATCTTTATCCTGTAATACTCTGTAAATGCCGTCATTTTTTTTAATATAAAAGCTGGGTTTATCATTTCTATCTGCCAAATCGTAAAATAATTGATATTCTCTTTTGTCAACTAACACCTTAAAATCGGTTGGATATGCAATACTCATAACATGGTCAACAAAATCTTGTGTAATTCTAGTGGAGTCATTTGCTTTAATACCTTCTACAAAATCCTCAAAGTTTAATATACTTTTTGCTTTTATATCAACATCTTCAACATCAATAAGCCTTTTTTGCTCTTCAAGACTAACTGGTTCTTCTTTTAATTTTTTTAATTCACTTTCCCGTTTTTTACTTAATATCGGTGCTGCGGGTACATAACCCTCTAATGGTCCAAATTCTGAAGATTTACCTTTTGTAAATATTAATTTTCCCCTTCCTCCCTTTGCAAAAATATTTTTAGCCGCACCATTAATACCACGAAAACAAACTAAAGAATTTTCTTGTTTGCAAACCTCTTTAATTTCATTATAATGTGGTTCAAAAATATTACTGCTTTCCATTAATTACTACAAATTATTTAATTACATGTTATATGATAAAGAGGAAATGTTAGCATTTTTATCGCTAGAATTTTCATTACTTCTTTCTTTTTCTAATATTTCTTTTATTTTATCAATATGTTGTTTTGCCCTTACACTATTAGGTCTATTTATACTTCTCTCACCGTTTCTCAACCTTCTATCAGCCGCCTCAGGAGTTTCTTTATTTTTTGTTTTATCTTCTTTATCTAACTTATCCATTTTATATTAAACATAATTAAATATAAGTAAAAGTTTAAACAAACACGTTAACAAGTCAATACAATAAGACCATTTATAACTAATTAATTTTATCAACAATATATTATGATTATACTAGTCCTTTAATTATGTCTTCTTCACTTCCAGGTAGTAATTTAAGTACTGGAATTTCAATAGTTGTATATGCACCAGGTTCAACTCTCATACAAGCCCTTGCATATGCTACCATTGTCTGTGCAGTTAAAGCTGGACTATTTATTCTCATATCAAATTTAACTAATTGATTATCTGTAGCACTTGAAGAACCTTTTCTGGTTATGCAAACACCATGTCCCATATCAATGACATCTTTTATATTATCAACCTTTATAAATCTCGTCTCATCATTTATGAAGTAACTATCATTTTTTATTTCTTTACATATTTCATCAAATTTACTGCCTTCCTCAGTTTCTAAATACACTACCCTTCTATGAATACCATCGCCAACAGGCATAGTCATAACCATCGCATCAAGTACACCTTTTTTAGATTTAGCAACAACAGAATGTCCCAAACTCATACCTGGACCAAAATTTGTAAACGTTATTCCAGAAGGAATTGTTGCTTTTAATAATGCTCTAATTGTTGAATCAATTCCTGGGTCCCAACCACAGGCAATTATTGCCTTTGATTCATTTTTTTTAGCAATTCCATTTAATTTCATCTTTAAATCAAAAATATCAGAATGTATATCAAAGCTATCAACAGTATTAATCCCTTTCTCCAATATCTCTTTTGAAAATTGTTCAACGTTTCTTGATGGAACACAAAGCAAAGCAACATCAACCAATCCAAGTTTATCAATTTTATCAACCACTTTTTTATTCTTAAGTTCACATGGGATATCTTTAGCATCTCTCCTAACTACGCCAGCTAATTCCATATCATAAGATGACTCAATAGCTTTTATAGCATATTTACCGAGATTCCCATATCCAATTACTGCAACTTTGATTTTATTCATATAGTTTTACTTCATAATTATATTAAAATTAATACTAAATTAAAAAAAATAATTGTAAATATAAATTAAGGACTACTAATTAATATTAATTTTATAGTATTAATATTTTTAATGTTTACTTTTTATTTTTAAATTATATGATTTTATTTTGTTAAATAAATATTATATAAATGTCTTTAACTTGTGGTATTGTGGGGCTACCAAATGTTGGAAAATCAACCCTATTTAATGCATTAACTCAAACAGCAAAAGCAGAAGCTGCTAATTATCCTTTTTGCACAATAGAACCAAATATTGGTAGAGTTTGTGTAAACGATGAAAGATTAGAAAAACTTGCAAAAATTGCAAATTCAAAACAAATAGTTCCAACACAAATAGAATTTTGTGATATAGCTGGTTTAGTTCGTGGTGCAAGTAAAGGTGACGGACTTGGAAATCAATTTTTATCACATATTAGAGAAGTTGATTGCATTGTTAATGTTGTAAGATGTTTTATTGATGAAAATATCACACATGTTGAGAATACTATTGATCCAATTAGAGATCTTGAAATAATTGAAACTGAACTTGTTTTAGCTGATCTTGAAAATTTAGAAAAAAGACTTCCAAATCTTGAGAAAAAGGCTAAAAATGGAGATAAAGAACTAGTTGAACAAGTTAACATAATTAAAAAAATCTTACCACTTTTGGAAGCTGGAAAACCGGCAAGAGAATATAAACCGACAAAAGATGAAGAAAAACAATACAAAATGTTACAATTATTAACATCAAAACCGGAATTTTTTGTTTGTAATGTTTCTGAAAGTGATATTTTATCTGGTAATGACCTTACAAAAAAAGTTGAAGAATACGCTAAATCAAAAGGTAGTATTGCAACAATAATTTCTGCGAAAGTTGAATCTGAAATTGCGGTTCTAGAAGACAAAAATGAAAAAATCGAATTTTTGCAAGCGTTGGGTTTAAAAGAAACTGGACTTGATAAAATTATAAAGATTGCCTATGATTTTTTAGGACTTGCTACTTTTTTCACAGCTGGAGAAATGGAAAGTAAGGCTTGGACTGTTAAAAAAGGAAGTTTTGCACCTCAATGTGCAGGTGTTATTCATACTGATTTTGAGAGAGGCTTTATAAAAGCTGAAACAATTTCTTATGAGGATTATATTAAATATAATGGTGAAGAAGGATGCAAAAACGCTGGAAGATTAAGAATTGAAGGAAAAGATTATATAATGAGTGATGGTGATATCTTCCATTTTAGATTTAATGTGTAATTAATTTTATTATTTTATTAATAAATAAGGTAAGTGTTATGGACAAACTTTTTCAATTTTTGTTAAATGTTTTTAACACTTTTATTCAATTATTTATAGAAAGTATTCAACATTTGATGGATCTATTGAATCATTTCTTAAAATAATTTATATTCTATTAAAATTTTATATTTTATTAGGGGATTTTAAAATATAGAATTTTTGTGTCAAGTTTCAATAAATCATTATAAATGAATACAATTATTTAGCATAATTTAAAATACATCACCAGATTTTATAAACATAAGTTCTCCATTACTTTTTTGAAGAATTAGTGTTCCATCATTATCTATATTTTTAAATATACCATCAACTCCATTTACCACTATCATATCATTTAATTTATAACAAGATTCTAGCCACCTATTTCTTATAGTTTTAAAACCGTAATTTTGCCATTCATTGAACAAATTATTGAAACTATCTAAGAATTCTTTTAAAAGTTCATATCTTTCTACAATAATATTATACTTTAGTAATGAAGTTGCACTAAATAATACGGTATCCGGATATGAATTTATATTAACGCCTATTCCTATTACTAGATTTTTAGATGACAGATCAAGTTCAAGCAACATTCCACAAATTTTCTTTTCATTTAATAAAATATCATTGGGCCATTTTGAAACAATTGAATTGTTTTTATCTTTATTAAATTTTTGAATTGCATATCTCATTGCGACACTTGATAAAAATGATAATTGACTATAATCAAGATTTTTGTTGCTAGCTTTTAAAAGTATTGAAAAATATAGATTCCCATTATTATCACTATTCCAAACCCTGTTACCCTTCCCTCTTCCATTTGTTTGTTTTTGTGTAATAACAATTGAATTTTCACTAAATGCCTTTACGGCATTCATGGTCGTATCAACTTCATTGTACTCATAAATATTATAGGTCAAATATTTAATTTCATTAATAATTTTCATAAAATTTTAAACCTCAATAAACTTTATATAATTCTTAACGTTATCTTTATTATTTAAACTAAAGTATCATCACCTTTTTTATTAAACTCAATATTTAAATGTTTATATGCCTTATGAGTAATTATTCTCCCTCTAGGAGTTTTATTTATAAATCCTTGTTGAATTAAAAATGGCTCAATTGTATCTTCTATTGAATCCCTTTCTTCAGACAAAGCCGCAGAAATTGTATCAATACCAACTGGTCCACCATCATAATTGTTAATTATAAATGTTAAATATTTTATATCGGATGAATCTAAGCCAAGATTATCAACATTTAATCTTGCAAGTGCTGTTTTAACTATATCTAAATCTATACTTTCTTTTTTTGCAACAATTGCAAAATCTCTAACTCTCTTCAATAGCCTTATAGCAATTCTTGGAGTTCCTCTGGACCTTTTTGCAATTTCTAAACTTGCATCATTTTGTATAGGCATTTTTAATATTATAGCATCTCTATTTACTATTTCTTGCAGTTCAACATCAGAATAAAAATTTAATTTTAATGGTATTCCAAATCTATCTCTTAAAGGGTTTGAAAGTAAACCAAGTCTGGTCGTTGCACCAACTAAAGTAAATTTTGGTAGATCTATTTTTATTGTTCTAGCAGCTGGACCTTCACCTATCATAATATCTAATTTAAAATCTTCCATAGCAGAATATAAAACTTCTTCAACAGAAGGATTTAATCTATGAATTTCATCAATAAAAAGGACATCATTTTGTTGTAAATTTGTTAATATAGCCGCCAAATCACCAGCCTTTGTAATTATAGGTCCAGATGTACCTTTAAATCCAACACCTAATTCATGAGCTATTATTTGTGATAATGTGGTTTTTCCGAGTCCCGGAGGCCCATAAAATAATGTATGATCTAAATTATCTTTTCTAATTTTTGCAGACTCTATGAATATTTGTAAATTGCTTTTTATTATACCCTGACCTATAAAATCTTTCAAATATAAAGGTCTTAATACATTTTCCAATGCATTATCACTATCATTTTTATTTTTATCTTTAATTATGTCTGACATTTTTATACCATTTTAAAAAGCTGGAAAAGTAAATAATCTCTCTAAAACTGGTAAATATCTAAATATTGTTGTAATTATTAGGGCTAAACTTAGAATTGCTCCTGGATAAATTAAAAAATATTCAACTAATTTAGATTTGCTTATTACAATATTCCCTTTTCTAGGAGCTTCTACATAATTTTGTTGGTAAAATTTAGCTGGGATAAATAAATCACTAATGTTTTTTTCATAATCACCAGTGATTTTAATATTAAAATACAGTCCATTATCGGTTCTTCTAATATTATATATATAAGTATCTTTTAAATTGATTTCTCTAAAATTTTCAGATTCTCTTTTTGGAGTGCTTTCGGTAGCCATAAAATTAACTAGCTCTCTATTCATACTGCTTACCTCAAAAATTATTAATCCTTTTTAAAGCTTCAGTTATAAGACTTTCTATAACTATATCACTTCTTTCATTAAGAATATTAGAAATAATATTATAAGCAAGATTTTTTTGATAACCAAGATTTTCAAGAGCTGATAATGCATCATCTAATTTTTTATCAATATCCCCTGTAATTTTTGTTATTTTAATATTTGATGTTGAAATAAATATACCATTTTTATCTAAAACTTTTCTTAAATTTTTTAACTCTGTTATTATCCTTGAAGCAACTTTTTGACCAACACCAGGAGCCCTACAGAGAGTTTTTTCATCTTTAGATTCTATTGCCCCAACAATCTCATCAATTGTAAGTTCTCCCATTATTTTAAGTGCTAATTTTCCACCTATTCCACTTACTTTACATAAATTCTCAAAAATAATTTTTTCAAAATTATCTAAAAAACCAAATAAAACTATAGCATCTTCTCTAACAATAGTTTGAATAATTAAAGAGATTTTTGATTTCAGCTCCAAACACATCAGTGTCTTTGAAGAACAATAAACCACATATCCAACACCATTAACGTCCAATATTAAATAATCGTCAAAGACTGAATCAACTAAACCTGTAAGTTTGCCTATCATAAATCTCCATTTTTAAATCAAATATAAATTATTGCTCCATATTTTCATCTATAGAAGTCGCAACTACTCCGCTTTTTAATATAACAAGTTTACTATCAATAGCTTCAAGTCTTTTTAATAATTCTTCATTTCTATTTTCTTCATTTGTAAATTGAAACACCATAACTTTGTCTCTAAAAAATATAGTTTTACCATCAAATTCATTAACTAAATCAGAAATTTTTGGAAGATTTATATCATTAGCTTTGACTTTTAATAATAAAAGTTCTCTTTCAATATAATTATTTGCTATAAAATTAGAAACTTTAACAACCACATCAAGCTTTAACATACCTTCAAGTAATGAACTTATTCTTTTTCTATCACCTGTTATATACATAATCACTCTATGTTGTAGATTATCTGTTTTAAAATTTGATAATACCAGCCTTTCTATATTCATTTCATTCTGTGCACAATAACTAGTAACTTTTGACAAACTTCCCTTTACATTTTTTATAATTACGGAAATTAGACTTTTTTCATTTTCATTAGATTGTTCCATAAATTTTATTTTTAGTTCTTTGATAAATCAATATTAAAAATATAATATAAAAAATCAATATTATAATTATTTAAATACTAGTTACGACATTCTTATTAAATTATCAAAACAAATTTGCATATTTTTTTTTAATGTATTTTTGATTAAATTATCCATCATAATTAGTATTCAAACTAAATAATATCAAAAATATAAAAGTAAATTTAATAATATTAAATAATTAAGTGAGTTTTATAGATTGATTTTTTAATATAAAAGTAGTTTAATACATTAAGTTAATATTATTTATTTAAACTATTAAAATGGTTAAAAAAAATTTTAAGATTTATTTTTATGCTGTAGCATCAATGTTTATAGTTGGAATCGTTTTAATGTTTTCAATAATAGCTTATTATTCAAAAGATTTGCCAAATCATAACAGTTTAAAAGATTATAATCCGCCAATCACGACCAGATTGTATAGTAGTGACGGAAGGTTATTAAAAGAATATGCAATAGAAAAAAGATTGTTCGTTCCAATTCAACAAATTCCAGATCTAGTTAAATATGCTTTCATAAGTGCAGAAGATGCCGAGTTTTATTCTCATATTGGTATTAATATGAAATCTATATTAAGTGCAATGGTTGGTAATACTATAAATAAAGTATCTGGAAGTGGTGGTATGAGAGGTGGTTCAACAATAACACAGCAAGTTGCTAAAAATTTTTTATTATCAAGTGAGAGAACTTTTGACAGAAAAATTAAAGAGGCTATTCTCTCTATAAGAATGACTCAGGCTTTCACAAAAGATCAAATATTAGAGCTATATTTAAATCAAATTTATTTAGGAAATAGATCTTATGGCGTAGCATCAGCGGCATTAAATTATTTTGATAAGTCTTTAGATGAATTAACAATTGAGGAAGCTTGTTTATTAGCATCATTACCAAAAGCACCTGGAAAATTAGATCCAACAAAAAAAGATCAAACGGAAATTTTAGGAAGAAGGAATTGGGTTATAGAAAGAATGGCTGAAGACGGTTATATCTCAAGAAATGAAGCAAAAGAATCGAAATCAAAACCAATAATTTTAAAAGAAAAAACTACTGATGAAGTTGCTAATGGTGAATTTTTCAGTGAAGAAGTTAGAAAAGAAGTTGCAAATATGTATGGTGAACAAAATGTTATGACATCTGGTTATATGATAACAACAACATTGGATCCAACATTACAGAACCTTGCTGATAAATTTTTGAAAGAAGGAATCGAAAACTATGATGTTAGGCATGGATATAGAGGAGCAATTGACAATTTATCAAAGAAAGCTAATTTTTTGAAGAATTGGCCAAGTTTAATCAATAATTATCGTGAAATTCCAAATTTAAGAAATGATTGGGGAAAAGCAATTGTACTAGGTATCGATAATCAGAAACAAAAAGTGTTAATAGGATTGGGCGAAGTAGATTATTCAGATAGTTATAAAAATAAATTAGAAAATAGTGAATTTATAAAATCTTCTGATCAAGATGATAAATTAATAATAACCGGGTATATTCCATTAGCAAATTTAATTTGGGCTAGAAGATATATAAATGTTGATTCAATTGGTTCAGAAATTAAAAAAGTTTCAGATGTTGGATTAAAAATTGGAGATATTATAGTTGTTGAAAAAAATGTAAATGTTGATGGTGAATATTATTTAAAACAGATTCCAGCAGTTAATGGTGCACTTATAGCTATAGATCCAAATAATGGAAATGTTTTAGCGATGATGGGCGGGTATATAGATTCACAAACTGACTTTAATAGGGCTACACAAGCTGAAAGACAGCCAGGTTCAACAATGAAACCATTTGCATATTTAACAGCATTAGAAAATGGATATAATCCAGCAAATATAATAATAGATGAAGAAGTTCAATTAGACCAAGGAAAAGGGATGCCGCCTTACATTCCAAAAAATAGCGAAGGAGAAGGTAAATTTTTTGGACCAACAACATTAAGAGTTGGACTTGAAAAATCTAGAAATGTTACAACAGTTAGATTAGCATCAGAAGTTGGAATATCAAAGGTAGCAGAGGTTGTTAAGCGATTTGGTATAAATGATAAACCACAAAAAATATACTCTCTTGTATTAGGCTCAACAGAAACAAATTTAATAAGAATGGTTAGAGCTTATGCAATAATAGATAATGGCGGTAAAGAAATAACACCAACTTTAATTAAAAAAATTCAAGATAAAAATGGAATTACAATCTATAAGGCTGGAAATAATATTTGCAATGATTGTGAAATTAATGAAGGTAAGGATATTAATGATTTATTAATTCCGGAGATTTCAGATAATAGAAAGATAATTACAGATTCAGCAACAGCCTATCAAATAACTAATATGCTTGTAGGTGTTGTTCAAAGAGGTACTGCATGGAGGGCTAGAGAAATTGGAAAACCAATTGCAGCAAAAACAGGAACCACAAATGATGGTAAGGACGCCTGGTTTATTGGATTTTCACCAAATTTGGTTGTTGGTGTCTATGTTGGTTTTGACAGACCAGAATATATGGGACGTAATGAAATGGGAGGCTCTGTAGCTGGACCAATTTTTACAAATTTCATGAAAGCAGCTTTAGCTAATCAACCTTCAATTCCGTTTAAAGTACCGCCAACAGTTAAATTGGTAAAAATAGATTCAAAAACCGGCTATTATCCATCACCTTCTTCTAATCCAAAAGATATAGTACTAGAGGCTTTTAAATTCAATGACGAAATTGTTAAATTTGATGATGAAATGAGTGATGAAAATATAGATGAATATATACAAGGTCAAGAAAATTCTATTACCAATAGACCACAAATTATTGATAATGTAGTTGGTAAACCGGAAAAAGATGAAAAATTTATAGAAGAGATGAATAAAAAGGATTATGAAATTGAATCAGAAGAAACTCAGGATTTAAATGAGAGCAATTTAATTGGTCCAAATATTAAAAATGAGAATCTAAATGACACTCAAAAGAATAAAAATAATTATAAATTAGATTCTCAAAAAGATAATACAAATTCAGAAACTGATGATAATAATTTACAAAATCAGACAGATGATAATAGATTCAGAAATAATCCATATTCAGACGATAATAATTTAGGAAATTGATGATTATAATAGGCATAGATCCAGGTTTAATAAAAACTGGATGGGGTATAATTGAAAAAATAGATAATCAAATAAAATATATATCGAGCGGTACTATAAAGACAAATACAAAATTACCATTAGCTGATAGGTTAAAAAATATTTATGAAAATGTTGATAAATTATTAAAAATATATAAGCCAGATGCTTTTTCAATTGAAATAACATTCGTAAATAATAATCCTGTATCTTCATTAAAACTTGGGCACGCAAGAGGTGTTGCAATTTTAGCGGCTTCTTTAAATAATATACCAGTTTATGAATATTCTCCAAATTTAATAAAAAAAACAGTTACTGGCGCAGGAAAAGCACAAAAACAACAAATGACAGCTATGATTAAATACATCTTTCCAATTGTGAAAATTGAAACGGAAGATCAAGCTGATGCTTTATGTATAGCTATTTGTCATTGTAATAATCAAAATTGTTATATAAATAGTTAATTTCTATATAAAAATTTATTGAAATTATTTTTATCATAGATACACTATACTAAGTTAATAATAAATATGTTTGTACAATGTTTGGGAAAGATAATCAGTCATCAGGTGGTGGTACATCAGTACTTGCAAAGGATATTTTGATAAAAGGTAATATATTTTCTGATGGTGTGACTGAGATACAAGGTAAAGTTGAAGGTGATATCAATGGAAATGTAATTACTGTAAGAGAGGATGGAATTGTAACTGGAAATATATCTTCGAAAATATTGAATATTAAAGGTAAATTTAATGGAATTGCCAAAAGTGAAAAAATTAATATTTCAAAAGATGGTAAAGTAAATGGTACGCTTCAATATGAAACATTAGGAGTTGAGGATGGAGCATTTATAGAGGGTAACTTAAAATGCGTTGTGATTAATAATAAAATTAACACTGACAAGAAACATCAATCAAATGATTAATGTAAAAATGGTGAACAATTATTATATTGGATTATAAAAAAATAATGAGGTTTTTGTATTGTGATTAAAAGATTTACGATTTTTTCAATTTTATTTTTTGTATGTTTATATTCAACAGTTTTTGGAGCAACACCGATATCAATTCATAACGATTGGTCACTTTTTAAAACAAAAGTTAATAATATTGATTTTTGTTATGTTGCATCATTACCAATACAAAAGGAAGGAACGTATAAAGAAAGGGGTGAACCTTATGCAACAATAATGAGAAAAAAGGGAGCAACCGTTGATGAGGTTAGTATAAGTTCTGGATTTATTTATGATCCAGATAAGGATATAATTATTTCAATATTGAAAAGAAAATTTCCTTTATTTTCGAATGAAGAAAAAGCTTGGACATATGATAAAAATGATGATATAGAAATAGTTAAACAAATGAAAAACGGAGCTAAAATGTATATTACTGGATATTCAAAATCTGGAGCTGTTGCTAATGATACATATTCACTTTCTGGCTTCAACGATGCTTATAATAAAATGATTGAAATTTGTAAGTAAAGAGTTGAAAATTATTTAATCGAAATTATAATTTAAGTTTTCACTGATTTAAGTGATAACATATTATGAACAATTTATAATGAAAAATAAGGACGTTTTTATTATTGCTGGGCCATGTTCTATTAATTATAATAATATTTATATTATAGATGATATAGCTAATATTGAAATTAATAACAAAAAAGTTGTATTTGGTACAAGAATTGTTGGCCTAAAATCAAGAACCGAATTTCACTCCGATTCAAAATTAATGGGTATTGATTGTGAAATATATTTAGAAAATTTAGATAATTTTATTAAAAATCATTCATTTAAAAATTTTCAAAAACTGCCAAGTATTGATATAGCAAATAATGCAATAAAAAAGTATAATATTTTAGTTTCAACAGAAATTATGGATCCTTCAATTCAAATGTTTACATTTGATAAGTATTTACCGAATGATAAGGTCATGGTATGGAATCCAGCTGTAAATCAATTAGGTTGGAATCAACTCATTATGTCTAAATTTTGTAAAAAGAATAATTGGTTATTAGGCTTTAAAAATCCAAAAACACTTGGCGGAAAATATGAAGAGATAAATAAAAACAATGATTCTTTTTATGTAAAGCAAATATGGTCTAAATTGACTACATATACATCATTTTTATCAAATGATAATAAAATACTTATTCATAGAGGCGTTGAAATTCCAGAAAAAGGTGATTTCAGGAGTGCATTAATTCATGATATAGCAAAAAAAGTAAAACTTGAAACTGGCTGTAAATTATTTTTTGATCCTAGTCATTCATATGGTCCAAAATTGAGAGATAAAATTCCAAACGCTATTATTGAATCACTACAAATGAAAATTAATGAAGATGAATATTTGTATGATGGTATAATAGTTGAAACTGGTTTTTCTTTAACCGATAACGATCAACATATAAGTGTTGAAGAATTAACAAAAGTTTTAAAAGAAGTTTCTAAATTTAGAGAATTTAAAATAAGATAGTTGTTTTAATATTAATAATGATATAACATTTATATACCAATAATATTTGTTATAATTAATGCAAAATGAAAATATTATAATACCGCATTTTCATGGAATAAATTTTGAACTAGCAAAAATAAAGAAAAATGAACAAAATAATTTCTTTTTATTATTTAAAAATGGTGGCAAACCATATTATAATGAAGCAATTTTAAAAAATGCATATATTGATTATATTGAAAAATTATCAGAATATAAACAAAAACTTTTAGAAGATTTCTATCTGAGAGATATTGAAAACATTCTTAATACTTCATTAAATAGACAAGAATTTAATAGTTTTCAAGAAAGTTATGTCAACCGTTATAAAAGTTGCTATTCTCCACAGACAAAAAAGTTTGATTCAGCAAAATTAAACAATCAATATAAATATGTAGAAGATAAAATACAAAAACACAATATAATTGAAGACTTTAATATGTATTCCCCATCAGCAAAAGAAAGAATTAAGAGTATTTATTCAAATCCAAGAACTACAGAAATAAATAAATTAGAAAATAGATTGATGCAAAGTAACGCATTTGATCCATTTGTAGCAATGTCAAAACTCCCAAGACATGCAGCAATATTCGCATTTAATAACGATGAATGGTTTGAAAAAAATTTTAGTAAGTTAAAGGAAAAAAATTTTCCATATATTTTTTGTGGAATTGTTTTATGTAGCTTTCACACAAAAAATGAATATTTAAATTCTTTACATTATGATACATTAGCAGCTAGAAGATATGGCTTTGAAAAATTAAATAGACATTATATTAATCAAACAGAAGTTGATTTTTTAAGTATAGAAGCAAATAAATTAAAATTTGCTTTTCCAATTTTAATTATAAGTAAAGATACAAAAGAAGAAGAAATAGAAAAAGACTTTGGAATTAAAAAAACGGAATGTAATTTAATAAAGCAAGCAGTGCTTGATAATAGAACAAACAATAAATATAGAGAAAATATAAAAGGTATAATTGAAAACTTAACAGAATGTTATAGCAATATTATTTTAAAAAAAGCTAAGGAATTAGCACAAAAAGAAAATAAACAATTAGTTTTTATTAAACCAGATAATACAATCAATAAATTTGATGATTCTAAGGATATAATGGGAATTCAAAAAGAATTAATTGATAATTCAGAGAATAATCCACAAGAACAGATTGTAATATTTCAAAATGAACAACCAAAACCAATGTTAACTCAAAATGAGTTAAATATAGAAAACGAAAAAGTTAATAACAAAATAGAATCTAGTATTTCACAACAGACAGAACTTGAAAAAGCAAGAAATACAATAGTAAAAAATCTAGTAGATGAGGAAAAATATGAAACTATTTGTAATGATAGAATAATTAGTTATGAAGAACAAAAATTAACTAGAGAAAAGAAAGATAAAAAATTATGTGCCAAACTACAAGAAATTGAAAAAAATAGATATGTGAATTTTATAAAAAATAAAGAGAAAGATTGCCAAAACCAAGATAAATGTAGATAAATTTATTCTAATAATTTTAACCAATCTTCTTCTTTTAATATCTTAACACCAAGATTATTTGCTTTGTCGATTTTACTCCCACAATCATCACCAGCGACTAAAAAATCTGTTTTTGATGATATACTGCCAACAACCTTTGCTCCTATTTCCTCTGCTCTAGCTTTTGCTTCCTGTCTTGTCATACTTTTTAATGTTCCAGTAAATATTATAGATTTACCTTCTAACTTTTTCGATTTCGTTTTCTTAACATAATCACTAATAATTATAAACTTTTTTAGTTCATTAATTCTCTCTATATTTCTTGCATCATCAAAATAATTTAACATTGAATTTCCTATTTTATCACCAATTCCATCAATTGAAACAAAATCATTATAATCTTCTGTATCCCTTATACCAAATAAATTTCTTTTATTTGCAGATTTCATCTTTTCTAAAAAACTATCAATATTCCTAT